>Ga0307376_10002275_pt1 | contig 19091 bp, 17 predicted proteins | sample TR2MG_FD_202536 | JGI IMG/M metagenome (GOLD analysis project Ga0307376, IMG submission 202536) | Soil microbial communities from Risofladan, Vaasa, Finland - TR-2 | ecosystem: Environmental > Terrestrial > Soil > Coastal area > Acid sulfate soil | place: Finland: Risofladan, Vaasa | collected...
GACTTTTCCCAGCTGTCCTTTCGGCTAAGTATCAAGGTTTGCTCGAAATTGGGCTACCCGGAGCCCAATTTCGACTGGAAACAAAACGGATAATTCGTAAACCCCTGCTAGGGGGGAGCCAAGCAAGGAGACGGCGTACCCGACGACGTTCGTTTGACGGAACCGCAGGCCGAGCTCCAGTAGCACAGCGGTCATCACCACGGTAACCAGGAAGGCCAGCACCAGCGACAGGACGGCGTCACCGCCGGCTTCGGCGGCCGTAACCCTTGGTTCGAAGATGTCAAAGTTGGCGGCCATGAAAACCAGCAGAATAGCACTGAGTTGACGTACGCTGATCCGGTCCGTGAAAACCACCCTCTATTAGAGCGACAAAGCCGTTGGAGATCCTTCATGGCCCCCGCCCGTTTCCCCTGCCTAAATGGTCTCCGTACGGACAGGCCGGTATACCCCCAACCGGAAAAATGCCGCAGTTGAACCAACTGCGGCAGCAAGAATGCCTCGAACCTCCGTCTTTCACTTCGGACTAAATTGGCGGGTACAGGTCGTGTCGCCATCGGCCAGGGAAGATAAGGTTTCCACCTGGTAGCCGTCGTCCAAGGCCGCCAGGGTGCTGGCAAACCAGCGGTCACAGCCCGGCCGGCAACTGCCGCCCAGACCAGATGCACGGTAGGATTCCGGCCAGGGACAGGCGGAATGAACGAGGAAGCACGTGTTGCCTTCCTCCCGCGTGGTCACTTCCTCGCCCATAATCGCACTGGAGCGGGCTATCAAATCAACGATGGCCTTGAGGGATGCCGGGTTGAGTCTCCGGTAGGCTTCGGCCGTACCTTCACCCACCAGTTCCCAAAAACGCAGTTCCATCTGCCGCGCCTTTTCCTCACCCCCACTCTCCAGCGCTGCCCGGCGCCAGCGGTGAAAAAAGTCGTGCGAGACGTGGATCATGCTACGCCATTCTCTTTCCAGGGATTTAGCGGTCAACTCCTTCACCCCCTTCAATCTTGAGTTTACGCATCGCTTTGAGCAGCCTCTCCGGCGTCACCGGGAGTTCGGTTACCCGGACGCCCGTAGCCCGGTACACGGCGTTGGCCACCGCCGCCGCCGTAGGAACCGCCGGTGTTTCGCCCAGTCCTTTGGCACCAAAGGGACCGGCCGGGTCGGCGCTTTCGTCGAAAATGGCTTCCACCGGCGGCATGTCCGCTGCCGTCATCAACCGGTAATCCATGAAGTTGGGATTAATGATCCGCCCCTTTTCCACCACCAGTTGTTCCGACAGGGCGTAGCCCAACCCCATCGATACCCCTCCTTCAACCTGCCCCCGGGCACCGAGCGGATTGATGATCCGGCCGGCGTCGTGGACACTCACCACCTTCAATACCTCCACCCGGCCGGTTTGCGGATCTACCGCCACAACCGCAGCCTGGGCCCCGAAGGAATAGGCGGCCGAGATGTTGCCTTCGTAGTTCTCGTTCTGTCGTTCGGTCGGTGGATCGTAAAAGGCGGAGGCTTCGATTGCCGTGCCGCCCGCGCGGAAATGGGCGGCCCGCACGACCCGGTCGTAAGGAATGCCCTTTTGCCCGCGTACTCCAACGCACCCATTTCGTAGTTCCAGGTGCTCCGCCGGTGTCGCCAGCATTTCCACGGCCAGACCCAGCAGCTTTTCCTTCACCTTCAAGGCGGCGGCCAGGGCGGCATTCCCCCCTATGAAGGTAGTGCGGCTGGCGTGTGTACCGACGTCCCAGGGGGTGACGTCGGTATCCGTATTGACGACGCGGACGCGCTCCAGTGGTACGGTCAGAGTTTCGGCCACGATCTGGGCCAGCACTGTTTCCGAACCCTGCCCGATTTCCGTGGACCCTGTGACCAGGGTAACCTTGCCCATATCGTCAATCCTGATCAGCGCCCCGCAACCGTCCGAACGGTAAACCCGGGCCCCGCCGCCCACGTGCACGTAGCCCGCCAGGCCGGCCCCGTAAAGTTTACCCTCCTCCCGCACCGCCGGCAGACAGGCGTTTTGGGCTGCCTTCGTCAGACAACGGGCCAGGCCGCAGGTAGTGATCCGCATCTTTTGCGGGCTGACCTCACCCGGCTGGTTGGCGTTCAACAGACGCAGGGACAGGGGGTCGAGTCCCAATTCGTCTGCCAGCATATCCATCTGGCTTTCCACGGCAAAGGTGGCCTGGGGGTTCCCATAGCCCCGCACGGCCCCGCTGTACGGATTGTTGGTGTAGACCACGAAAGCGTCGTAGCTGACATTGGGCACCCGGTAGAGCGAAGTAACCGTCTGCATGCCCACCAGGGGGTTAATGGCCCCCCAGGAGTTATAGGCGCCGTTATCCATGTAACAGGTGGCCGTCCGTACCGTGAGGCGTCCCTGCTCATCCGCCCCGGTCCGCATGTCGATGACCATGGGCGTGCGGGGGCGGGAGGCGCAAAACTCCTCTTCCCGGCTGTACACCATTTTAACCGGCCGGCCGGTGCGGCGGGCCAAAACGGCCACCGCCACCTCGAAAGGATAGAGTTCCAGCTTGCTGCCGAAACCGCCGCCGATAGCGGCCTTGATCACCCTGATCCGGCTTCCCGGCAGGCCGAGGGCCTCGGCCAGCTCTTTTTGATAGAGAAAGGGAACCTGGGTGGTGGACCACACGGTAAGATTCCGGTCCGGGCCAAAAGAGGCTATGACCCCGTGCGTTTCCAGGCAGCAGGCCGTGATGAAGGGCAGGGTAAACCGGCTGCTCACCACGGCGTGGGAGGCCGCCAGGGCTTCTGCCACCCCTCCGGCGGCAAAGTGGTAATGCATAGCCACATTGTCCGGCCTCTCCGGATGGACCACCGGCGCACCTGCGCGCATGGCTTCCTCCGGCCCGAACACCGCCGGCAGTTCCTCGTAGACCACCTCGATCAGTTCCAGGGCCCTGACCGCCGTATCCTCGTCCACGGCGGCCACCGCCGCCACTTCGTCACCAACCGAACATACCTTCTCTCCCTTGAGGGGAGGGTTATCCAGTCCGAACCCGATACGGGGGCCGGGCATGTCCCGGGCGGTGATCACAGCCTTGACGCCGGGCAGGGCCGCTGCCCGGGCGGTATCGATACGGTTGATCCGCGCGTGGGGATGCGGCGACCGCAGTATCCTGGCGTGGAGCATCCCGGGCAGACGCAGGTCGTCCAAATAGACCGCTCGTCCGGCTACTTTGTCCGGTGCGTCGAGCTTTTCGGCCGGCCGGCCGACGACCTGAAAGTCAGGCATTGGCCTCCCCCCTCTCCCCGGACGAGCCCGCCACGTCCAGGACGGCCCGGACGATCGCTCCGTAGCCGGTGCAGCGGCAGAGATTGCCGGCTAGGGCAGCCCGCACCTCGTCTTCCGTGGGATGCGGGTTTTCCCCGAGCAGGCCCACGGCGGCCATGATCATGCCGGGCGTACAAAAACCGCACTGGGTGGCGAAGTGGCGGATAAAGGCTTGCTGCACCGGGTGCAGACAGCCGTTGACCGCGAGACCCTCGACGGTGGTAATTTCCCTGCCCCGCGCGTCCGCCGCCAGCACCAGGCAAGACGCCACCGGCCGGCCGTCCAGCAGCACAGTGCAGGCCCCGCAATCCCCCTGATCACAACCCTTTTTGGTACCGGTCAGACCCAGCGGCCCGCGCAACACATCGAGAAGAGTATCGCGTCCGGCCACGGTCACCGAACATTCCTCGCCGTTGACGCGTAGCGTGATCTCCCGCTTCAACTGTATTCCCCCCTTGGGCCGCAGCCCACCAGACACTGCTCCAGGGCCCGGGTGACCAGGACTCCGGTTATCTCCCGGCGGTAGGCGGCCCCGGCCCTGACGTCGTCAATGGGACGGGCGGCCTCGCAGGCCAAACGGCCCGCCCCGGCCAGGTCCGCCCTGTCTTGCGGACACCCGCGCAGGCTTTCTTCGGCCGCATAGGCCCGCAGCACCGTGGGGCCCACCGCCCCTAGAGCGATGCGGCACTCTTCAATGATCCCGCCGCGGCAAGCAAGCCACACGGCGGCGCCGGCCAGGGCGATGTCGTGCGCGCGGCGCAGGCTGTATTTCAGATAGACGGCCTTTTGACCGGGACCGGGCAGCGGTATGGTCACCCCGGTGACCAGTTCGCCGGGACGCAGAGTGGTCATACCGGGTCCGGTCAGAAAATCGGCTACCTTGAGCTCGCGTTGTCCGTGCGGACCGCTCTTTTGCAGGGAGGCGTCCAGCGCCACCAGAGGCGGCCCCAGGTCGGCCGCCGGCGAAGCATTGCAGATGTTGCCGCCCACCGTGGCCAGGTTCCTGATTTGCACCGAGGCCATCTGTCCGGCCGTCTGCGCCAACACGGGCACGTATTGGTCGACCAGCGGGCTCTGCGCCAGCTCAGCCAGCTTGACCAGGGGGCCGAGATAGAGCCGGCCTGCCGCCAACCTGATCCCGGTCAGCTCCGCGATACCCTTCAAGTTGACCAGGTTCCCCGGCCGGGAAAGGCCTCTTTTCAGGCGAACCAGGAGATCGGTGCCGCCCGCCAGGGCCACGGCGTCGTCTCCGTGGTGGCGGAGCAGCCCCAGGGCCTCGCTCGTCGACACCGGATCCCAAAGGGTGAAATGTCGCATCTTGGGCTCCTCTCCATTCAAAGGACAATCCTCCGGGGGCCGGAACCGTTCCTCCCGGCCCTGAGCTCCCTGCCTAGAGTCCCACCGAGATGCCGCCGTCGACGAAGAGCACCTGGCCGGTGATATAGGCCGCCTCGGAACTCACCAGGAAAAGGTGCGCGGCGGCAATGTCCTCCGGCTGGGCCATGCGGCGCAGGGGAATGCTCTGGATGAGCCGTTCCTTTATTTCCGGGGGAATGCCGGCGGTCATGGCCGTTTCCGTGGCGCCCGGTGCGACGGCGTTGACGTTGATGTTGTATTTGGCCAGTTCCAGGGCCAGGACGTAAGTCAGCCCCATCACCCCGGCTTTGGAGGCGGCGTAGTTGGCCTGCCCGACGTTGCCCAGGGCCCCGATGGAAGCCGTGTTGTTGATCTTGCCGGCTTTTTGCTCCATCATGACCAGGCTGGCGCTTTTGGCGCAGAGAAAACTGCCCTTCAGGTTCACGTCCAACACCGTGTCCCACTGCTCTTCGGTCATTTTTTTGACCATGGCGTCACGATTGATGCCGGCGTTGTTGATGAGGATGTCCAAACGCGAGAATTCCCGGCGAATGGCTTCCACCATGTCGTCCACCTGTTTTTTGTCCGTCACGCTGCCCTCGAACACGCCGGCCCGGCCGCCCCCGTCCCTAATCTCGCCGGCCAGACGGGCGGCACCTTCCGTATTGACATCGTTGAGGCAGACTATCGCGCCCTCCCGGGCGAACAGCCTGGCCGTCGCGGCGCCGATGCCGCCGGCCGCCCCGGTGACGAGAGCGATCTGTCCACTCAGTTTCATGGTTGCCTCACTCCTTTCCCGCACGGGTCATCATAATGGTCCACTGTCCTTCCATGACGTTCTCCCGGCGCTGGTTGACCAGGTTTGCCGCCACGTGGACTATGCCCCGGTCCCCTTTCCGGCTTTCTTTCTTTTCTGCGACCTTAAGGCTCAGGGAAATGGTATCGCCTGGCCGCACGGCCCCCGTAAAACGGGTCACCATCTCCAGCACGGCGATGGTAGTGCCTTCAAAGATGCCCAGTTGATTGGCCAGGCCCGTGGCCACGGCCAGGCCCAGGACACCGTGGGCGATGCGGCTGCCGAAAGGCGTACCCCTGGCGAATTCCTCGTCGGTATGCAGGGGGTTCCAATCACCGGAAAGGCAGGCGAAGTTGACAATATCGGCCTCGGTGATGGTACGCGCGGCGGTTTCCCATTCGTCGTTCACATTAAACTGGTCAAAGGTTATTCCACGCGGCTGATACGGCATCTGTGTTCCTCCATTCCAACCGGTTAGTCAGTGCGCTGGTCAAAAACCCGCCTGGTTTTGCGCTCGGTGCGGGGCAGGCCGCTGTAGGCCACAATCTCGACGGAGGGCTTCAAGCCGAAGGTGTTGAGGCATTTTTTCTCCACCACAGGGATGAGGGCGTCCGTGTCACCGCGAAAACCGGAGCCTACTTCGACCCGTAACAACAGGTCGTCCCGCCCGGCTTCCCGGGTCACGACCAACTGGTATTCGCTGCCCAGCTCCGGAACGGTACCCAGCACGTGATCGATCTGGCCGGGAAAGATATTGACCCCCCGCACCTTGATCATGTCGTCGGTCCGGCCCAGGATGCGGTCGGTGCGGAAAAAGGACCGGCCGCAGGCACAGGGCTCCGGTATCAGCCTGGTCAGGTCGCGGGTACGGTAGCGGATCATGGGCATGGCTTCCTTGCTCAGGGTGGTTACCACCAGTTCGCCCACTGCCCCGGGGGGGAGCACTTGGCCGGTGACCGGGTCGATAATTTCGTGGATAAAATGGTCCGACCAGTAGTGGATACCGTCGTGGGCCCGGCAATCCAGGCCGGTGCCCGGTCCGTACAATTCGGTCATGCCGGGGATATCGAAGGTTTCGATCCCCAAAAGCTCTTCGATTCGGGCACGCATGGTTTCACTCCAGCGTTCCGAGCCGATGATGCCGGCCTTAAGCTTAAGGCGGGGCCGCACTCCCCGTTTGACCGCCTCTTCGCCCAGGAGAAGGGCATACGAGGAGGTGCTGCAAAAGGCCGTCACTTCGAGGTCCTCCATCAGCTCCAATTGGAGATCGGTGCCGGCCGGACCAACCGGCACCGCCATGGCGCCGAATTTCTCGATTCCGGCCTGAAAACCCACTCCGGCCGTCCATAGCCCGTAACCCACGGTAACCTGGATACGGTCCTCCACGGTCAATTCCGCAAGACGAAAACAACGGGCAAACATCTCGGCCCAGTCCGCCAGGTCCTTCCTGGTGTAGCTCACGACCTTCTTCTTGCCGGTGGTGCCGGACGAGGCGTGAATGCGGACGATATCCTTTTCCGGTACGGCCCTTAAGGCCAGCGGGTAATGGTCCCGGATGTCGGCCGCCCCGGTGAAGGGCAGTTTGGCCAGGTCTTCCAGCGTCCGGATGTCCTCCGGTGCCAGGCCGGCCGCCTGCAGCCGCCGGCGGTAAAAGGACGAGTTCTCAAAGGCGTGGCGCACGGTCCACTGAAGCCCTTTTTCCTGGACCGCCAGCATTTCATCCCGGGAAAGGTCAACCACTTCCTCGTAAGTCATCCCTGTGCCCCCACCCTCTATACTTTGAGTATGTTCCGGCCGGCAAAGTTACGCAGGATTTCGTGGGTGCCGCCGCCGTAAAGCAAAAACCGCGCATCGCGCAGATGCCGCACGGCGTCAAACTCTTCGGCGAAGCCATAGGCGCCCAGGATCCGGGTCGTTTCATCGACGATGGAGAGACAGGCCTCGACGGCGAAAACTTTGGCCAGAGCGGCATTGTTCCGGGCATCCCGGCCCCGGTCCTTGAGCCAGGCCGCCTTATGCACCATTAACCGGGCCGCTTCCAGCGAGCCGGCCATATCCGCCACCTTGGCCCGGATCAACTGGTTTTTACCGATGGGCTGGCCGAAAGCCACCCGCTCCCGGGCGTACCGTACCGCCTCCCGGAAAGCCGCTTCGGCCACGCCGCAAGCCATGGCCCCGGTCATGATCCTGATCTGGTCGAGGAGTCCCTCCAAAACAGCCAGGGCCTCCCCTTCGCCGCCCAGCAGGTTTTCCGCGGGGACAACCACGTTATCCAGAATCAACTCACCGGTCACCGTACCCCGGCAGCCGAGCTTGGGAATGTTCTGCCCGGGCCCGAAACCGGGCGTACCCTTTTCCACCAGAAAAAAACTGAGTCCCCGCAGGCCCTTTTCCGGATCGGTCTTGGCCGCCACGGTGGCGAAATCGGCCAGGGGTCCGTTGGTTATCCAGGTCTTTTTTCCATTGATGACCCACCCGCCGCCCTCTTTGCGGGCCCGGGTCAGAGTACCGCCCAGGTCGGATCCCGATTGTTCCTCGGTAAAGCAGATAGTGGCGATCTTCCCGCCCCGGATGGCCGGCAAAAAACAGCGTTCCCGCAAGGCGGGGGTGCCGAAGCGGAACACCAGGTCGGTGCCCATGAGCATATTCATGATCACGCTTTGGGCAAAGCCCACCGAGCCCCGGGTAATTTCCTCGTAAAACAGGGCACAGGTGAGATTATCCGCGTTCATGCCCCCCGTTTCTGCCGGGTAGCGCAGGCCCAGGTAGCCCAGGCCGGCCACCCTTTCCCACAGATCACGGGGGAATTCATCCTTCTGGTCGATTTCCCGGGCGCGGGGCACCACCAGATCATCGACCATCTTTACAACGTTTTGCCGGAAAAACTCTTGTTCTTCCGAAAGAGCAAAATCCAAGGTTCCACCCCTTTACCCGAACTTAATCCGGCCTATGGGGAAACTGCCGGCTTTGCCGCAGGGCCGCGGTGGCCGGCCGGTCCAACTCCCCGGTCGCCGGGTCGATAACCACCCCGTAATCTTCCTGGGCTTTTTCCCGGGAGACGACGCCGTTTCGGACATCCTTGTGCACCTTGGCCGCCGGCCGTTCCAGAGGGTCGCCGTACCCTCCTCCCCCGCCGGCCTGTTGCCACCACGTGGTCCCGGGCGGCACGCCGGGCAGCAATTCCTTGCTCCGGGGCCGGTGCACCCGACCGTCCGGCAACCGGAGTTCGATCTGGTTCAAAGTGCCGCTGCGGCCCCCGAACAGGCCGAAAGCCGGCTCCACGTCCCCGTCACCGAAGGTTACGCAGTTCATGCCTTCGCCGGACAATTCCAGCTCCGTTTCTATGCCCAGCCCGCCGCGAAAAAGGCCCGCCCCCGCCGAGTCGGTCAGGTATTCATGCCGCAAAACAAGATGGGGTACCTGTTGCTCCATCATTTCGTAATCCTGGTCGAGGACGCCGCCCGAGGCGTCGATCATGCCGATGTGGTCGTAGCCGTCGCAGCCCCGGGTACCGCCGGAGCCACCCTTCATCCCCAGAAACAGGATGTCGACATAGGGGGAGTGCCGGCGGGCATCGTTGCCGGTGACCAGACCGCACAAGAGCTGGTTCCAGCCGGCGGTGACCCGTTCCGGGAGGCCCGGCGCCAGCGCCCTGATGATGGCGTCGGCCGTGGCCGGGCACAAATGGTTGCCGAAGGTGGTGGCGGCGGGAAACCTGGCGTTCAAAATGGTCCCCTCCGGTATAACGATGGAAAGCGGCCGCACCATGCCGTCGTTGTGGGGGATATCGGGATTGACCATCTGGAGGAACGTCAACAGGACGGCCGAAGCACTGGAGGTGTAAGTCCCGTTGACAAAACCGCTGGTCTGCGGGTCGGTGCCCGAAAAGTCGAAGGTCACCGCCTCGTCCTCGACCGTGATCCGGACCCGGATGCGGTGGGTGGAGCCGGGATGGTGTCCGTCGTAATGGACGGTGGATTCCCCGTCGTAAACCCCGTTGGGGATGTTCCGGATTTCGGCGCGCATCATCTTCTCGGTGGAGTTGAAAAGATACTCTTTGTGAGCAGCGAAAACCTCGTAGCCGTACCGGTCGATCAGTTCGCCCAGGCGGCGTTCCCCGACCGTACAGCTCCCTATTTGCGCCTTCATGTCCTCCTGGACCAGGTCGAAGCGGATATTGGCGAAGATGAGGTCCCAAACGTCCTTCCTCAACCGGCCCTTCTCATAAACCTTGACCGGGGGGATGCGCAGGGCCTCCTGCCAGACTTCGGTGGCGTTCGGGTTGTAGCCGCCGGCCACCGCGCCGCCGATATCGGCCTGGTGCCCCTTGCAGGCCGCCCAGCCCACCAGCCGCCCGCCGTGAAAGACCGGTTTATAGACGGCCACGTCGTTGTTCTGGTTGCCCAGGGAAAACACGTCATTGTGGAAAATAACGTCGCCGGGATAAATTTCCCCGTTAAAATAACGGATTATATGTTCGCACACCGGACCCAGGGAAAAGGAGAGGATGGGCAGGTTTTCGGTCTGTTCCAGCATCTTGCCCGCCGCATCGTAGAGGCCCGTAACGAAATCCTTGGCCTCGCACAGGATCGGCGACCGGGTGGTCCGCGTCAGGGCGATGCTCATTTCCCGGGTAATCGATTTAAAACGCCGCTGCAGTACCGACACCAGGATCTTGTCGATGCCGGACCCGTTTGTCCCGTCAGAACAAGCCTTCATTGGCCAATCCTCCCCGCCCATTCCTGTTCCCTGTCCCTGTGCAAGAGGATGAAACTGCCCAGCCGGTCGACCGTAACCGAGTATTCCGACGTGACGAAGGTGGACGTATTGACCTGTTCAATTATGGCCGGGCCCTGGATCCGGTTGCCGTAGCCCAGCCTGGCCCCATCGAAGACAGGAACTTCCCCGAAGGCCCGGCGGTCGGGCAGATACACCGGCCGGTGCCGTTTATAGGCGGGAGAGGGATCCGGACCGCAAAAGGTTTCGGCGGGAAAATGGGGCTTCTCGGTCCGCCCCGTGCAAGTGAGCCGCAGGTTGATGACTTCCACCGGCGTTTGGTCGTTTTCCAGGGAATAACCGAAAAGTTCGTTGTGCTTTTGATGAAACTTCCGGCTGATGCCGTCCATCTGCCACATCTCTCCGGGGAGGATTTCCACGCATACTTCGTGGTACTGCTTAACGTAACGCATATCCAGGTAGTAGCGGTATTCCACCCTGTCCGCAGGAATGTGTTCCGCAGCGAGAAACCCGCCTCCCTCCTCTTCCATGGCCCGGAACAGACCGCCCAGTTTGGCCGGGTCGGCCCCGGCCAGAAGCACAGGGCAGGTCCGGACAAAGTCGTGTTTCAAATCCGACATGAGCATGCCGGCGGCACAAAAGATGGATGATTGCCGGGGAATGACGATCACCGGGATCTCCAGTTCCGCGGCTATCTGGCAGGCGTGGGTAGGGCCGGCGCCCCCCGCCACCACCAGGGGGAAATCACGCGGGTCCTCCCCCCTTTTCACCGTGACCTCCTGCACCCCGGCCGCCATATTGACGTTGATCAGGTTATACATGCCGGCGGCCGCGGCCAGTAAGTCCAAGCCCAAATTGTCGGCCACGTGTTCCTTGACGGCCCGGGCCGCCCGCTCCGGGTCCAGCCTGATCTTGCCGCCGGCAAAGTAATCCGGGTCAAGGTAGCCCAGGAGCAAATCGGCATCGGTGCAGGTGGGCAACTCGCCGCCGCGGCCGTAGCAGGCCGGGCCCGGCTCCGCTCCGGCGCTCTGCGGGCCCATCCGGAGCAGGCCGCCTTCGTCGATCCAGCCGATACTGCCGCCACCGGCCCCGATCGTGATGATGTCCAGCATGGGCAGGGCCAGGCGCAACCGGTTGATCTCCCCCTCGCTGGTCAACAAGGGCGTCCCGTTCTTGACCAGCGAGGCGTCAAAACTGGTGCCGCCCATGTCTACCGTCAGACAGCCGGCAAAATCGTGCCCGGCGGTATAGGCGATGCCGGCCACCGGTCCCCCGGCCGGTCCGGACAACAGCGTCAGGGCCGGCTTTTGCGCCGCAATTTCCGGCGCCACCACCCCGCCGTTGGACTGCATGATCAGGAGGGTACCGGCAAACCCGGCTGCGGCCAGCCTGGCCACCAACTTGTGCAGGTACCGCTCGAGCACCGGCCCGACATAGGCATTGAGAACGGTGGTGCTCAAGCGGTCGTAAAAGCGAATGGAAGGCAGGAGTTCGCTGGACACGGTGAGATAGGCGTCAGGCAGCTGTTCCCGGACCAGGCGGGCGGCCTGCTCCTCGTGGCCGCCGTTGGCGAAGGAGTTCAGGAAGCAGATCGCTACCGCCTGCACGCCGTCCTGCCGGCAAAGATTCAGGGCCTGGGAAACATCCTCCTCCAGCAGGGGAGTGAGTACCGCCCCCCGGTAATCGATCCGTTCCGTCACCGGCCGGCGGTGGAACCGCTCCACCAGTGGTTCTACGTTGGTGTACCTGTTGTTGTACTGCTCTTCGCGGATACCGCGCCGCATTTCCAGGGCGTCGCGCAAGCCCCTGGTGGTCAGGAGGGCTGTCCTGGCCCCGCTCCCCGTCAGCACCGCGTTAGTGGTGACCGTCGTCCCGTGCACGATCAACTCCACCTGCGCCAGGAACTGGGCCAGCGTCAGGCCCGTGCCGTCCGCCATCTCCGCCAGGCCGTCCAAAAAGCCCACCGAGGGATCATCGGGCGTAGTAAGCACCTTGCAGACACGGGATGCACCGTCCGGGCCGGTCAAGAGGAAATCGGTGAACGTTCCCCCCACGTCGATACCGATCCTGTAACTCATCGACGGGTTCTCCTTTCTACCGGCGTGGCTTAAAATATCGAAGGTTCCTGGAACTCGCCGTAAACTTCTTTGAACACCCTGGTCATTTCACCCAGGGTGGCGTAGGCCTTGACCGCTTCCAGCAGGACCGGCATGACGTTTTTTTGCGTTCGGGCGGCGGTTTCCAGGTCTTTGAGGGCCCGGGCCACCCTTTTGTTTTCCCGCTCCGCCTTTACTTCGCGGAGCCGCGCTACCTGCCGGGCCGCCACCCCCGGATCGTACCCGTGCAGTTCCACGTTCGGTTCGCTTTCTTCCACCACATACTTGTTGACCCCGACCTTGATGATGCGGCCCTCCTGGATGGCCTTCTCCTGCTGGTAGGCCTGACGGGCCACCTCCCGCTGCACGTGGCCGGTTTCCACCGCCCGCGCCATTCCGCCCATGCCGGCGATCCGGGCCATTTCCTCTTCCACGCGCTGTTCGATCTCGCTGGTCAGGGCTTCCACGTAGTAGGAACCGCCCAGGGGATCGGCGGTATCCCGGAGACCCATCTCCTCCAGGAGAATGTGGTTGGTCATCAGGGAAAGCAGGGCCGCCTTGGCGGAAGGGATGGTATAGGCCTCGTCGTAGCTGCACAGGGCCTGGGTCTGGGTGCCGCTCAGGGCGGAAATCAGGGCATAGTAGGCTCCCCGCACGATGTTGTTCTCCGGTTGCTGTTTGGTGAGGCCTGCCCCGCCCCCGCCGGCCAGCATGCGGAACTGCCAGGACCGGGGATCCCGGGCCCCGTAGCGCTCCCTGATCAGCCGGGCCCACAACCGGCGGGCCGCCCGGAACTTGGCGATTTGTTCGAAGAAGTTGCCGTAGATATCCAGATTGAAGGAAAGGCGGCCGGCAAAATCATCTATGGCCAGGCCGCGCCCCAGCACGTGGTCGATGTAAGTGGTGGCGATAGAGAAGGCGTAGGCTATTTCCTGCACCGGCGTGGCTCCCGATTCCCGGATATGGTAGCCGCACACGCTGACCGGGTAAGTGCGGGGCAGGACCCGGCTGCTGTACTCGATGGTATCGCCGATCAGGCGGATGCCGGCTTCCACCGGAAAAATCCACATCCCCCGGCCGATCATCTCTTTCAAAATATCGTTTTGCGGCGTAGCGCTGATCCGGTTCAGGGGAAAGCCGTACTTTTCAGCCGTAGCCTGGTACATGGCCAGGGCCACCGAAGCCACGGCGTTGATGGTCAGGCTGGTGCCGATTTGATCGAGCCTGATGCCCGCGAAGGCAATCTCGAAGTCCCGCAGGGTGTCCACCGCCATGCCGACGCGCCCCACTTCGCCTTCCGCCAGCGGGTCATCGGAGTCAAGGCCCAGTTGGGTAGGGAGGTCGAAAGCGACGTTCAACCCGGTTTGGCCGTTGGCGATGAGGAACTTGAAACGCTCGTTGGTTTCCTCGGGCGTGCCGAAACCGGCGTACTGGCGGATGGTCCAGGGCCGGGAGCGGTACATCTGCGGATGAATGCCCCGGGTGAAGGGATACTCGCCCGGCTGGCCCAGATCGCGGGCATAATCCAGGGAGCTTACGTCGTCGGGCGTGTACACCGGCTTTACCCGGATACCGGATTCCAGAATGACTTCCTTGATTTCGTCGCCGTCTTTAACGTAGGTGGTACCGGTCATGTTAGCTCACCTCTCCCCCACAGCCGGATTTTTCCCACCTGGAGCCTCCTGAAAGAACCGCAGGATATCGGTAAAAGCCGACCCACTGGGAAAGACGGCCCGTACCCCCAGGGCTTCGAGCCTGGACACGTCGGGCGCCGGGATCACGCCTCCCACCACCACGCCGATATCGGCGGCACCGGCAGCCCTCAGTTCGGCCAGCAGTTTCTCGGTTATCCAGAGGTGGGCACCGGACAAAACACTCAAACCGATGAAGTCCACGTCTTCCTGGACGGCGGCCCTGGCGATCCAGGCCACCGTCTTGTGCAGGCCGGTGTAGATGACTTCCAGGCCGGCGTCTCTGAGCAGGTAGGCTATGGTTTTAGCTCCCCGGTCATGGCCGTCCAGTCCCGGCTTGGCAATCAGAACGCGTTGTTTTCGCACCTCTTGGCCACCTCCTTTGGCTTCGCAAACGTCGACTGGTCAGTCAAATTATTTGGGCCGCGCGCAGTTGGGCCAGGTCATGCCCGTCCAGCCCCAGGACACCGCCGTAGATTTCCCGGTTGTGCTCGCCCAGCCGGGGAGGGAAGGACAGGCTCTTCCCGCAGGCCGCCAGGTAGGGCGTGGCATAAGGCGGGGGAGCCAGGACCAGGTTCGTCCCCGTAACTGGATCATGGCTGGTAAGGAGGCTCTCCCTGACCAGGGGATCCGCCGCTACCGCGGCCAGGTCCTGTACGGGGGCGACCGGCACTCCCGCCTCGCGCAGTTGCGCCACCGCCGCGGCGACCGTAAGGGTGCGCGTGATTTGCTCCACCGCCGTATTCAGAGCCCCCACGTCGCCGATGCGGCCGGCGTTGGTTGCATACCGCGGCCGGGCCAGGCCGCCAAAGGCCGGCAACGAGACCAGGGATTGCCATTGCCGGTCGTTGCCCACGGCCAGATAGATATAACCGTCCCTGGTGCCGTAGACCGACACCGGAGCGAAAAACTCGTGGGTATTGCCGCGCCGGCGCATCTGACAGGCAAAGCTGGCGTACAGGCTGATGGGAACGGAAAGCCAGGAGCAGGCGCTCTGGAACATGGAGATGTCGACCCGGCTGCCCGCGCCGCCTGCAGCCCTTTTGTAAAGGGCCTTCATTATCTGCCCGTAGGCATGTTCAGCCGTACCCAGGTCGATGAAAGGGATACTGGTAGCGAGGGGCCGGCCGCCGGCTTCCCCGTTCAAATCCATGAGGCCGCTTTTGGCCTGCAGCACCGGGTCGTAGGCGGCCTCGTCCGACCCGGGGCCGAACCCGGTCACCCCGAGCCAGATCAGGTCGGGTTTGACCGACCGCAAGACTTCGTAGCTGATGCCCAGCTTGGTGTAATTCTTGGGCAGTTGGTTGGTGCAGAAAATGTCCACGTTCAGCCGGCCGATCAATTCATGCAGCAGTTCCCGGCCCCGGGGCCGGGCCAGATTGAGCGTAACGGCCTTCTTGCCGGCGTTGATGGGCAGAAAGTACGCGTTCATACCGGGCTCACCAAGACGGTCTTCCCCCACGAACCGGTTCGGGTCGCCGCGGGCAGGGTCCTCAATCCTGATCACCCTGGCCCCGTCCAGGGCCAGCCGGTAGGTCAGGTAGGGAATGACCGTGGCCTGCTCGATGCTCACTACCGTGAGGCCGCCCAAAAGATCTTCTTCCTCGATCGCCATACACCACCTTGCCGCCCGGCTAATTGGAATATTCCGATAATGTCCGGCACGGGCAAAGCCGGCCGGAAATGTCGTCTACCAAGGGATCTAATTGTGTTCAGTGGCAGGTTCCTAAAAAAGGCACTCCCAGGGCATCGACCAGATCCTCGAAGCCGCGAGCCAAGAGATCCTCCCGGCCGGCCGGGACAAAAAAGAGGATTTCCCCCCGGCGGATCAGGCGGCGCAAGGCGGCGAAGGGATCGGGTTGCAGCGGGGCCGGATCACGCAAAAGCTCTTCGTCCCCAAAGACCAGCAAGAGGTCACAGCCCCCCTCCTGCAGGCGGTGGAAACGCCCCTCCCCGGCTATGGCTTTCCCGGCCACCATTTCCCACACCAACATGGCGCCCGGCGGCGAGGCAAACGTCTCAAGGCTGACGATACCGATCCTGCCCTGCCGGACCCGGCCGAAGTATTGCTCCTGCCGGTCCAGCATGGCCTGCCACGCCGCCAGAGGGTCCGGCATCCTGTCTGCGGACACTATTTCCACCCTCTCCCGCCGGTAATAGCCTACAACCGGACCCCCAGCCGGTAACCATCGTGGATGGCCTGGTACAGGCCCCGGGGGGAAACGGCGTCGCCCACGACGTAAAGCTCATCCACGGCAAATTCCAGCGCCGTCAGGAGGCCGTTTTGCGGCACCCGGGGCGTTGCCGCGACCACGGAGTCGTGTTCCACCAGTGTTTCCCGCCCGTCCCTATCCACTATCTTTACACCTGCCGGTCCTATGGCTATAACCCGGCAACCGGTCAACGCCTCAATGTTCAATTCATCGACCCAAGCCGTATGCCGCCACTTCCAGGTGGGCATGACGTCTTCGGCCAGGCGGCGCTGTTCCTCCAGGAGCGTCACCCGGTACCCGTTGGACGCCAGGTACTCGGCGGTAACCAGGCCCACTTTGCCGCCCCCCAGGACGCTCACCCTTTTCCCCGGCACGGCTGCACCCTCCAAAACGGCCAGCCCGTCGAGTAAAGCACCCGCCGGATCCAGGACCGCCCATTTCTGCTGGTCCAGGGCCGAACCGCAGGCCACGACCACCACGTCTGTATCCGGGCACATCTTCCGGTATAACCCGGCCGAGAAGGAGGTATTCAGGTGTAGGTTGATGCCCAGTTTCCCGACCTGCGCGGCATAGTACGCAATCAAGTGCAGGAGGTCACTCTTGTTGGCCAGGTCCTGATCCGCCAGGAGGCTCAACTGCCCGCCCAGGCGGTCTTTCTGCTCGTAGAGCGTCACCCGGTGGCCGCGCCTGGCTGCGGTCACGGCACACTCCAGACCGGCCGGCCCGCCGCCCACGACTACAACACTCTTCTTGACCGGAGCCGGGGCCGGGTGGTAAACCGGTTCCACTTCGTGGCCCAGGGCCGGGTTGACGGTGCACAGGTAGGGCAGGTCGCGAAACAACCGGGACAGGCACAGCAGGCAGCCGATACAGGGTTTAATGTCTTCCGGCCGGTTCTCGGCAACTTTATGCAGGCGCTCCGGATCGGCCAGGAAGGGCCGGCAGACTTCCCAAAAGTCGAATGCACCGGCGCCGATGGCCGCTTCGGCCATGGCCGCGTCAGGCAGGCGCACGCCAAAGGCAATGGGTACGTCCCCGACGACCTTTTTCGCCCGGGCAGCCAGGTAGTTCCAGTGACCGGGGGGCACGTCGCGGGCGATGGAGGAAATCGGTGACTCCTGCCAGCCCACGGTAACGCTGATCATGTCCACCCCGGCCTCGGCCGCGATTTTCATCAGTTCCAGGCATTCCGCCTCGTCGTTGCCGCCGTACCGGTCCATCAGTTCGGCACCGTTCAAGCGGGCACAGAGCGGGTGGTCGTCGCCGATCGCCTCCTTGATGGCGTAAATCAACTCCACCATGAAACGGGCCCGGTGGGTGACGTCGCCCCCGTATTCGTCGGTGCGGCGATTGGTGAAGCGCGAGTTGAAGTTGGCCAGAAGGTAGCCCATGAAACTGGTAATTTCCACACCGTCGAAACCGGCCTTGATAGACCGTTTGGCGGCGGCGGCATATTCCTCTATGGTTTGCTTAATCTCTTCCCGGCTCATTTCCCGCGGCGGCCGGAAGTGGGGCAGGGTTTGCGGCACGGCGGAAGGCTGCACGCAGTAGCCCAGGTCGATGCCCCCGTAACGCCCGCAGTGCAGCAGTTGCTGAATGGCAACGGCCTTTTGCTCGTGAATGTAGCCCGCAATCGCTTCGAACTCGGGCAGAAACTTATCGTCGTAAATGGCGACCTGGCGGTAATAGGCCTTGCCTTCACCGCGCGGGTCCGGGTAGGCTCCCTGGTTGGTAATGATACCGGCCCCGGTTTGGGCGACAATCTTCATCCGGGCCAGTTCCCGGGGGGTGATATAGCCGTCCCGGCTATTGTAGTTGGACACTCAGCAGGCCGCGTATTTCACCCGGTTCACGGTGGAAAAGGGGCCGATGCGGCCGCTTTGAAAGATGTGCGGAAATAGTGCTGCGCCAGGTTTTGTCATAAAGCTTCCTCCATAGCGAACAAAGTTAACTAACCAAGACGCAATAACTGTGCCACCCGCCCGTCCGTCCAAGACCAGCGGCAGCGGCCCTAAGACCTTTTCCTTGGTGCGTAATTGCACCAAGGTTGCTGCCTGGCGATAGTAATTGCCCGGGCATCCAATAACGAGGGCATACCGGACGGGGAAGACGGAGGCCTGGTGCATTACTGCACCATATGGTGCGCTATTCCACCACGTTCAGCCGGTACTGACGGGCCTTGCGCAGGACCGTGGAATGATCGACCGCCAGCAGTTTGGCCGCCCCCCTGCTCGTGCCGCCCAAGGCAAGCGCCCGGCTAAGGATATTCTTTTCGAACTGGGCCCGCGCTTCTTTCAAGGGCATTATGTGGCCCGCCGCAAACGGCGGGGCCGGCCAGGCCGTTTTAAAGTAGCCGGAGAGCACCTCGTCCTGCAGGGTGATTACCTCCCGGTCGACACACACCACCAGGCGTTCGATCAGGTTTTCCAGCTCCCGCACGTTGCCCGGCCAGACGTATTCTTCAAAGGAGCGCAGCACTTCCGGGGCGATCTTCTTTTGCAATTGATAACGATGGTTGTATTTATCCAGAAAGAACCTGGCCAGGGGGGTAACATCCCGGGGTCTTTCCCTGAGGGGCGGAATATGGATGGGTACCACGTTGAGGCGGTAAAAGAGGTCCTCGCGAAAGGTCCGGTTTTGCACCATGGCTTTCAGGTCACGGTTGGAGGCCGCCAAAAACCGGACGTTGAGACTGATGGGCTTTAAGGCCCCGATGCGCATGATCTTCTGCTCCTGAATGGCCCGTAAGAGCTTAACCTGGAGATGCAACGGCAAATCGCCGATTTCATCCAGAAAAACGGTGCCGTGGTTGGCCGTTTCGAGTAAGCCCAGCTTGCCCTCCCGGCCCGCTCCGGTAAAAGAACCCTTTTCATAGCCGAACAGCTCCGACTCTAGAAGGTTTTCCGGGATAGCCCC
>Ga0307376_10002277_pt1 | contig 19087 bp, 52 predicted proteins | sample TR2MG_FD_202536 | JGI IMG/M metagenome (GOLD analysis project Ga0307376, IMG submission 202536) | Soil microbial communities from Risofladan, Vaasa, Finland - TR-2 | ecosystem: Environmental > Terrestrial > Soil > Coastal area > Acid sulfate soil | place: Finland: Risofladan, Vaasa | collected...
TTTCAATGTATTGCGACATTGGAACATTGTGACACATTGAAACACTAACCTTTATAATTTGTCAATATTGTAAACCTTCGCAGAATTCCTTGTATCAATATTACAACGAATTGTCATTTTGACAAAGTGAATAATTACAGTGACTTAGTTTGAATTCGACTAGAGTGTTAAGAAATTATTTTGGTGTATTTTTAGAATTAGCTAACATTGTAAAATTCACACTATTGTCAATGTTTGTCAAAGTTGAAATGTTGTAAAGTTTCAATGTGTCCAAAGATGAAACATCAATTAATAAGTCTTATAGATTGAAAGTTGAAATTGTGTCAAACATAGCCCCACTCCCACATGTTGACAATTTTGACAATATTTTAATGTAGGCAAACATCCTACCTTAACAATGTTTTAATCTTGCAATGTTGACAATGTTAAAATATTATAATCTTACAATGTTGACAATGTTAAAATATTATAATCTTACAATGTTGACAACGTGGCAAAGCTAACAATACTACCACACAACATTATAACATCACAATATTACAAAATTTCCAACATTATAATATTACAAAATTTCCAACATAACAATGTCGCAATATAACATAGCAATAGTGCTGACTTACTGAAATTAGTTGTTTTTGATTAAATTAAAAAAAAGTAGTCAAATAAATGTCTACTTGTGACAATTTTGGAAATTGCCATTTTTACAGATTGAAAAATTTTTTTTATAGTTTTCACTGTTTCAATCTTTCAATGTTGCCAATTGACTCCAAACTTGTTCTCCAACTTGAATCCAAACTTGGATCTCAATTTGATTCCGAACTTTATTTCTAATTTGCCAATAAGCTTGATTCTCAACTTGATCCCAAATTTGATCCCGAACTTGATACCAAGCTGGTCTCTCAACTTGATTCCTAATTTGAGTATAAATATTTGTTATAGTTTCCAATTTTCAACCTTTCAATGTTGACTATGTTGCCAATGTTGCCAATGTTGACAATTGTTCAAGAACTTGATTTCTAACTTGATTCTCAACGTGATGACAAACTTGACCCCGAATTTTATTCCTAATTTGCCAATAAACTTGATCTAAAACTTGATTCCTAATTTGCCAATAAACTTTATTATGAGCTTGATCTTTAACTTGATTCCAAACGTGATGATAAACTTGATTCCAAACACTTTTTATTTTTGTTTCCATTTTCAATCTTTCAATGTTGACAATTGATTCCGAACTTGATCATAAACTTGATTCCGAACTTGATCATAAACTTGATGCCAAATTTGACCACTAACTTGATCCTCAACTTGCCACTGAACTTGATTCTCAGCTTGACTCCGAACTTGACTCCGAACTTGATTTTCAACTCGAATCCTAACTTGATCCAATACACTTTTTATTTTTGTTTCCATTTTCAACCTCGCAATGTTGATAATTGTTCCCAAACTTGTTCCCAAACTTGATCCCAAACTTGATCCCGAACTTGATCCAGAGCTTGATACCAAACTTGACTCCAAACTTGATACGAAACTTGATTTTCAACTTGATATGAAACTTGATTCCAAACTTGACTCCAAACTCGACTCCTAACACTTTTTATGGTTTCCAATTTTCAACCTCGCAATGTTGACAATTGTTCCTTAATTTGCCTCAAAACTTGCCACCGAACTTGATCTGAAACTTGATTCCAAATTTGACTATGAACTTGATACCAAACTTGATCTCGAACTTGATTTTCAATTTGGCTATGAATTTGATCTGAAACTTGATCCCAAATTTGACCCTGAACTTGATACCGAACACTTTTTATTTTTGTTTCCAATTTTCAATCTTTCAATGTTGACAATTGTTCCCAAACTTGATCTATAACTTGATCCCAAACTTGATCATAAACTTGACTCCGAACTTGATACCCAACTTGATTCCAAATTTGACTCCTAACTTGTTTCCTAACTTGACTCCTAACTTGATTCAGAACTTGATCTCGAACACTTTTTATTTTTGTTCCCAATTTTCAACCTCGCAATGTTGACTATGTTTCCAATTGATCCCAAACTTGATTCCTAACTTGATCCCAAACTTGATTCTCAATTTGATCTCGAACATTATCCCAAACTTGATCTCGAACATTATCCCAAACTTGATTTTTAACTTGCCAATAAACTTGACTCCAAACTTGATTTTTAACTTGATCCCGAACATTTGTTATTTTTGTTGCCACTATTTCAACCTCGCAATGTTGACAATTGTTCATTAACTCGACCATAAATTTGATTCTAAACTTGATTCAGAACTTGATTTTTAATTTGATACAAAACTTGTTTCCAAACTTGATCCCAAACTTGATTCCGAATTTGATCATAAATTTGATACCAAATTTGACCACTAACTTGATTATAAATTTGATTATAAGCTTGATTCCGAATTTGACTATGAACTTGATTATAAGCTTGATCCCGAATTTGACTATGAACTTGATCCAATACACTTTTTATTTTTGTTTTCAATTTTCAATCTCGCAATGTTGCCAATTGATTCCAAACTTGATTTTTAACTTGCCGATAAACTTGATTCCAAACTTGATTCCAAACTTGCCACTGAACTTGATTCCCAACTTGATTTCTAACTTGATTCTCAACTTGATCTCGAACATTACCCCAAACTTGATTTGAAATATTTTTTATTTTTGTTTTCAATTTTCAACCTCGCAATGTTGACTATGTTGACAATTGATCATAAACTTGCAAATAAACTTGAAAATAAACTTGATCCCAAACTTGCCACTGAACTTGATTCCCAACTTGATTTTCAACTTTCCAATAAACTTGACTCCTAACTTGATTTTTAACTTGCCAATAAACTTGATTCCGAACTTGATCCAATACACTTTTTATTTTTGTTTTCAATTTTCAATCTTTCAATGTTGACAATTGATCCCAAACTTGTTCTCCAACTTGATTCCAAACTTGTTCTCCAACTTGATTCAGAACTTGATTCCAAACTTGATTCCAAATTTGATTCAGAACTTGATCTCGAACACTTTTTATTTTTGTTTCCAATTTTCAATCTTTCAATCTTTCAATGTTGACAATTGATTCTCAACTTGACTCCGAACTTGCCACTCGACTTGCCTTAAAACTTGCCACCGAACTTGATCTGAAACTTGATTCCAAATTTGACTATGAACTTGATCTGAAACTTGATTCTCAACTTGACTCCGAACTTGCCACCAAACTTGATTTGAAATATTTGTTATGGCTTTCATTATTTCCATTTTCAACCTCGCAATATTGACAAGACTCCAAAATTGATTCTCAACTTGACACCAAACTTTATCCCAAACTTGATTTTTAACTTGCCGATAAACTTGATTTGAAACTTGATCCCAAACTTGATTCTTAACTTGGTTCCGAACTTGATCATAAACTTGATACAAAATTTCACCCTGAACTTGATCCCGAACACTTTTTATATTTGTTTCCATTTTCAACCTTTCAATCTGTCAATATTGACTATGTTGACAATTGTTCCTGAATTTGCCACCAAACTTGATTCAGAACTTGATCCCAAACTTGATACCAAGCTCGACTCAAAATTTGTTCCCGAACTTGACTCCGAACTTGATCACTAACTTGATCCGAAATTTGATTTTGAATTTGATTTGGAATTTGATACCGAACTTGATTCAGAATATTTGTTATATTTGTTTTCAATTTTCAATCTTTCAATGTTGACTATGTTGACAATTGTTCTTCAATTTGCCACCAAACTTGATCTGAAACTTGATTTGTAACTTGATCTGAAACTTGACCATCAACTTGACTCCGAACTTGATACCCAACTTGATTCCAAATTTGACTCCTAACTTGTTTCCTAACTTGCCCCTCAACTTGATTTCTAACTTGATACCAAACTTGACTATGAACTTGACACCAAACTTGATCTCGAACATTTGTTATTTTTGTTTTCACTGTTTCAATCTTTCAATGTTGACTATGTTGACAATTGTTCTTCAATTTGATTCCGAACTTGCCACCAAACTTGATTCCTAATTTGACTCCAAACTTGATTCCTAACTTGCCTCTCAACTTGATTCTCAACTTGATTCCGAACTTGCCACCAAATTTGATTTGAAATATTTGTTATGACTTTCATTATTTTCATTTTCAACCTTTCAATGTTGACTATGTTTCCAATTGTTCTTCAATTTGCCACCAAACTTGATTCTCAACTTGCCACGGAACTTGATTCCCAATTTGATTCTGAACTTTGTGCCTAATGTGCCAATAAATTTGACCATCAACTTTATCCCAAACTTGATCACCAACTTGATACCAAATTTGATCCCGAACATTTGTTATTTTTGTTTTCACTGTTTCAATCTTTCAATGTTGACACTAATCACAAATGATGTCAATTTCCCACTCGATCATTTTTTCTACTAGATTATCTATTTGATATGCAATTGGTGATTTGAGCACATAAAAAAGACCGTTGCCCAATTCAAATTCAAACAAATGTATCTCTTTGGTAAAGCCATGTCTCCATGCATCATCTTTTATTTGACTTTTCAATGTTTTCATAATTTCAGCCTTTAAATTTCTACCATAACTTTAATTTTGATATAAAGCTCAATTTCTTCCCAAATGGGGCCTGTGAATGAATTATAAAGCTTGGCCCACTCTACAACAATAATTTTGTCACGCAATTCCATATGAGTTCGGTTGCATATTTGTTCTATTTTTGTTTCCAATTTTCAACCTTTCAATATGAATTCTGATTTGATAAAACAGGTGTCTACTTATTTGATGATAAACAGGTGCTTTTATTTCAAAAATTTGCGACCAAGCCATTGGATCAGTTGCAGCATAAACTTTCCAATGGCTTTGAACACAAATCTGTCTTTTTATTTTTTGTGTCAAATTTTTCATAATTTACAACTCTTCTATACGATAAAAAATTTGATCATAAACTTGATCACCAACTTGATTCCGAATTTTATCCTTAATTTGCCAATAAACTTGCCACCAAACTTGATCTTCAATTTGATTCTCAATTTGATCACTAACTTGATCTAAAATTTGATCACTAACTTGATACGAAACTTGCTCCCAAGTAAAATCCCACACTTCATTTCCATTTTTTGTAAAGATTTTCATATGGACACTTTTCATAATTTACAACCCTTCAATTTCTACCATAACTTTCAATTTGGTATGAAAACAAGTTTGCGCCCAAATAGGGACATTTAGTAAGTTGTAAATCCTGGCCCATTGTGTAAAAAAAATTATCCGGTTCAGATCATTATTGGGTTTATCTCTGATTTCGAATGTCAATATTGTCATAATTTACAACCCTTCAATGTGGTTGTCAATAGGATAATATACCAAACAAATTTGATTCCAAATTTTTTCACTAATGTGTTTTGTAATATAACTTTTTTTCAGACCCCAAAGATATTCTTGATAAGGAGTGCATGTTCTAAAATCACAAACTTGTAAATTAACTTGTGATAAAATTATATTGTTAATTTCGAATGTCAATATTGTCATCGTTTACATCTCGTTAATTTGACGTTCAATTATTATTTTAATTTTGAAAAAAAGTTGATCATTAATTTTGTAAGTCATTACATTAAGAAAACGTGACTTTTTAGTTATAACATAACGCCGATGCCAATTTCCTCGCTCACCGACTTTATTTATCAAAGTTTTCAATTTTACAACCTTTCAATATGTTCAATTTGTTTTATCATTTACAACTTTTCCAAATTTGATAAATAATTTGATTTTCGATTTGTACCATAATTTGGTCTCTAATTTTCATAGTCGTTTGATTTCTAATTTGTTTATAAATTTTGTTATTAAACCGATCATATGTTTTATAATAAGCTCTATCCCAAAACTGTTCACAAAATTTATTAACAATCTTATAATTTGTCATCGTTTACAACCTTTTAATATTGTCATGAATTTGACCGTCTATATTATTTCTGATACGAAAAAAAAATTGAAAAAGATTAATCTTAATATTAATTCTAAGTTTGTCCCTCGTTTGATGATTCATGTAATCATAAATAATATACCAAGATTGTTTTTGAATCTTTTTTATATTTCTTAATTCTTTTGTCATCGTTTACATCTCGTTAATTTGATGTAAAATTTTCCACAAATAATTATGAACAATTTGTGGTTCAATGTTGTGATCAATTAATAAATGAATTTTATGTTGCAAATGTTTAATTTGATCAAAAACTTGGATTTTGATTTCAGAATAAATTTTATCTGTCATTGTTTCCATTTTACAACCTTTCAATTTCGTCTTCAATTCGTTCTTGAATATTTCCCATAATTTGTCTCCAGACAAAACTGCTAATATTGTTATCACCACGTTCCCAAAGTTGGACATTAACTTGATCAGCTGCCCAGCTTCTGATTTTATGATAAGTTTTAATTTTCAATGTTTTTGTTTTGCAATTTATTATCATTGTTTTAATCATAATCTACAACCTTCCAACCTTGTAACGATAATTAATTACAAAAATTTTAATTATTTTTATTCGAACCAAATTGCGTTATAAAGAAACCACTTAATCCCGTGACTGATTCTTTGTTCTATTTTTTGGTTAATTTTATTTTCAATTTCAAACCTTTTCTCAAGCCTTTTATAAGTGTCTATAGAAGCACGTTGTTGAACTCGCCAGTAGATTTTAAAGTAGATTTTATGCTGAATGTCATAGTGATCTTTTTTTGTTTTCACTTTTACAACCTTAAAATGTTCTTTCTAATTCCAATTTGATATAATTAAAAATTTCCCACTTAACCTGTTCTCTTATTGGATTATATATTTTGCTTCTACCTTTGACATAAGAAACTCTTTTCATATGTTCACTAAATTTTATTTCATACAAAACTTTTCCTATAACTTTTTTCATAATTTACAACCTTGCAATATTGTCAATGATCTTCGTCCAAATTTGGCTATTAATTTGTGGACGGATTAAAAACATAGTTGTTTTTTCAATTTTACTTCTAACTACCCAAACAAATTTATCTCTTACATGATCATTCCAAATTATATGATCAACCTGTATTCTAATTTCTCTTGTCAAATCTTTCATAGTTTACACTTTGTCAATATTAAAACGGATTGCATCTGTGGCCGTTGCTTTAACTTCGAAACTAATAAAAAGAAAAATTGCTGAACTTGTTCTTCTCCATAATAAATTGTCAACTTGTGTTGATATGTGTGATGAACAAGCTTTATAATGGTGCAAATTCTTTACAACTTTTGTCAAAATTTTCATTGTTTATAACTCTTCAATGTGCATCCAAACTACCAAATCAACTTCATCATCAACTTGATATTTTATTTTTTTGTCAAAATCATATCTAAGATCACTCCAAATGTATAAAGGAAATTTTCTTTCACCTTGAACATAATATTCTTCTAAAACCTTGTCTAAAACCTTGTCTACAATCTTATTTGTCAAAGTTTTCATTGTTTACAACTCTTCAATATGGTCATTGATAAATTCATTTACTTTATCGTCAACTTGATGCCCAATTTCATCGCCAAAATTATATGCAAGTTTGCACCAAAGTTGATGGCTAAGAAAACTTCTAGTTTTGTCAATAGCTTCGTTCCAAATTTGCACATAAATTTTGTATGTCAAAATTTTCATTGTTTATAACTCTTCTATTTTATAACAAACAAGCCAATTGGTTAGAATATCAACTTTGGTTTCAACTTTGTCACAAACCTCATGAATAAGATCATAGAAACATTTCTCTTGTATGCATTCAGAAACAATAAAAAAAGTTTGATCATAGGTTTTCCTAATCATTGTTTTTGTCAAAATTTTCATTGTTTATAACATTGCAATATGGTAAAAAACGTGCGCATTAACTAAATCATCAACTTGATGTTCAACTTCCATTTCAAACTCTGCAAATAATTGAAAAACAATATAAAAATTATAAGTGTCAATTTTAATATCAACTTTTTCCAGAATTTGGTATACAATCTTATTTGTCAAAGTTTTCATAACTCTCAACCTAAAATCTTTGCCAATGAACCAAGATAACACACGTTACAATGTGTGTCAATTTTTTAGGCTACGTTTTTATTGAGGAAATTCACAGCACCGATTATGATGCTATTGTTAACAAGATCGAACTGTTGGTAAAGTGAAGAAGCTGGTATGGAAGTTGCATAAATTGACATTTCGTGTTCACTCGGAACGCCTTTTGGCGTGAATTGTTTGTACCAAAATTTAACCCTAATCTTCTTTAATTCATCTAGATCGAAGACTTTTATTGCATTCCAATTCATTACAATTCCATAAATTTTATCTTTTGGAATTCCTCTCTTGGAAAACTCTTTGGCTATAACAGCTTTTGTACGATTTTCTAAATTTTGTTCTGCAAATGTTTCCAAGATTCCTGGCAAATCATACATCATTGTAATATCATCTAAATAGCCATCAACAGTTTCAGGATTAAACTCTATGATAGTTCCTGGTGTCAATTGTGACAACTCTTCAATCATATCATCATCTGGTGGTTCTTCTCTAAATTCGTTGAGGTTGCCTTCTTGATATAGTTTCCAACAATCGTAAATTTTTCTATAATTCATTTTTTATCTCCTAAAATAAATAGCATTCTTTTTAATTGTTCTACTTTGACAAGTTGTCAATTTGTGACCGAATTAAAGTTCCAATTTGTCGATTAATTTGTATTTTAATTTGATTTTCTAATTGGAAAGTAATTTGGTGCCAAACTTGTTGATTGATTAAAAGAATTGTCCACTTTCTAATTTTTCCATAAATTGGCTTTTCCAATCTATGACAAACTATTTTTTGAACATGATTATATGGAATTCCTCTAATGTATCCTATTTTGGATTTCATTTCAATCTTCTTTACAAGTTATCCAAATTTGATTTTCAATTGGAGATATAATTAACCCAGATTGATCCCAAACTTGATACCAAATTTTTCTATTAATATGTGTGTAAGTTTTACCATCAACTATAACGCGAATATAAAGATAAATTTGAGAAAAATTTTGATATCTAATTTGGTTTTTAAGTGTTTTCATAATTTGTTAATCTTACAAATTGTGAAGTTTGGTCTCAACTAAAAATATAATTTCTGCATTAATTTGTCGGTGGATTAAATCGTAAGTTTTTTTATCAATTTGATCATAAACTTTATCATTAATTTGATCATAAACTATATCAAAAGACTCGGAGAATGGCACATATCTTATTATATTTTTTAATGTTTTCATAATTCGTTAACCTCATCTCCAATTAATATAAGAATAGGATAGTGAAATTTTAAAAGTATGTGGTTAAAATATGGATCATAAAAATCATACCAAGCTTCATCATCAATAGAATTTAATACCAACTTCCAATTATATATTCTAATACTAGAATTAATTTCAGATGTTAATGTTTTCATAACTCGTCAATTTGGTGATGAGTTTGATCTCTAACTTGATTTGAAACCTGTGCCCAAATTTTATTTTTAATTCGTATGCTAACTTGTTCCCAAAATTTAATATGAATATGTTTCCATATTTGACTGTTAAATTTATCTATGTGAGATGTTCTAATTTCTTGTATTGTTGTTTTCATTGTTAATCTTTCAATGTTGACTATGTTTACAATTGTTCCTTAATTTGCCACCAAACTTGATCACTAACTTGATTTGAAACTTGACTCTCAACTTGACTCCGAACTTGATTCCAAACTTGATTCCTAACTTGATCACCAACTTGATTCCTAACTTGACTCCAAACTTGATTCCTAATTTGACTCCAAACTTGATTTGAAATATTTTTTATTTTTGTTTTCATTGTCAATCTTTCAATTGGTCCCAAATTTGCCACCAAACTTGATCACTAACTTGATTTGAAACTTGACTCTCAACTTGACTCCGAACTTGATTCCAAACTTGATTCCTAACTTGCCACTGAACTTGATTCCCAACTTGATTTCTAACTTGATCCCAAATTTGATTCCGAACTTGATTTGAAATATTTTTTATTGTTGTTTTCATTGTCAATCTTTCAATGTTGACTATGTTTACAATTGTTCCTTAATTTGCCACCAAACTTGATTCAGAACTTGATTCCAAACTTGATCCCAAATTTGACTTTGAATTTGATTTGGAATTTGATCCCAAACTTGATCCCAAATTTGATTCTCAACTTGATCCCAAATTTGATTTCTAACTTGATTCTTAACACTTTTTATTTTTGTTTTCATTGTCAATCTTTTTAAAGTTAACAAAAAAAGCCGCTCCCAGCATATCCAGAAGCGGCTTTAATGTCGAGGAACACTCAATCTCAATCAGCTACACGTCGCCAATCTTTTGAGATATATTCCTCTTGTCCCTTGACCTCATATGTTCCTGGCGGAACCATAATCGAACTGTGGTCAAGTGTCGCAGATCCGTTTTCTGTTTCGTGTCGAAACTCCGCTGCTTGTTCTTGGACTTCAATGTATCGCTTTGCTGCGAGCATATAAAACAATACATTTGCAGTCTTGAAAACATGAGCATGGCCAGTTGTTTCACCCAAGGCCAACACCACACGATTCTTCTTGTCGCGTTCAATTGGAGTAGCTTCCGATAAATCAACCTTCACTGGAACTAGGAGAACATCACCTTGTCTGTACATTTTTCTACCTTTCTAAGTTTCAATCAATGGATTGTATTCTTTTGCGTCCAAACCAAAAGACATTGCAACAGCTTCTCGTGCTGATTTGACTTCTGGAGAAACACGCAAAAAGTAAGTTTTTTGTGAACCATCTGGGTTTGGAGTTGAATTCAGTAATTCTACCAATACCATTGGTTCTTCTTCATTTGGCACTTGGTTCAATCTCCACAACTTTCCTACTGCATCTTCGTTGACTATCTCACCTCCCTTTTCCTTCATATAGTTTCCACTACCAAAAATTTCAAAAAAGATTCGACGCATTTCGATGTTTGTTTCCTCGTCAATTATTTCAGGAGTTATCCTTTCTGGATGTTTAATGACCCATTCTGGAACCCTGACACCATGCCAAGCATGCAAACCCCAGCCATCATTATACTCCAATGCCATATCAGTTTCACTGAAGAGACGGAATTCATCATCTCTTTCAATACGATTTGGCAATGTTGACATAATGATAACATCTTCAAATGGCCAATACCATCCACCACCAGCTTTCGCGTATGCCCAAAGACCGCGCAATTTTTCCAATGGTATATCACATTCCTCTTGACAAAACTCATAGAAAGCTAGCCAAGATGCATCATGAACACCATATCCACATGTTCTAATTTGGGCCTTTACATCAGACTTGGTGATTCCGTAATCTTCGAATGTTTTTGTTTCCTTCATGATTTCAGCAGTCTTTTCCAAGATGCCTTCATGAGATTCAAACTTTTGCAATAGTGTTGCAGCAATGCAACCAGCATAAGGAGATTCTACCCATAGTTTGTGAGTTGGTGGCTTCAATTCAGCACATTCATACAGTGCATCAGCTGCAATATTACACGCTTCCTTATTAGTGTGTGTACTCAGGCCCAGAGCAATCCACTTATCCTTATAGATTTCAGTGGCGGCCTCTTGCTCTGGTGTCAACTTTTCGATCTTCTTCTCCACCTTCTCTTCAGCTTCATTTTCAACATTTTCAATTTGGTCAGCCATTTTCCTCTTCTCCTATTGTGAAACAATCTTCTCGATGACAGAACCGACACTAACACATCTTTGCCAGGTTGTCAAAAAATTTGTTCATTTTTTTTGACGTTTGTAGACTATTTATTTCAGAGCAAAATTTAATCAATTGCGAGGTTTAAATAAATGTCTGGTTACAATTCAGGTTTCGACACGCCCAATGTAAAAAATGGAGACAGTGTTATTTTTAAAACTTTGGAAATAACAGATTTATCAACTTTATCTGATACTGTTATAACAGGAACATTTTTCACAACGGGTGGTATCAATAGATTTGAGCCAACTTGGGAAGATTTACGCGCTCCAGTTACAGCAATTAATCCTCCTGGTTTGGGTTCCGATCCAACTTTTAATACAACTGAAATTGGTTATGATTTTGGTGCCGCTGGTACTGAATTTTTATATATTACACTACAAATGCCGCACAATATGATGACTGGTTCAGTTTTAGAACCACATGTACATTGGGAACCATCTAATGCTGATACAGGTTGGGTATATTGGAGATTAGATTACCGTTGGAAAAATATTGGTGAATCTGCATCATTTTCAACCTCAAATATGTTTGCAACCGCTTCTGGCAATGTACACACTCAACAATATTCAGATTTTGCAACTATTTCAAAACCTAATGCTAGAAATAGTTCAATGTTTGAGTGCAAGCTATCTAGAATTGGAGGCTCAGATACTTTTACAGGAACCGCACTATTGAAAGAATTCGATGTGCATTATCAAATTGATTCTCTTGGTAGTGATTTAGAAGCATCCAAAACTGTTGTTTAAAAGAAAAGGAGAAAATCTATGTTAAGTTTTATTGTCGCTTTGTTGGTCGCTTTGTTGGTTTTTTGGTTGCCACAAAATGCAATCCATGAATTATCACACGGTTTTGTTGGGAAATTCTATGGTTTGAAAATGAAATCATTGAAACTGTGGCCACACAAAAATGACAAGGGTCGTTTCTATTGGGCGAGAATCATTTGGCACATGACACCCAAATTGAAACAATTAAAACTTAAAAATTGGCGTTTTATAAGTATTGCACCTTTAGTTTCTAATACTATTTTGGTAACTTTGCTATCGACTATTTTAATATTTTTACAACCATTGACAATATTGTCAGCTATTGTATTGGCTTTAATTTTGTCTAATTTAATAGATGCTACTTTCAATTTAGGGGTTTTGTTAAATGCCAGTGTTCTTAAATACAAAATTGGCACAGCAGATTTACTAAAATTCTTCAGAATCTGTGGAAATTCACACACTTGGGCCAAAATTAAGGGTGGCATTTGGCTCACAATTCTTTGGTTAATCTTCTTGACCGCGAGCCTTGTAAATTTTAATGTATTTTAATTTTTGAGTCTCTAATTTTTCAGCCAACAATTCTACTTCATCAAATTTACTGCCCAAAGACAATAAAATTCTTTCAATAGATTGAAACCATCTTTCTTTACATCTTGAACTGCAAAAATTTAAATTATCATGTACAATATTTAAGTGTGTGTCATTATGCCAAGATAAATCTTTTGTAGATTTGGCACATATAGTACAATATTTTTCAGTCATAATACATCTTTCTCTATGTCATAAAAAACAACTTTCCCAACCTTGATCAATTTTCCTGACATAGATCTTTTCACAACTCCAAATGTAGGAAACTTTTTTTCTGTAATCAAAATTGGAGTTAAAAAGTAAAAACCACTTCCATATGCTGCTCTTTCCATTTGTTCATAGTGTGTTTGAACATTCTTTGCGAAATCATATAATTCTTCATTTACTTCCACACTAATTGGCTCTAATGTTTCAGGATCAAATATTACTATTGTTTTAGACATTTTTTATTTCTTTTTGTAAATTTGTTCTTTAACTTGATACCGGATATGAAAACCAACTTGATTCCATATATAACTTTTCATATCTTGTAAATCGTTTCCCAACATACAACCTGTTTTTTCATCTGCTTTTTGATGAATGTCATACGAAATATAATGAACAATTTCTTTTATCAAAGTTTTCAATATTTCAACCTTGCAATGGATTGTAAATATTCCGATGCCACACCATATCACCGCTTGGCAAGGTTGTCAACTTTTTTCTTGCGATCGTGCCGACTTTTATTGAACGCTTTTCCTATTTATAAATAGCTGAAGAGAAATAGGAGAAAACTGTGTCAAAATTTAATTGGACCCGTGCCAAAGTACGAAAAATAGATGGTAGGCCAGATCGCCAAATTGTATTTTTGAAAGATGGAAATTTAACAAGTTCTGCAAACTTCTTATTTGATTATAATAGTGGAACATTATCTGGAGGTTCCAATATTTTTGATTATATCTCAGGGACATTGACATCTAGTGGTAGCCTTACAACTAGCAGCTTAATGCAAACTGATCAAAATGGTTTGGTTGTCGCAACTAACATTGCAACATTTTTAACAGGAACATCTAACCAAATTATTATAACCAGCGGAACAAAAGGTTCCACTTTCAGCGCCCCTCAAAACTTGCACACTGAATCTAATTTTAATGTGTCAACTTTAAATTTGTTGGCAGCTGTGAGTGAAACTCAGGGCTGTTTAAAACAAAATGATGCCGTTGTTTTCTTTACTTCAGGAAGCAATATTTTTATGGGCTCTGGTTCAGGTCGATTTTCAGATGTAACAATGGCAAACAACATTGGAATTGGAATTAGCTCCTTAACCAATGTAGCCCCAGACAGTATTTATAATTCTAATATTGCAGTGGGAAGCTATACACTAAATCAAATAACATCAGGCGGACAAAATGTTGCAATTGGTCAAGGTGCTCTACGTGACACATTAGAAAATTATAATGTTGCAATAGGGTATATTGCTGGTTTAAGAAATACAGGAAGTTATAATATTTATATTGGTGCTTCTTGTGGTGCCATGCATTCTGGTTCTGAATCAGAAAAAAATGTTGCAATTGGTAACGCATGTCTAAGTTTTTCTGATGGGAATGGTGAATCTGTTCATCATGCTTCTATTTTAGGACATAAAGCTGGACATACAAGACAATGCACATTTAGTTCATTAGTTGGTGCCTATGCTGCTTCAGCAGTTTCAGCTTCAATTAGAGGAAGCGTAGCAATAGGTTATCAATCTATGCGAAGTTCTCTTGGTGGTTTATACAACACTGCAATAGGTTATGAAACTTCACAATTTGTTGGCACACCTCAAAACATTAGCATTGGAAAAAATGCACTGTGGTCATATCCTGGCCTATCTGGATCTGCAAACTTTGGCAATATTGCAATAGGTTCATTTACATTAAAAGAATTAACTGCTGGTGGGAAAAATATTGCACTCGGTTATAATGCTTTAAGATCTTCATCTTTGGGAGACTACAATATTGCACTTGGTTATCGTTCTGGTTTTAATCACACAATTTCTGATAATACAATTACAATAGGTTGGAATGCTGGCCCAAATTCAGCAAATAATTGTATAGCAATCGGGCAGAATGCTTTAAGTTGTAGTTCTCCTGGTGTTGACAACATTGCAATTGGCCAAAATACTTTATTGGGCTTGTCCAACAATGGAACTAACAATATCGCAATAGGTAAATATTCTATTGGTACAACTGTTAATAGTTCTCAAACCAATGACAATATCGCAATGGGTCAATATTCCTTGTATAGTCTAGATGGTGGGGATCGCAATATCGCAATTGGTAGTTTTGCTTTAAGTGGAACAACTTCTGGTCTTTATAATTGTAGTATTGGATATCAATCTGGAAAAGAATTAACAAATAATTCATATAATGCTTTTTATGGTTATCAAACTGGTATGGCAGTAACAGGAGCCGGTAATATTGCAATTGGTGCTCTTGCAATGAGTAATCCTATAATACCAAGTGCTGCTTGTAATTATAACATTGCAATTGGTTATAGTGCTTTAGACAGTCTAGATGGTGCTGGTGACAATATTGCAATTGGTCGTGCATCATTAGATGATCTAGAAACTGGAGATGACAATATTGCAATTGGTAGAAATGCTCTTAGTGAACTATCATCAGAAAGTGATAATGTTGCAATAGGTTCATTAGCTGGACAATATGTCAAGGGAACTCTCAATGTTGCTGTTGGATATAATGCAATGTCGTCTGTTGATCCTTCTATTGGCGCTGCAAATTATAATGTTGCAATAGGCGCAAGCGCATTATCTTCAATAGATACTGGAGATGGCAATATTGCAATAGGTTATAATATTGCATCATCTTTAACAAGTGGTAGCAACAATTGCCTTTTGGGAAGCGGTTGTGGTGCGGCTTTAACAACTGAATCTGGTAACTTATTCTTAGGATATCAAGCTGGTGCAACTATTGCTGCTTCAAATACATTAATTATCGCAAATTCAAACACTGTAACACCACTTATTTATGGTGAATTTGACACTCCAATATTGAAGCTTATTTCTTCAGGTAGCGCTGACGTAACAATTGCAGCTGATAATGATGCTCCGAATAGTGACATATTGCAAAGTGGCTCAATATGTTATTATATTGACGATGTTACTAATAATTTAATGGTAAAAGTAAAATACGGTGACGGAACTGTCAAATCGGGAACCGTTTGCGCTATAGCTTAATTAAAAATTTTTCCTATTTATAAAAAGGATAAAATAATGTATCAAAAACTATTCGAAAATTGGAAAAAATACTTAAAAGAAGATGTGTGCGATGCTTTTGATGTTAGTTCTGGTTTAATTACTCCAGATGGTAAATATATTGAAATTCATGAAATGCATATAATGTGGGCCAGAAAAAATGTTCCTAAATTATACCCTGATTATCAAAAAGAATTCCCCAAAATGAAATTATCTTTTGATGCATTGGAATATTTAATATATGCAAAGCATTGGATAAGAGTTGCAAACGCCGCAATGTATACAGGACCGCATATTTCCAAAATTTCAAAAGCACAAATCAATATAATACAACAATTAGTAGATAAATGTTTTCTTGATTCTGAAAAAATTATACAATTACATTATGAATCTGAACAAAAACGAACTTATAATAATGAATATATTTTTATTAAAGAATCAGATCCAAAAAGGTTCATCGCAGCATTGCAAGGTAGAAATTTAGCAAAATCGCAAGTTTCAATGTTCAGAGAAACAGAAAAATGAAATACAAAAAATTATATAAAACATGGAACAAATTTTTATTAAAAGAAGAGCTTTGTGAACCAAATGGTCGAAGTTCGGGTTTTATAAAACCAGATGGTGAATATATTGAAGTTAATAATCATTTAAATTGGGCCAAAGCTAATGTTCCTAAACTATTTCCAAATTGGGAAGAAGAAATGTCAAAAATTAAACGAGTTCCTACTCTTATAGGATATTTAATACTTGTTCAACATTGGATTAGAGTTGCTAATGCTTTTAAACATGCTGGAGGGGAAATAAAAAATATCACCTCACAACAAATACATACAATTCAACAATTATTAAAAAAATGTCCCCCAATACCAGCTGACGAGAGTTTTTATTTTGATCATTATGGAAGTGGTTATATTAAAGAGCCAACAGAACAAAGATTTTTGATGAGACTTCAAGGAAAAGAATTGGCAAAGTCGCAAGTTTCAATGTTCAGAGAAATTTAATCATTTATAAAATGGAAAAAAAGTATAATTGTACCCATTTGATTTAAATTTGCACCATATCCATAAACTTTTTTTAATTCACATTTTAAATCTTTAAAATTATTTTGAATTTTTTGATATGGATAGACTTTATGTCCCCATTCTGTTCTTGGAAGCTCTTTACTTTCGGAATTTGTCAAATATCCAATAAATGTTTGATGAATCATTGAATATCGTACAATTGGAGAGCGACTTTTTGGCCATGGCCATGGATTCATTTCCAAATTTGGAGAAACAATATTTTCCAACTGTTCTGGAACATCAGATTTATCAAATAACAACCCAAAGGAAATTTTACAAGTCCGCCTAGAAAAAGTTATCACATCCAAACTTTCTTCAGCGATAAATATTTGTCCTTTTTCAATTTTCATTACTTTCGAGCCTCCACGTTTAACATCATGTGTTTTCCATGTTCAAAATCCATATGTGGCAAATAAGAGCGACTATAATCGTCTATATCAAGCTTTCCAGTGATTGTTTCTCGCCAATCATACCTTTTTATGTCTGAAAAGCCTAATTCTTTCAAAGAACGCTGCAAATATTTAAAATCGAAGATCATTCCATGCCGATCAAATGCATCTTTTTGCCCACCAATAATTAAACCTAATAATTCTTCTATTTCTTCCTCCTTTTGATAACGCTGAACACATTGTGAGAAATCAGCTGTAGAAATGCGTAAAATTCCACCTGGTTTTAACACCCTGTACCATTCCTTGACAACATTTTTCCATTCATGCCTTCCAAAGTGTTCAATATTGGCACATGAGTAGATTAAATCTACTTTATTGTCTCGGAATATATCCAACTTTGAAATATCGGCAATTATGTCAACTGCGTCAAAGTTTTGGATGTCAATATTGATAAAACCTGGAATATGACGGTTGCCACAACCTAAATGTAATCTTAGTGCGTTTGGATCTTGATCTAAATTTGGATTTGTCATATTTTCACAGAATTATTTAAAGATTTTAGCCATTTTATAAAGAGCTTCTTGATAGGAAACGATCCTATTTTCAATTATAGTTAAGCCACAATTGAAAGTTCCAAACTAAGAAGCAAATGACGGGTAAATCTTACCACGAAAAACCCGTCGTAATTATCCGGTACACGACCGGCATTATATATATTGTCTATAACGACGTTTAAGATAAATTGTCAACTTAAAATGTGCGCGTCATGCCTTTAGACCACTTCGCCATATGGGGGCAAAGGTTAGAATCGAACTAACATCTCGCAACAAAACAATCTATCGATAGAGATATAGACAACATGGTTTAAGCTGAGTTTCTGGGAATAGTCTAAATTTGATTCCTTGATATGGTGTTTAAGACCGCCTCTTCCAATTGGGCTACTCCGGCATAAGGTGCTGGAGGTAGGGATCGAACCTACACTGTAGTCACACCACTCATTTATACTAAACCTGAATCTCAGATTGTCCCTAAGTTAAGTTATATTTATAAAAGTTGTAATATATTGTACATATTCCAAACCAAGATAATCTTGGTATATATCAAAACTTATTTTAGTAGGTATCCATCCTATATTAACAATATTTAGCATCCAATCATGAAAATTGCTTAAATGATTGTCACAGTGCAAACAATTATATTGCTTTGTCATTGTATTTCCCTTTGAAAAACTACAAAAAATTCTGCACCATTGCCGTCAGCTAGCACTCTTTCAATGTTAACAA
>Ga0307376_10002278_pt1 | contig 19081 bp, 19 predicted proteins | sample TR2MG_FD_202536 | JGI IMG/M metagenome (GOLD analysis project Ga0307376, IMG submission 202536) | Soil microbial communities from Risofladan, Vaasa, Finland - TR-2 | ecosystem: Environmental > Terrestrial > Soil > Coastal area > Acid sulfate soil | place: Finland: Risofladan, Vaasa | collected...
CTTCTTATTAACGGTAACTTTAAGCATCAGAAACATTGATCCTAAGCATCAAATCAAAATCACAGTAGTCGATTATTACGAGACGCAAGGGAAGCTTTTAAAAAAATATTTAGAAAAGCCAGTAATTTTAAATCCATTAGAATCATTACGCTATATCATACCAGAAAAGGACAAAAGTGGTGGGTCAGGTGCCAACTTTATTGTTGAATGGAAATCCGATAAATTTGTTAATCCACCCATTGTTGAATCAATAATGATTAGCACACGAAGTAATCAAGGCGTTTCTTTTACTTCTCGTGGTCGAACAATCAATACATTTAAGTAATTATGCACGTCGAACAACGGGATTAAGGGCGACTGCAAACCCGTAGCACCTTGTGCCGGAGTTCAGTAATAATTAACTATCCATGCCGTTAGCAATCCTAACCAAATTTAGTGCAGCTTTAGGGCGAGCCCTTCTTGGGGCATCCCGTGACTTGGCACCTATCATCACGGTCATCGCTCTGTTTCAGGTTCTGGTCTTGCATCAACCCTTCCCAGAGCTTTTATCTATTTTGGCTGGATTGGGATTGGTCATTGTTGGCTTAGCCCTCTTTGTCATCGGTTTGGACATCGGTCTATTTCCCTTGGGAGAAACCATGGCAGAAGAATTCGCGCGTAAAGGAAGCCTCTTCTGGCTGCTGCTCTTCGCTTTTACTTTAGGGGCGGGAACAACTGTTGCCGAGCCAGCCCTTATAGCCGTAACACGCGAAGGAGCTAAAGCCGTAGCTGAAGCGGGCCTTATTGAAAATATCTCTGCTTCGATAGACCGTTATGCTCTTGGTGTTCGCTTGACCGTGGCATTGTCTGTTGGTGCTGCAATTGTTCTTGGGGTATTGCGAATCTTACGCGGTTGGTCCCTGCCGGTTTTAATCGTTGGCGGTTACGTGCTGGTTATGATCATGACCTTATTCGCGCCGAAGGAGATCGTAGGATTAGCTTATGATTCGGGCGGAGTTACCACCTCAACTGTCACAGTGCCGCTCGTTACGGCTTTGGGTGTGGGACTTGCACGAACTATTCGCGGCAGAGACCCCTTGACGGACGGTTTTGGCCTCATCGCTTTGGCGTCCCTTACCCCTATGATTTTCGTCATGTTTTTCGGATTGATTGTACATTAGGTGAAACATGGAAATTCTTTTTGATCCTATGATGCTGCTGCTGGCCACAGCCAAAGACGTGCTGCCGGTTCTCGGGCTGCTGGTATTATTTCAAACCCTTGTGCTTAAAAAACCAATTCCACGGCCGGGCAGAATTATTTTTGGTTTCGGCTTAGTCCTGGTAGGCATGGCCTGCTTTCTTGCTGGATTGGATTTGGCCATTTTTCCAGTTGGCAGAACCATGGCTCTTCAGCTGGTTAAGGGTGCCCAGAACGGTGGTAAGGTAACTTGGGCAGCCTACGGGTGGATTTATCTTTTTGCCTTTTTGGTGGGTTTTTCCACCACAATAGCAGAGCCTTCCCTCATCGCTGTGGCCCATAAAGCGCATGAAGCCTCGCGCAAAGCGGTTTCACCCTGGGGGCTGCGTATCGCGGTTGCTATCGGGGTTGCCATCGGTATTACACTTGGTACTTTTCGAATCGTCACAGGAACACCGCTTTATCTTTATATTATGGTTGGATATGTAGTAGTGATCATTCAAACCGTATTCGCGCCACGGATGATTATTCCATTGGCTTATGATTCCGGTGGAGTGACGACATCTACGGTTACCGTCCCCTTGGTTGCAGCCCTTGGCTTGGGGCTGGCATCCCACGTTCCGGGCCGAAGTCCAGTTATTGATGGATTTGGACTCATTGCGTTTGCCAGTCTATTTCCAATCATCAGCGTTTTGGGATACGCTCAATTGACTCAGTGGATGGTGCGACGGCGAAACCGTAATAAATAAAAAAGCCCGGCCATGAGAGCAAAGCTTCAATATGGAAGGGGTCGGGCGAAAAGTGAGGGTGCAAAATGCCATATAAATCCATCGTTGCTATGATTAAGCCGACTTTGACCGACGTGGTCGTCAGTTCGGCAAAACAGGTAGGCGCTACAGGAGCGACAATCATACCCGCTTCGGGTACAGGTGCTCGTGAGGCGAAAACATTTTTCGGCCTTACCCTGGATATCCGCACTGATGTGGTTATCTTCCTGGTGGACAGTGAAATGGTTGAGCCAGTCCTGTCCGCCATTAAAGAGGCAGGACGGTTTAGCGAACCAGGCACAGGTATCGCTTTTGTGTTTCCTGTAGAGCAGACAGTTGGTTTTGAAAGTCAATTGTCAAAACCGCAGCGGTGACGAAAGAAAATTTGTGTATTTCACGAACCGAAATGATGTTCATCTTCGATGAGCAACTATTTCGCCTGGTTGTTGGCTTCAAGGCTCATACGCTTCGACTATAACTTTTCACAAGACATTAATCATAAAAACAAAATTTGAAATGCGTGTTTCAATAAATTATAATTTAATGATAATTATCCTAAGCACAACATTCGAAGGTGCTGAGCTTCTCAATAATACCAACTTGTAAGTTTCAGAGTCTTTTAATATGCTCGCTATACCAGATATTGTGGGTTCCGTATCTTTGGCGAAACCTGTGTTTTCTCCAACATAGTGCGGACCTGAGATAACTGCAATAACGTCCAAGTATCAAGTGCTTGATTTTTCTGTGATAACATAATATCGTATCACCAAACGATGGTTGCGGCGATAACTGTTATGTATCTTGAACCTGAAAGTAGCCTTCAACAGTTGTGATATCAAATTCTGAGGATTGAACTTTCAAGTGATGTATTGACCCGGCTATCGATTCTATCAAATCAGATATAGGCCTGGACAGATGAGTTACAACACGAATGAGCATTAAGGTGAGATTGTACTAAATACCGCTTCATATTTGAAAAATTAATTAATGATGGTTTATTACCATTTTTTTTGTAGCCTGCAGACTGATGATAGAGTAATGTTATTTCAAGTTAATGATAATATTACAAATTAACCCGATGGTTAATGTGCTGCTTTAACTTGTTGTTATCAGGACAGATGGTATTGGATTGCACAATTTCATTCTTATAGGCCGACCCTCGATGTGCCATTTTGGGGAGTTTGTAATTGGCGTTGGTAGGGTACTTAACACACACACACGGAGTGAAAAAAAAAGATTTGATGCAGGCACAAAATTTTTGAATTGAGATTTTACCCCTTGGTGTAAATTTGGTGTAAAAAAATTTGATTTTGGTTGAACTTATTAAACTTATTTTGCTCATTGAAGATTGTAAGAAATGCTATAAATGACTTGAAATCAAAAGGAATGCCTGATATATCATGATTTATGAAAAATACGGTGAGTCTAATTCAATTCCCGTCACTCACCCCATTTTATAATTAAAGTGGCTGCTATAGCTATAGATCATAATTCAGCAGCCATTTGATTTTTTATGCGCGCCCGTAGCTCAGCTGGACAGAGCGCCGGACTTCGAATCCGTAGGCCGCAGGTTCGAATCCTGCCGGGCGTACCAATTATATTCAATGAATAAGGGATATTAGGACAACAGCCTAACATCCCTTTTTTTGTTTTTTTCTCAGAATGCGTCAATTTTGCGTCAGTTAAGAACAGATTCTGCCCATTTTAGGGATAAATGTATCGGGATTATGGTGTGTGGGTATTTGAGAGACAAAAATGAACAGGAATAGATTGGAAATGATAAGAAGCCAGCAGGTTAAGAAGAGGGAAATGTGATGTGATAAAAGTGTCAATGGATGAAGATGGTTTTACAAATTTCAAAATGGAAATCTGCTTGACTTGACATGCGAAAATGATGATATCTGTAATTTGGTCGTTTTCAAGACATCCGATATACTGGCAAGATATTCCAAGAAAAAAGCAGGGTTTAATATTTGTGATATCATATTACCGTATCACAATTTTGCATGAACTTAGGTATTTGCAAGATATCAAAGGCGGGAAGTCATCGAATAAAAGCACTGAATAATCGTTTTCTTCATAAACGCACCTTTCCCCAAACCGGATTAGATTCCGCGCTTTCATTACCATAAAATTACAATATTACATTTACTTTAATCTACCAAGATAAAACGCTTAGCCTTGCCCAAAAATAACAGAGCTTTTATAAGGTTATGGATAAATTGGTAAAAAATAGCGATTGGCAACTCGGCTCACCGTTGGAAATGATTTCAATTGCCACAACAAACGATGAACTTGCATATTTTGCGGTTTCTATGAGTCACATACACAATCATAGTTTTTCTACACATCCCCTTCAAATAAGGGAATTCTTATGAACGACAACCATTGAGATTGGGAAAAAGCATTATCTTAAAAGGTTATTAATTTGACACTGATTAAATACGGTGATATTTATGAATATCATTGCGGACAGAGAATCAATACCGCTGTGAAAAGGAAGATCATGATGAGAAGATACCGACACCCCTTGGTGTTGTGGCTTGTGATCGCATTCCATGTAAGCACACTCGCCGCATCGTTTGCGGCCGAATTACCGATTGATTGTCATGGTTCTGCCATAAGCCAAGGCTTAGATCTTATCGACCTTAGCCGGCCGGAAATTATGTTAAAAACCGGTCTGTTCGATTGCCTCAAGAATCTCACCAATTCCCCTTTGAATCTAAAAAGTGTTGTGCAGCCGACTTCGGGTTCATCCCTAAAGAATCATCCTAAATATTCCGCATTCTGCAGTCATGACGGTGAAGAAGATTTTCATTTTTCCCCTTCAAGATTTATTCACAACCGTTCCCTTCGCTTATGAATCGGATCCTTTAGATAATCTCCCCTACTCGAACTAATCGCAGAAACGCAGGCCTAAGGCAAAAAGTGCTCGTTTTTGCCTGCAATGCAAAGAATCGCGCTTAGAAACGCTAAAACGCGGCTTATGATGCGCCAGCCACATCAGCAGTGGGGCTGGTTGGATCAATATATGGAGATTGTACCATGAGCTGGATACAATTGGTAGAAATTATTAAAAATATCCTCTACACGCAGACAGGAATTCCCTATTTCAGCGTAAAAGAGATTATCATGATCCTTATCGCCTTCTTTTTCCTTTACCTTGCGGTTGGGAAAAAGTTCGAGCCGCTCCTATTGGTCCCGATCGGTTTCGGGATTTACAAATACGGCATCGAGTGGGAGATCATCCCTTGCATCATTTTCCTGGGGCTGGGCGCGATGACGGATTTCGGTCCGCTCATTGCCAACCCCAAGACCTTGATAATCGGTGCCGGCGCCCAGCTGGGCGTTTTCATTACTTACATCGGCACTCTTTTGTGCGGCTTCACCCTGAAGGAAGCCGCATCCGTGGGCATCATCGGGGGTGCCGACGGCCCGACGACCATTTACTTGACCACCAAGCTGGCGCCTCACCTTCTCGGAGCCAACGCTCTGGCCGCCTATTCTTACATGGCCATGGTTCCCCTCATCCAGCCGCCGATCATGAAGCTGATGACCACTTCCATCCAGCGGCGGATAAAAATGCGACAACTTAGACCGGTGTCTTCACGGGAAAAGCTTTTTTTCCCTCTTATCGCCACCATCCTGATCTTTATTCTCATCCCTGCGGTTGCGCCGCTGATGGGCATGTTTATGTTCGGCAATTTCCTTAGGGAGTGCGGAGTGGTCAAGCGGCTTTCCGATACCGCCCAGAATGCGCTCATGAACACGGTGGTCATTTTCCTCGGGGTTTCTGTTGGCGCAACCATGAAGGCGGACCGGTTTCTGACAGCAAAACCGCTCCTGATTTTTGCCTTCGGCCTTTTTGATTTTGCCTTTTGTACTATGGGAGGAATTCTTACCGTGCATATCATGAACTTTTTCTTGAAAGAGAAGATCAATCCCCTTATCGGGTCGGCAGGGGTTTCGGCGGTTCCGATGTCCGCCCGCGTGAGCCACATGATGGGAATCAAGGAAGATCCGAACAACTGGCTTCTCATGCACGCCATGGGCCCGAACCTTGCGGGCGTAATCGGCTCGGCGGCAGCGGCAGGGATGTTCATCGCCATGTTCCATTAGGAAATCGCCATGGAAAACCTGAAATAGGATCAATGCTTGAAAGGATAGAAATACATTAAGATCAGAGTATCAAATATAATTGTAGCGCAGAAATTGCGGTTTTTTTCATAAGGTTCCTCACCTGGAACCGCTTGGATCATGATCTCAACTGACGGGACTCAAACCATGCTACCCAAAACGATTCGAAACAGTTTGATTTTTCTGGCCATTGTGACGGCAGCAGCCCTGATTTTAGCCTTAGGCGGCCTGAAATCCATTGTGCCTTGGCGTTCAGCCGGCATCCTGCCCGGTGAGGGCTTGCGCCTGGGCCTGGATCTCCAGGGCGGTCTGCATCTTCTGTTGAAGGTAAACCTGCTGCGTGCGGTGCAGCATCAACTGGAGGCTGCTGCGGTCGAGGCCGTCCGGACCCTGCGCGCCAATCAAATAGCTGTCAGGGCACGCCCGACCACGGACGCCAACCAGATCCGCCTTGGTTTTAGGGACGCCGACCAGGCGGCAGCGGCACGCTCGGTCCTCCAGAAAAACTTTCCCTTCCTGGCCATTGGTTCCGAAAACCAACAACCGGATGAGACCCATTTGGAATTGACCTTAACGGATTCAGAGGTCCGGAGCATCGAAACCCGCGCTGTGGAGCAATGCCTTGAAATCATTCGCAACCGGATCGATCAGTTTGGCGTGGCCGAGCCGCTGCTGGTGCAACAGGGCCGGGATCAGATCGTCGTTCAACTGCCGGGACTCCAAGATCCGCAAAGGGCCCTTGAACTGATCGGTAAAACCGCCCAGTTGGAATTCAAGCTCGTTGACGACCAGGCCGCGGCAGACCTTTCCGCATGGATCGCCGAAGCAATTCGCTCGGGTCTTCTGAAAGAAGGCTTCAACCACCGTGAGCTGAACCAGGCCATCAAGGCTCAGCTCCCTACCGGTGACGAGGTTTATATGGAAAAACGGCTTGACCGGGAAACAGGGCAGGTGGTCACCAGGCCGATGCTGGTGCACAGGGCGACCTTGATGACGGGCGAAGTCCTTCTAACAGCTCAGGTACAGATCGGCGGTGATTTCAACGAACCCTCTGTCAGCCTGACGTTTAATAACAGAGGCGCCCGACTGTTTGAACGGATCACAACCGAAAATGTAGGGCAATGGCTGGCCATCATTCTTGACGACGTGGTCAAGTCCGCTCCGGTCATCCGGGAACCGATCTCCGGCGGCAAAGCCCAGATCAGCGGTGACTTTACCACTGAGGAAGCCGGCGACCTGGCCATTGTGCTCCGCGCGGGCTCCCTGCCGGCTCCGGTGGATATCGTTCAGAACCTGACGGTCGGCCCGTCCCTGGGCCGGGATTCCATTCAAAAAGGCATTAACTCCGCCATCCTAGGGACGGCGCTGGTGGTCGGATTCATGGTGGCGATCTACCGCGTCTCCGGGGTCATTGCCAATGGAGCGCTGCTGCTGAACCTGGTGTTCATGGTTGCGGCAATGTCGCTTTTCCGGGCCACGCTGACCCTGCCGGGTCTGGCCGGAATCGTACTGTCCATAGGCATGGCCGTAGATACCAACGTGCTGATTTTTGAACGGATTCGGGAGGAACTGGCACTTAAACAACACCTCCGTTCGGCAATTGAAAACGGTTACGCCAAAGCGCTGTGGACCATCGTTGACTCCCACGTGACCACCCTAATCACGGCCCTTGCACTCTTCTTGTTCGGCACCGGCCCCATCAAAGGATTCGCGGTTACGCTGAGCTTGGGCATTGTATTCAACCTGTTTACCGCTTTGTATGCCACCAAGGTTGTCTATGGCTACCTGACATTCACCCGACGGCTCAAAGGGTTGCGCTTCCTGCGCCTCATCGGCAAGCCGAACATCGATTTCATCGGTTGGCGCAAGGCGGCCCTCGCCTTTTCCACAATCCTGGTCGGACTGGGGCTTCTGGCAATAGTCCAGATCCACCGCGGCCACGCCAACCTCGGTGTCGACCTGTCCGGCGGGACGATGGCACAATTCCGGGCCCGGCAGGACTTCCGGCTTGAGGATGTGCGAGTTGCTCTGGCCAGTCACAAACTGAGTGGCTGCGAGCTTCAGGAGGTAACCAAGGAACACCTGTTGATCGTGCGGGTAAAACAGCCGGATCAGACGGTTTCAAAAGTGGTCGATCAGATAAAGACAGTGCTTGCCGGTGATTTTCCGCAACAACATTTCACTTTAGAGAGCAGCGCGGCGGTGGGTGCATCTGTCAGCCGGGATCTGAAACGTGCGGCGCTGATCGCCGTTTCAATCTCACTGGTCGGTTTTATCCTTTACCTGGCCTGGCGTTTTGATCGCCGCTACGGCGTTGCGGCCGCCGTCGCGACTTTCCATGACGTTTTGGCCGTGTTGGGGCTATTCTATCTGTTGGACAAGGAGATCACCTCGCTAGTTATCACGGCATTACTGACTCTGGCCGGATACTCGTTGACCGACACGGTGGTGGTCTTTGACCGCATTCGCGAAAACATGGCCAAGGAAAAACGCCAGGATCTCGGAACGGTAATCAACCGCAGCATCAATGAGGTATTCACCCGTACCGTCATCACTTCCGTTACCGTATTGCTGGTGCTTGCGGCGCTGCTGTGCCTGGGAGGCGAACTGCTTCGTGATTTTGCCCTGGCCCTGACCGTGGGCGTAATCGTGGGAACTTACTCGTCGATTTTCGTTGCCAGCCCTATCGTTTACATTTGGCCGGCCTCCGGCAAAGTCTTCCGGAAAATCGGCCGGCACCGAAAAGCAGTCTAAATGCGCACCGGATAGCAATTCCGACGCTGCCTAAGGTTTTCCTCGGCCGATGGTGGGAAACAAATGAACACTTCAGGTCATAGCACAGTCGATCTACAGCGGGTCTTGGACGGCATGAAGACAATGCGGCACCGGTTAATCCGCATGGGCGTGCTCGTCTTTCTGCTGGCGGCCGGCGGTTACATTCTGGTCGGAAGGGTACTGGGATATTTACAAAAGGCCACTGGGGCATACCTGGTGGCCTACGGCCTGCCCGACGCCTTTATCGGCTATATCACCATTTCCCTGGCGATTGGCATTGCCGCCGCTTTGCCGTTTATCCTATATGAAATGCTGGCTGTGGTGGCCCAACAGTTTCCGGAATTTTCAGGCCGGATGCGACTCGGATTCTGGCTGGTTTCGGTGGCGCTGTTTTATCTGGGGGTATTCTTCTGCCTCAGCATCACCCTGCCATATGGAAGCCGGTTTCTGCTCGATTTCGAAACCGACCGAATCAAAGCGGTCATCTCCGTTCGAAAATTCATAGACTTCTGCCTTGTATTGACATATGGTTTTGGGCTAATCTTCGAACTGCCCGTGGTCATGTTGCTGTTGGGAAAACTCGGCCTTGTAGATGTCGAAAAGCTGGCCGGATTTCGGCGCTACGCCATCCTGGTCATTACCATTGTGTCAGCGATATTGACGCCGACCCCGGACATTTTCAACCTGGCACTGATGGCCGTTCCGCTGTATCTTTTGTTCGAAGTGGGAATTATCGGTATGCGGATTGGACGCAAAAGGTGAGTTGGATTGATAAGGACTTTTGGAACAATCCTGATATGATAACATTCGTTCCCAAAAACAATCGATAATTCCATAAATAGTTGTTTTTTGCTTGGAAGATCTCTATCTCACTAGTATCGGCATGCCAAAAAGTGGCCAGATAGTGACGATGGCGATCCCCAGGACGATCATCAGAATGATACTCATCCATACGCCGTGTCGGAAGAATTCTCCAGGTCAACCAGAAATGGGAGGAGCTAATTTCTTTCTGCGTCGGCTTGAGGCCGAGAGGTTTCAAGAGTATGGCTGACAGGAGCCTTATGAATCGAGAGGTTCACGTACGGATGTGTGTCCAGGTAAGGTTGGTATGTTCAGCAGGAGTCAGTCCTGCCAGGGTAAGAATCAGAAGCCCTGTAGCTTGGATGGCAGGTACAAGGGAAACCGACTGCCTGAAGCCCATCGACAAAGCAATCCTTAAGGGATGTGAGCGAGTCACCGGGCCATAACAAAAATGAACGCACAGGTGGCCCCGAAAGTGAGAATCCCCGGAGGCCGAGCCCGCAACCGTAGGGCGAAGACAGAATGGACAGCCGAAAACTGATTGATACGGCTAATCCACTCCGGCGGGGTGGTAGCGATAGCACGGTGGCAAGGACACACCGAGCAACTGGAGAAGCCCTCCTCGTCCCAGGGAGAAATTCTTGGAGCAAGGTAGGTTCTATAACCGTGAACAGCGGGAAGTGAACCGAAAGGCGAGAGGGTGGCGGAAGGGTTCGTATGAGCAATGAACCGGAGTAACGTCCGGGGAGCAAAGGAACCATGCTGTTAACAATCTTCTGACAACACTGGGAGGCAGGGACGCGATGACAAAGACGTCTATCAGTCTGCAAGACCTGAGAAGGAAGATATACCTGAAGGCGAAGGCTGACAAAACATGGCGGTTTTGGGGGCTTTACGTTCATGTCTGTAAAATGGAAACGCTTAAATGGGCTTATCGCGATGCCAAGGAAAATGATGGAGCGCCGGGAATAGACGGCGTAACATTTGAAGACATCGAAAAGCCTGGATTGAAAGGCTTTCTTGAGCAGATACAAAGCGAGCTGTTCTCCGAAACATATCGTCCCATGCGCAATCGAAAGAAGGAGATACCCAAAGGCACTGATCAAGTCAGGGTTTTAGGGATTCCTTGCATTCGAGATCGTGTGGTGCAAGGGGCGCTCAAACTTATCTTAGAGCCGATATTTGAAGCTGATTTTCAACCCGGATCTTATGGTTATCGTCCGAAGCGAACCGCTCATGCGGCCATCAATCGTGTGGCTGAGGCAGTTGTGAAAAATAAAACCCGTGTCATTGATTTGGACCTTAGGGCGTATTTTGACAATGTTCGGCACGATATTTTGCTGAGGAAGATGGCCGACCGAGTCAACGATGACAAGGTTATGCGCTTGCTGAAGCTGATTTTAAAAGCCAGCGGTAAGCGGGGCGTTCCCCAGGGTGGGGTGATTTCACCGTTGCTCAGCAACATCTATCTCAATGAGGTAGATAAGATGTTGGAGCGCGCCAAGGAGGTCACTCGGCGTGGCAGATTCACATACATTGAATATGCTCGTTTTGCCGATGATCTGGTGATCTTGGTAGATGGCTTCCGGAAATGGGAGTGGCTTTTAAAGGCCGCTTATAAACGGCTTGTAGAGGAGTTTGAGAAGCTCGATGTTCAGATGAATCAAGATAAGACCCGAATAGTAGACCTTACCCAAGATCAAACCTTCAGTTTTCTGGGGTTTGACTACAGACGTGTTAAGACGCGTCGAAGGGTGCGGGGTGTGAGAATCACGCCCCGGATGAAGGCACGAACCGTCTTATTGGGAAAACTCAAGGATGTGTTCCGTCGCCATCAATCACAACCGGTAGATCGGGTTATATACCTGATTAACCCGATCATCAGGGGATGGGTCAACTATTTTCGGGTCGGAAACTCCAGCAAGTGCTTTGGATATATCAAAGACTGGGTGGAGAAAAAGCTCAGACGTCATTTGATGCATGCGAGAAAACGCCGGGGCTTCGGCTGGAACAGATGGAATAGGGCCTGGCTTTATGAGACTCTGGGATTGTATAACGATTATGGAGTCCGATATTACAGGGCCTGAAAGTGCTGCCAGTTCGATAGGTCCCATAAACTTTCAGATGAAGTTAACAGGGAAAGCGTAGTGCGGGAAATCCGCATGCTGCGTTTGACGTGGCGGGAACTGGAAACGGACCCATAAGGCACCGCGCCAGTTCTCGACCCTACCTGTGAGGGCCTGGGGGGTGAAATTCCCCCAGGCTACTCGACTGACAAATAAATATCAAGTGCCTCTTTTTTATGTGATATCATAATAATATATCACCAAATGATGGTTGTGGCGATAACTGCTAATAACGCACGTATCACGATCAAAAAAATAGTATGATATCATTTTTTAAATAGGGGCAAATCCATTTCGCAGGGTTTGTCTTTTTTGCTTTTTTATGGATTTTATTATATATGTTATCGGAGTTGATCAACCTTGGGTTGCTGTTCTGGATAGAAAGCACAGGTTTTTAACAGCCCGATTTTCAAGTTTTATTCTCAATATATCTTTAATTTCAATGAAACTACTAAAAGAGCATGCTACTATATTTTATAGTTGATAAAAATCAGACTATTTTTGGTTCAATTAGGGATATTAAATAGACGTCTATTAAACATTCCTATATAGAACAAAAATAAGACGTCTAAATAATATTAATGTTCAGCATCAAATAGCAACTGCTTATGTTTTGGAATATCTCCCTTTTGATTCTTGGGCTAGCTGCACTTACCTTTGGTGCCGAGGGTCTTGTCCGTGGCAGTGCTTCTTTAGCTATCCGATTAGGCCTTACACCTCTTATCATCGGACTGACCATAGTGGCCTTTGGCACGAGCACACCAGAACTCGTAGTAAGTTTAGGTGCTTCGTTGAACAATCAAGCCGATATTTCCATTGGAAACGTAGTTGGGTCTAACATATTTAACATCGGCATCATTCTTGGGCTTACTGCATTGCTCTGCCCAGTAAAAGTAAGTCTTCAAGTCATCAAGAAAGATGGGCCGATTATGATTGCTGTGTCGCTTTTGGCATTATTTCTTATAACTAAGGGTACCATATCCAGACTGGAGGGAATTGCGCTTTTTACTGCGCTTGTCGCATACACGGCCTACAGCATTTGGTTGGCCAAAAAAGAGGTGTCCGCTGAAATCAAGCAGCAATTCCAGGAGGGGGTTCCTTCCCAATCAATATCTTTGTATCGAGATTTATTATTTATTGGCGGCGGGCTTTTACTTCTTGTCACAGGTTCTCGCCTTCTGGTCATATCAGCAACAGATATCGCCCGTCTTATTGGAATAAGCGAGGCGGTTATAGCTCTTACGATAATAGCAGCAGGGACGAGTATGCCCGAACTTGCTACTTCTATAATTGCGGCATTACGACGTCAGCCTGATATTGCTGTGGGAAACGTAGTTGGGTCGAATATTTTCAATATCCTCGGCATCCTGGGAGTGGCATCCATTGCAAAACCTCTATCGGCAACTGGAATAACAAAATTAGACTTGTGGGTAATGGTGGTTTTTTCTGTTGCTTTACTGCCGCTTCTGTATACGGATTTAAAACTTCAGAGGTGGGAAGGGGGATTGCTGCTCCTTGGATACGGTGCGTATTTATGGGTTTTGTGGCCTTTAAGTTAATTTCCATTCATATTAATAGACGGCATGAGCCGAACAAACGGTTTAAGAAGAATTGCCGAATCTGCTGCGCTCCTTTGCCAACCTCTTAACCATAGCGTTACAGATACTGCTATGTATTCCAAGTTCTAAAGTGGGTTCAAAAGCTGTGATATCGTCCAATTGAAAATTACTGTGTCAAAATACCTCGAATTCGACCTAATTTAGTATAGGAATTAGTGTGGGAAAAATTTCCAAAATTTGCCAAAATCGACAAAAATCAGAAAAAACAAAGAATTTAAATTAATAGTAAAAACAATTTAATATAGACTTTTGAGGAGGTTAGGAAGCTCAAAAGGTTCAAGTTTCGAATCCGTAGGCCGCAGGTTCGAATCCTGCCCCCGCATTGCGGGGTTTCACATCTTTTGGGTAAAATAATGTGTTCAACGGGCGTACCAAAATATTAATCAAAAACAAATGTTTGCGAAAGGGGTCGGTTTGGGTTAACTGACTCCTTTTCGTATTTTGAAAGGGATTGTTCCATTCATTTGCGATCATAAACAGGCCGGTTAAATCAAACAGGCTCAATCGTGACAAAAAACATTTGACTCGCTATGAAATGTATTATATATAGATCATTATTAGCTATTGCGATATTTTTATAGATCATTACAAGGATATGATAATGGCTCGAAAACCCATCGAAAACCACTTGCCGTTACCGGTTCGTCACGTGCTTAAAGAACTGGGGATGTTGATTGTGACTGGACGCAAGGAAAAGCAATTAACCCAGGCGGAACTGGCAAAGCGTGTAGGTGTTGGTCGAATGACCGTCGTCCGGATGGAACATGGCGCACCGGAGGTTGCCATCGGTTATTATCTCACGGTTGCGTGGATACTGGGCCTGCCAATACTTTCCTGGAGCGATTTTGCCGGAATGCGTGCAAATTCATCCGTTGCCGCATATCTTGAAAAAATTCGTGAACATTTACCCGCACGGGTTCGAACAAAAAAGGGTGAAACAGACAATGACTTCTGAAGCTTTTGTTTGGATCTGGCTGCCGGATGCCACGGAGCCGGCAGTATGCGGCAAGTTGCAGGAAGATGCCGGAGAACTCCAGTTTTTTTATGGCAAAAGCTATCTTGAAAGAAGCGACGCGATTTCATTGGATACACGTGAGCTTCCATTGGAAAGCGGCGTTTTTCGTCCGCGAGTCGGCGAGATGCACAGTGTGATCCGGGATGCTGCCCCCGGCGCCTGGGGAAGAAGAGTGCTTTTGTACCGATTGGAACAAGATAATATCACCGAGCTTGATTACTTATTAAATGCCGGACCTGATCGTATCGGTGCCCTGGTCATACAAAAATCGTCCGATCATTGTCAAATACGAGAAGCACAAACCGCCACGCTCGATCAGTTGGTTGAAGCTGCCGAATTAATAGAAAACGGACAGCCGCTGCCGGATGCCCTATCCAGTGCGCTATTGCATGGTTCCAGTGTGGGCGGCGCCAGGCCAAAAGCATTGCTGTACGATAATCAATCGAACTGGATTGCCAAATTCAGTTCCGGCACAGACCCGTATCCGGTGGTACGAAGCGAGCTGGCCGCCATGTGGTTGGCCGGACAGTGCGATATCCAGGTCCCCGCCGTGAGAATGGTTGAATCCATGGGAAAAGATGTTTTGCTGGTTGAAAGGTTCGATCGCATTCGTGCTGAAACCGGCCCGAAAAGACGGTTTATGATTAGCGGCTTAACCGCTTTGCAGCTTCATGAAACCGAAAGCCTGTTGGCGTCTTACCTTGACCTTGCGGGCTTTATCAGGCGCTACGCAAAAGATGCCGGCCGGGATAATTCTCAACTTTTTCGGCGCATGATGTTTAATATTTTAATTGGCAACAATGACGATCATGCCAGAAACCATGCATTTTTCTGGGACGGGACCCGGTATGAGCTAACCCCTGCGTATGATATTTGCCCTATGCTTCGAAGCGGCCTAACTGCCAACCAGGCAATGATTGTGGGGAAACAGGGCCGCTCAAGCACCCTGAAAAATGCGCTGTCTGAAGCGGGTCTTTTCGGACTCACGAAAGAGCATGCCATATTTGTCAAAAACGAATTGATTGATAAAATCGAAACGCACTGGGCAGAAGCATCCCTTTATGCAGGACTGACAAAGGTTCAATCCGACTTGCTGCGAAGAGCGACCATTCTGTCACCTGGTATCTTTTATTAGATTTGAATTCCCCGCTGCTTGTCGAAGCGCAGCGAAGATCCCGTATTTCGGGGCAGCGCGGGATGAATTCAAATATGGGTGGCTGCAAAAGAGCAAAAGTTTTACGGAAGGGTCAGGAGCGTCTTAAAGGTGGCGGCAGGTTCATGGCAATAGAGATATTTGTAAGAAATGGCAAAGGATACAAAGCCGATTTTATCTTTCGAGGTAATAATGAACAAACCAGCAACTCCGAACGATCTCAGAATCCTAATTGAAGATTATGTAACTGGATACCCCCAAAAAACCGGAGAACGAAATATATGGCGGAAACCGCTTCTGGCGACAGCTAATGCAGACGATCGCTTCGACATCCTGCCCCGAATTGCCGCTGAGGATCACGTACTGCCACGAGACTTACTGTCTTCGGCCAAATCGGTGGTGGTTTTCTTCGTGCCATTTGTGAAAGAACTGGCGGTTGAAAATCACAAAGGGGAAATTCCCTGCCGGAACTGGGGCCTTGCCTATGAATCCACAAATCGACTCATCAACAGCGTATGTGAATATATTCAGCATCATCTTGAAGACCGGGGGTACAAAGCCGAATTGACTCCGGCTACACACAATTTCGATCATGTAAAGCTCGTCTCTCGATGGTCTCACAAACACCTTGGATATCTTGCAGGCTTGGGACGTTTTGGAGTAAACGCTCAGCTTATAACACCTTCTGGCTGCGCTGGTCGATTAGGTAGTCTGGTGACTGATGCTGTCTTCGGTAACAGCCCTTTGGTTGAAAAGAAAGAACTTTGCCTTCACAAAAACGGCTTTCAATGTCTGGTGTGCGTCAAACGCTGTCCAGTGGAAGCGGTGTCCGAATCGGGCATCGACCGAAAGCTTTGTTGGGAACGGCTGAAATCCAACCTCGTCCAGACGGAGGAACTTGCGGGCCTTGAAAATATGACCCACGTCTGCGGTAAATGCCAAGTCCTCGTGCCATGCAGCCTGAGGGCGCCAAGGGAGAAGTAAGTGGCTAATCCATATCGTATCCACGATTTGCGAAACCTGTGATATCCAACAAACCTGTACCTGCCCCCGATTACATTTTAGGCTGTATTCCAATTTCTGAAGTTGGTTCAAAAGCTGTGATATCGTCCAATTGAAATCACGGTGTCAAAATATCTCATTCAATCTAATTTAGTGTGGGAATTGGTGTGGGAAAATTTTCATTGCTCATTAACTGAAAAGCATGTTCCTTTAAAAGTCCATTTTCTGATAAATAGGTTCAAATCAAAACCCTATGGGTGATTTCTGGGAACAATCCCTATGGGGATAGGACTTCCCCCTATCAAAATGAATCTTTTGCCTATGGACAAATTTTATCAAATGATTAAAGATTGATTAAGGTAAATGTCACTCAGCTTCAACACCATATATTAAACCATGTGATGACTCAATTTCACGAAGGTTACACTTAAAAGGAGAGGCTTGATGTGGCATTTATAGAGCTTCTCGAATGCCCGTGCATCTCAATGCAAGACTGCATTGTACAACGACATTTAGGGAAGCCAAAAAATTACAAAGCTTGGTAGTCTCTGATGTGGTTTTGGGAAAAGATTCTATCGGGCTATTACGGGCAGGGCATATAGACAGCTCTGCCTTTTTTATTGCCTATTTACCTTATCATTCAGAATCGCAAAGTCAAATTTGAGCAAATCGCTTAATGTTGTTTCTGCTTTATCAGGCTCAACCTGCCACCAGATTAAGATATTATCAACACGATAAAAATAATGCTTAAGCCCCATTCCTTCTGTCTCAAAATGAACTTTATCTCCCATTATACTGCGTGTTAATGGTGAAAAAACAGATGATTCATTTGCCATTCTCATGGCCATGTTTTTTAAGTTCGTTTCAGCCCTTTCAGCATCTTCATAGACACTTATGTATAGGATGTTTTTTGAATGATTGTCTCGATAAATAGCAATAACGTTTTTACAATCATCGAGCTTTTTGCCATGCATTTTATTTATGATAACGGTGGCTTTTTTATTTTGAATAACTTTAGTAAGATTCAACTCACCTAATTTATTTGGAAGATAATTGTAATTGTTACCGTTGCTGCAACTTATAAAGATGAGAAGGCCTATCAAGATTAATGCAGAAATATTTTTATTCACTTTTTTGAACATGTTGCCTTTTTGATATTTCATCTGTTTGAATAGTCTCTGAAAAATTTAATAGCCAAAAGGATCAATGGGGCTAAATGATAAAATAAATCGAAAATGTCGGTGGGTCTATTCAGAGTTCCGTTTTTTAGCATGATCAACTTTTCTAAAGCATGTGGCATGGGTCTAAATGGAATAAGAAGCATGATGATCGAAAACACAATGAGGATCGAATATGGTATCTTATCAAGGAATGACAACATGAATTTTACTATTTGCCTAATAATCTTAGAGGCACTCAACATTTATTCTTTAGAAGAAGCTTGTTCCGGAATCTGCAAGATACATGCTTTCTCAAGAGTTTCAACAAATTCAGGATTGGTCTTCCTCATTCTAATAATTCTGTCCCAATATAGAATATCTTCAAGTGTGGGCTGCTCTATACCAATATCGGACTCTCTATCAACTGCCTCAATGATCAAGGATATGGAATAGATCGTGATCTTTTCTAACATTTCCTTAATGGGTATATCGGTTTTGTCATTATGTTGGGACATTAATAGTTCTGATACACAGACGGATAGAATTGGATCGGCAACATCCTCCGGCTTTTTACATTCTTCAAGATCATAGTTAGAACCTATAAAGTCTTCTGCCATCTCTTGTAGTATATTTAGCCATTTCTTGTTCAGATTCTGTGGGAGAACTGCTTCAGGCCCATGTAATAGAACCTCATTGTTTATTTTGGACAGCATTTCGATTGAACCCTTCGTCTTATTTGGAGTTAATCCTGTCTCTCAACTTACCAGAACACCTAAACGTAACAACCTTCCTTGGTTCAAGCATCAAGTCATCCCCAGTATTTGGATTCCTGCCTTTACGTTCTGTCTTTTCCTTTACACAGAACTTGCCGAAATTAGGGATCAGAACGTCCTCACCGGATGCCAGTGTGCTCTTGATGACCTCTAAAAAGGTTTCTACGATTTCTGTGGATTTGTTTTTGGGCAAACCGATTTGATTGTGAATCGATTCTACGATCTGAACTTTTGAGAGTGTCATAGTTGAAGGCTCCTCATGCAATAAAAGTTTGGAATTATAGATAATTTATCTCAATTACCAGTATGAATGTCAATTAAAAAGGCTTAACTACTACAATGTAGTATTTTATATAATAATCTGGACAAGTTAGCAAGATTGTGAGAAAGGGAGGATCGAGAAAGATTTCTATTATCAACAGGTTAACTTGCAATTCTCATCCGGGTTTCTTTTCTAATATCTGACTGGCAGCATAAAAATCCCAGAAGACCTATCAAGAGTGTATATATGGTGGTTCTTGAACAGAAAGGCAGAAGAGCTATTTCACAATTCAGTATTCTTAAGTAAACATTATG
>Ga0307376_10002289_pt1 | contig 19022 bp, 21 predicted proteins | sample TR2MG_FD_202536 | JGI IMG/M metagenome (GOLD analysis project Ga0307376, IMG submission 202536) | Soil microbial communities from Risofladan, Vaasa, Finland - TR-2 | ecosystem: Environmental > Terrestrial > Soil > Coastal area > Acid sulfate soil | place: Finland: Risofladan, Vaasa | collected...
GTCATGTTTGGTATCTGTTTTAATGTGATAAGCAACAGTATCAATAACCTGCGGAGTCATTTGGCAAGCAATAAATCTGTCTCGAATTAACTTATACATCTTCTTTTCGTCATCTTCATCAATATCATCCCCTTTATCAGACGCATGAGTAGGACGGATACACTCATGTGCTTCTTGCGATGCAGCACTAGATTTCTTTTTATAGATATTAGGTTTCTCAGGAAGATATTCTTTGGGAGCTCCAGACTTAATTAAATTTCTTACTTCGTCTAATGCTTCGTTAGCTATACTAAAAGAATCAGAACGAATATAGGTAACTTTGCCCTGTTCATATAACTTCTGAGCTATAACCTTGGATTTACTTAAACTCCAATTAAAAAGTGTCGAACAAGCCCTCTGAAGACTATTAGTATCAAAGGGAGGATAGGGGTTATTTATCTTTTCTTTTCGTTCTATCTTGGCTATTTTGTATCTAGCCTTTTTCAATTTTTCAAGATCTTCAGTAGCAATTTTATCATTAAGATACTTATTATCCTTATCCTTCGTAACCGCTTTCGCCCAAAATTCACCATTTTTATTCTTCAAAAGAGCATCTATGAACCAATAATCAACAGGAACAAAAGCATCTATTTCCTTCTGTCGTTCGCAAACAATCTTTAGAGCAATGGATTGCACTCTACCGGCGCTAGAACCTGAAATATGAGCTTTGTACCATAACACAGGAGACACCTTATAACCAATTAGTCTGTCAAGAATCTGACGAGCCTTCTGGGCATCCACGAGGTTCATATCGATATCTCTAGGAGATTTAAGAGAATCTAAAACCGCCTTTTTAGTAATCTCATTAAATGTTACTCTTTTACATTTTTTCTGATCCTTAGATGAAAGTAAATCGTAGATATGCCAAGCTATCGCTTCCCCCTCTCTATCGGGGTCAGTAGCTAATATAATTTCATCAGCCTTTTCGGACAAATCTTTTAACTGCTTAACAACTTTCTTTTTATCAGGAGATATTTGAAATGTGGGAGTAAAGTTATTTTTAACATCTACATTAATGCCATTTTTAGGAATCTCTCTTATATGACCAACTGAAGCCGCAACATTATAATCGCTACCTAAATAACCTCGTAGTTTTCCGCACTTATTAGGGCTCTCTACAATAAACAATTTCATAATTATCTCCTAAGCAATATTTTCCCTTACATATTGATATTCATACTCAGACGGCACATATTGTATAAACTCAAATTTAGCTTTCAAAATCCCTTCTACATATTGTTGTTGGGTGCTACTCTTTTACTAATTCCGGATTTAATATGGCCAAACAATTTTCTTTATTTACTGCTTTTCTCATATTATTTTTCACTTCTCATTTTAAAATATAAACTTTTAATAGACTCTCTTACATAATTTGAAATATTAATGGAATATTTTTTCTTTAACTCTTTGACCATCTTATTTTCCTGGTTAGATAAAGTAAGATTAAGCCTGTTATTTCTTGATGGTTGTCTTTTATTCATTTGTGTTTATATACATATTATTCAAATTTTAAAAATAAAAACCTTTATATAACTTCAATTATTATACAAATAATTTATCTAATTGAAGCAAAAATAAAGGAAAAAAAGCATACCTCTATGAATAATAGTAATGTAATAGGAGATATTTTAGTGAATTCGTCAAAAAAAAAGACAGTAAAAAGCGAAAGTCCTAAAAAGATAGAAAAAGCATTAATCGAAAGCCAAAAAATGCTTCAAAAAGTCATAAACAGCGTGCCTCAACATATTTTTTGGAAGGACAAAAAATCTGTGTTTTTAGGATGTAATGAAAACTTTGCCAAAACAGTTGGACTAAAAAATCCCGAAGACATAATTGGGAAAACAGATTTCGATCTAATTGAAAAAGAGAAAGCTTGTCATTTTATAGAAATTGATAAAGAAGTAATGAATAATGATCAGCCTAAATATAACATTACAGAATCACATAAAGACGCTAGCGGAAAACAGCGCTGGTTAAGTATCAACAAAGTACCATTACATGATGCTAAAAGAAAAGTAATAGGAATACTTGGTACTTTTGAAGATGTAACTTTAAAAATAGAACTAGAAAATAAACTAAAACAAAACGAAGAAAAATATAGAAGCTTAATAGAGGCAACCAATAGCGCATATATCATTACAAATACAAAATTTGAAATTATTGAAACTAATAAAACATATATAGACTTAATGGGCTATCAGTCGGAAGAAGAACTAAAAGGCAAAAATCCTCGCTCATGGGTTATATCTGAAGACATACAAAAATTCGATACTGCCTTTAAGGGCATACTAAATAACATCAGCATCGTCAATTTAGAGATACATTTGCAAAATAATAAGGGGCAAGTAATATGTGTTATTATTAACGGAAATATTATAGAGAATGGCGGCAAAAAAATATTCTGTCTTATACAAAATGTTTCCAATCGCAGAACAACAGAGACCAAAGAGTACATTAAAGAACAAAAACAAAAAGATAGAATTAGACAAAATATTGTTCAAATCAGAGACCAACTTAAAAAACTGCAACTAAATCTATAATAAGGGGATTAAAAATGAGCGGGCCAGAAATTATACTAGAAACTCCGGTTTATAACGTCAATCTAACTCTCTTGCTTGCCGTGATAACAGTTAGTTTAGCCGCTATGGGAACATTAATAAAAGTATTTGCAAAAAAAACCAAAAAAGAAGATAGTCCTGGAGGCAGTCCTCATTGTCTACAGCAAAAAGAAAACCTAGACAGAATAGAAGAAACCACAAAAGAAAACATTAACAGATATGAGTCTCTAAGAAAAATTGTTAATGAGCTTGAGAAAGAAGTTGGAATACTCAAAAATCAATCAGACAACATAGTCAAAAATATGGACGAAGTAAAACAGACTAATAAAGAAATTGCATCTAGATTAGACGAACTATTGAAACAACTACTTGACTGGATGACCGAATAATTTATTTGCCGCAACATTTTTTATATTTAAGAGGCTTTCCGTTAGAACTAGCTTTACCACAAGGACACGGATCGTTTCTTCCAATTTTAGCACTATCTCGTCGAACAGGCTCGGTCTCAATATTGTGATCTAAAATCATTTCTCCTCTAAAATGTTCCATCTCGTGTTGAACCGATATAGAAAGTAGCCCGTCGCTTCCTATCTCATTAGGATCTTTAGAATAATAAAAATATAAGGTTTCTGGTTCAAATTTGTCGCCATCTATCCTATAATTCTTGATAGTAAAATGCCTATGTCTTTTCGTGTTTCTATATATTCCAGGGAAAGACAAGCACCCTTCCCTAAAAAAAATAAATTCGTCTTTCGTCTCAACTACTTCAGGATTAATTAGATGAAAGAAACTGCCTTTATACTTAATGGCTCCAACTTGTTTAGGAATTCCGATTTGTACGGCGGCCAGTCCAACCCCATGATCAATTACCCCCAGTGTTTCTTCCAAATCATTGATAATAGAAAGGGCCTCCGAAACAGACTCAACTGGTTCAGAGGGCTTTCTTAAAACATCAATATCTTGTATTATTTTAGTCATCAAAACAATTCGCCATCGTCCAGAGATTCATCCTTAGATTCGCCAGGCTCTTCTAACTTCTCTTTCTTCTCTTTTTTTACTATCTCATCGCCGGTATCTACTTTAAGATTTCCGTCCTTAGGAACATTAGGTCTAAGAGCCAAATCAAACTTAACCTTATTGTCCAAAAGGTTAGGAAGATTTGGATCGCTAAACCATTCAACTCCTAGCTTGTCAACCATGATACGAAAGTCTTCCACGTCGTGCTTTACGGTCTTACCAATTTCAGAAGCAGGATGCAAAAGCTCATGAAAAATAACCGCAACCTTTTGAGCCTGAGTCCATGCGTTCCATTCCGACCAATAGACCTCAATTACGTATCTAGTTTCAACATTATTAATTTGCATCAATGCCCTTGTCGCACCCTTTATAGGAGCAATACAAGCTAATTTAGTACTACTCTTAGGCCTTTCTTTATTTGTCACCCCCAGAACGGTGATTACTTTAGGATTAATTGCCCATAACTCATCGGGATATTTTACCACTAGTTCTTTTATGATTTCTTCTGCGTTTTCTACTCTCTCATACAATTTTTCTTTTGGGCCTTTTTCCATTTTAGTTTACCTCACTATTTTTATTTATTTAACACTACCATACTCTATCTATTATACATGACGCAAGAAAACTTTTTCAGTATATTCTTTAGCAATCTTTAATAACACTTCAACTTCTTTTTCGCTATAGGGTTTAATCTTAGAGCAATTAGCATCAAGCATGTTTTTACTATGCCGAAACTGTTGAAAAACCCAAGTATCATCCGCCCTTATAATACCTCCTATGTAATGAATCGTTTTCTTATTAACAAACGGCGGGAAAAGAGTCGTCCTAATCTCATAGTCGAAATCATTTCTTTTTAACTTTGTTTCGGATAGAAGAGAACGAGAAATCAAATTATTCATCGAAGCTTTCTTATCCTTACTAATTTCGTCATAAACCCCACTTAAACCCTTAATGTCAAGAGCTACATAATTCAAACGTGGTAAAATTTCTCTAATTACCTCTACGTTAACACCATTAGTACTCATTCCAACCTTACAACCCCAACTCTTAATTTCCTCAATTAGATTTATTAAGGATTCTAATTCCGTGCAAGTAGGTTCACCGCCACTAATCATAACCCATTCGCTCTTACTCTCTGAAACATATGCCCTTACCCTATCTATATTTACAGTATTTGGTGACTGATGCTTTACGAGGATTGAATTCATACAATAAGGACAACGAAGATTACAGCCCTCAAGAAAAATAGATGGAGCAAAAGTGTCTATTCCTGTCTCACTACATTCATTAAAACCTTTTATGTCAGGAAGTTTTTTCATTTTTAGAATGGAGGGTCGTCAATGTCATCGGGTAAAAAAGGTGCTATTTCGCCATTTGATGAAAGAGGTGCTATTTCGCCATTTGAATTCATTGTAACAACTTGTCCCGTCGTAGGATTAAATTGAAAATCCCCCCTTCCAGCAGTATACTGACGACCACCACCAAAAGTTGCCGTTATATTTTGCATCTCACTGTCAATGCCCATAATAGTACCTAATTCAGGAGCACGACCTAAAAATATTCCCAAGGGCATCCTCACATTTTCTTCATAATCCGATACATACGTCTTATAAATCTTATTCCCATGTCTATAAACAGAAAACAACTTTTCCTTTGCAACCCCAGAGCTATTAAATATATCAAAAAGGATTTCTCTATGGCAATGAGCACCTGTCGCAGTATTTTCCCAACAACACAAGATATAAACATGTTGGGGTTTAAGAGAATTAATCCATAGCTTTAAATCGTCTCTTCTTCCTTTCAATAATTTGTAATAATCATTCTTATAAGATTCCCAGTTCTTATCGTTTTTATATCGCCTAAGTATGTCATATGTTGGGCAAAAATGATCGATACAATCTATTTCTTTTTTGCCTAAATTAGATAGGTCTTTAAGTGGAGGCATGCTAAGTGCAATTGAGTGAACAGAATAATTTCTTCTTTCTTTGATTTTGTTTTTAATCAAATTAAGCTTGTAGGCCTGTTTCTGTCCTTTGGGTCGAAACAACATAAAGCCATAATCAATCAATATATTCGCATCCCAAAAATTTGTCAATAAGACTATAGATTTTTCTTCATCTTTCATGCCTTCAACGCCTTCGATGTTTTCTTAATCGCTTTTACAATTTCTGCTTCAGTATAATTGTCCTTTTGAAAAACATTATCTCCTATAACAAATCCCGGTAAATCATCAATTCCTTGGGCAATAGCTATAGATATTGCTGCCTTATTATCATACCTAAATTTTGCTATTTCGCAAGGAATTTCTTTACACTTCAGAATAGCACTCTCTATCATAGAAAGTGCCATCTGACAATGCTCACATTTATCTGCATATATAAAGGGTATTCTAATCATTTTTATATAGATAATTCTAACAAAAATTAATATTTAAGAGAGGCATGATCTTTTATTTTACCATCTAACTCAGTATCAAAAACCATCTCAATCGTTTTACCAATCATCATCTTAGCTGTTTTCTCAAGCTCTATCTTAATATCGGGCTCAGTCCTATCTCCATATAAAAAACAATTGCGATGAATCTGAGTCCTCATCCTGCCCTCCGAACATTCTCCTACAATAAGAATGGCCTGTGCCTCTTCAACATAACCAGCCTCTAACACTTTAACTTTTCTTTTAACAGGAATTGACATAATACAAACTACTTATCATATACCTTTAATATCAGGCATATCTTTAGCAAATTTTTGTTTAACAGCATCTTTCAGGGCTTCTACTTGTTCAACTAACATATCTTTATTGGCCGCAAGCATAAAAGTAGTGAGATCGGATAACCACGTTTCGCCGAAGATCTTCAACAATAACCAGTCATGAAACGTTCTATAGTTCTCTTTTTGACTCATTTGCAAAGCTGAAAATCGACCAACCTTTTCATCTAACTTGTCCAATTGTTCAAACAGCCCATTTATAACTTCAGTGGTCAATTCTTTGCTTTCATCTATTCTCTTGACATGCGGGCATTGAGTATTTAACGGAAGTTCTTTTCTCTTAAGCAACCCCTTATAGGCCTTTTCGAATTTATCAACTCGCTCATTGTAATCCTTTTTGGGCCATAAGCCATATAAGCGACAATTAAGGCATCTTTCTTCATAATAACGACATTTTTTATTTTTCTCATCTAATAATAAACACGGCTTAACCAATGTGTCCATTCCCCACTTTTCAAATTCATTACGAAAGAAATATTCTATACTTGTACAAATTAATTCTACTTTTTCAGATCTACTTGTTGTATCCCATACCTGCTGTATCAAAGAAGAAAACTCCGAAAAAAACATCTGCGGACAACTGGTTTTGCAACAAGAAATATTTCCTTTGCATATAGAGTCTAAGTTAATCGTTCCATAGTAAACATCTTGTAATTTATCTTTTAATGGTTTTGGTTGGTGAAATTTGTTCGTCTTAGTAATATAATGTTTCTTTTGTTTTGTCTTTTTTTTACTCATATTTCCATCCTTTCTAAGAAATGCTTCAACCCTGGGTGAACCAATTCCTCACGTTTTTCTTGTTTTTCTCACGTAACTCCATTTATCTCGCTTCGACCATGATCCCCCTCACCCTTCTCAATCAATATCTTATGTGATATTTTATCATTAATCTCAGGACTGTGCGATATTAAAACGATCCTGCTAAAATCTTTTCTCAACTTATTAATTAGCCTAAAGACATTCTTACGATTATGGGGATCCAAAGATCCAAAAATTTCGTCCAGGCAGATAATTTCGGGCTTTTGAGAAACCCTAGAGAACGACAAACGAGTAAGACCAACATCAACTGCCAACCTAACCAAAGTTTTCTCACCACCACTAAGCAATGCAAAAGTGTCCGCCGTACCTCCTTTAATCTTCATATCAACCTTAGAGTGGTTATTAATTATCATTTCAACTAACATATCTCCGTCACTCAAAATATCCAATGTCTCCTTAATATAAACATTCAATAACGGGAGATACTTTTTAACTATACGGGTTTGGATGCCTTCAAGCCCATATGCATCCTCAATATATATTAGCCTTGATAAAACCCTATTCTGCGAGGCATGTGTTTTAGTAAGATCCTCTATTCTCTTAGTATCAGCCTTAATCGTCTCAATTTCCTTCTGAAGAGAACCAGTTTCAGAGTTAGCAGAAGATTTTTGATTAGATATAGCATCTTTGGCTGTCCTAGCGTCATTTATCCTCTTCTGAACCCCCTCAGACGCCTGCTGTGCCTCTTCTAGCTTCTTTTGCAGTATAAGTAATTGGGTTTCAAATTCTTTTATTTGTACGTCATATTTCTTACTAATCTCTTCAATCTTCTGCAAATATTCTGCTTTCTTAGACTGCAAATCTTTTTTCTCATCTAGTACTTCTTTATAGTCCCTTTGGTAATCGGCTTTTGTCTTTTCGGATTGGGCCAAGTCTTTTTGGGCAGCATCGTGTTCATATGTAGCAGTCTTGGCATCAAACCCCTTTTTTTCCCATTCTACTATTTTAACAATGGCCTCATTACATCTAGTCAACTTCTCTTGTACTTGAGATTGCTCTTCTTGAATCTTCTTAATCTTAATATCATACTCTTTAATCTTTTCCTGGTTTCTCTTGATTTCATTTTCAATATGAGAACGAGATACTACACTCTTACATTTATCACAAACAAACTTGTCTTCGCCACTAGAAAATTGAGCATTTAAGGAGTTGTTTTCTGAGGCCAAGCGCTCTCGCTCAGTTTTTTCCTTTGTAACTATTTCTATGAGTTTTTCTTTATCGTTAATAAATTTTTTAATAGCCTCTTCATATTTTGGCTTATTTTGGCTAGCTTCTATTGACTTCTTCAGGATTTCGCCAACCATCTTTTCATCAAACTCACTTACAACCTTCTGTTTTTTTGCGAAATCGGCTTTAAGAGATTGTGCCTTTGCATAAATATCGGACTTCTTTGCAACAGACACCTTGATCTTAAGTTCTGCATCCTGACAAAGTTTTTCCCACTCTTTAACCTGAGTTTTCTTCTGTTCTCTCTGGCCATCTAAATTAACTTTTACCTTAGGAATGTCGTCTCGAAGGCTTTGCTCTTCTTTAATGACGCTTTCTTTAGAAAGAGTTTCTATAGTCTTAGTGTATCGAACTATATCATTATCAAACTTCTTAATAGATTGTTTAATAAAATCTATCTTCTTTTCACATTCTTCAATAGGCGGCTTACTCTTAAGTCCTTCATCAAGCAAAGCAAGTTGAGTAGATAATTTCTCAATGTTTTTGACTAACTCATTCTTTCTTTCCCTCGTATTCTCAAGACAACTCCGCACGATTGCCTCTAAACGAAGTAAGCTAATCATCATCTCTTTACGAGTCTTATCAGTACCTGTCAAAAACTTACCGGCATCGCTTTGTCCAAACATGGCGCTGTTGACAAACAAATCATAGTCCATAGAAGTTACAAACTCTATCGCCTCATTTGTATCTCTCGTTCTATGTCCTGCTTGACTATCTATCTCTCCGCCGTCAATGCGTTCAAATTCAACAAGCGGAGTATTGCTTTTCTGAGAGTCAGTAAAAGTTCTACCTCTCTTTATTCTATATATTTTACCCTGCTCAATAAATATCTCTTCTACATATGATTCCCTGAGACCTTTTGGATATGAGCCATTAAATCTTGTTACGACAGAAAGACCTGCCTTCTCAATCTTATCTGTATTAACATTCTTCCTTACAATTTTATCATAATGAGCGTAACAAATTCCTTCAAAAATAGAAGATTTTCCAACTCCATTACTCTTATCAAAATTCTCACCTCTCACTCCGGCGATAGCAAGTAAATCAACAAACCCGCCGCCATCCTTAATTTTTTGAAGATATCCACTAGCGTCTTGCTTAAGCTCTTCATAGAGGTCACCTAATGTTAAACTGCCATCCTGAAGACGCATTCTGTCTGCTTCTGTAATATCAAAAACTACAGAATTATTCTCTTCTCCAAAACGGAAAAAGTTATAAAATTTTATTCCTAGAACTTGCATTATCCCTTTACCACTTCATCATAAATTTCTTGAGCTAGAACATTAGTAGCCTCAAGCTCTTTTTCGTCTTTTATTTTCTCAGCGAGTATTTCCTTAACCACTTTAATTACGTCTTCTGCTTCCATATGACCTTTTTCCATAATCTCTTTTTCAAGTTTAGAAGCTTCTTCGTCTTGAGCCTGATTCTTAATTTTCTGTATAGATATTATATGAACAGGATCAATTTTCTCCCTTAATTCTTTCTTAAACCCTTCAAGCCCAGTAGAATAAGCGATTAATTCGTCCGTAGTACCAACAAATGAAATCTTTACGATAGCGTTTTTCAGCTTAGTTGAATCTTCCTTCGCAAATTGTTTCTTTATATCATCAAAATTACCCTTAAGTTCAATCATAGGACGACAATTAGGACACTCTATAAACCGGCATTTTCCAGTTTTTTCATCTGGCTGAGCATCACTGTCGTAAAACAAAAACCCCTTCGTTTGTTTTATTTCGCTAAAGTCAGATTTCTCAAGACTTCCTCCGTACATAGCTATACATTTTTTCGTGCCCAATATTTGAAATTCATGATAGTCTCCTAGAAAAACATAATCTGCTCCTATATCATCTAAATCATCATTGCAAATATCGTTGGGGTTATTATTTCTAAACGCCTTTTTAGCCTCATCTGTAATTTCAGTTGTAGTAGTGTTAGTATCGGTTTCAGTATTAATATTAGCAATAAATTCTCTATCAATATATTCATTAATTTTTGCATTTTGAACACCAAAGTGACCAAAGAAGATAGACGGAGTTCCATCATCTTCTTCTTTAATTGTTGCTAAAAACTTATTAAACTCTTCTCTTATGGTAATTTTCTTCTGTTCAATATCTAAAGAATAAGGGAACATCAAAAATTTTACATCTTGATACTTTAAAATAGTAGGTTCTTCTATGACACGTATGTTTTTAAGTCCTAGCTCCTGAATATCTTTTAATGCATGATTCTTTTGGTATACGTCGTGATTGCCTAAAAGAATAACAACGGGAATCTTTTCGCTAGTTAACTTTTCCAATTGAGAACTTAAAAACCCTCGAACCTCATTAGACGGAGATGGGTGATCATAAACATCTCCGGGGACAATAAGTAAATCTGGATGAAGATCCTGAATACACTTATCAACTACATATTCAAAAGCTTTCATAAAGTCTACAGTACGAAAAGGAAGAGAGGGTATGTCTCTATCCTTAACCCCCTTGTAAACAGATTTATTCAAGTGAAGATCTGGAACAACTGCTATTTTCATTTTTAAAACTCTGCTTTAATAGCTACCTCTTTAATATCATTTCTAAACTGTTCTTTGATTTCTTTTCCTTCGGCCATGTGCTCTTTCCTCAGAACATAAGAAGGATGAAATGTTGGAAGTGCCTTGATCGTATTTCTGTTATGTTCTTCAAAAGATAAATCAAACCATTGTCCTCTTACCTTCGTTATCCCTTGCTGCCCTATTAAGATTTTAAGAGGCTGTGCACCAAGAAGCAATAAATATTTAACTTTCGTAAGCAATATCTCTTCCCGAAGCCACTTAGAATAACAGTCATGAACAATCGTGCGGTCAGTAGGAAACTTATTATTTTCTGGGCGACAGGGCATAACATTTGATATTAATGTATTAAATTTACTAAAACCAAACTCATTTAAGGTTGGTCGAAGGAGTTTGCCCGCTTTACCAACAAAAGGAAGACCGCTAATAACCTCATCCGCCCCAGGACATTCCCCAATAACCATAACTATCGGAACAGATTTACAACCATCGCTAGGAACCACTTTACTATAAGTCCCCCCTACGAAACAGTCTCTACATTTTACCTTCCGTGACTCAAATTCTTCATAGCTTTTAAATTTCATAACCCTTATATTATACAGAAAAAATTAAGAAAAGATCCAAAGATTTTCCCTAATAATTATAAGACCCATAACGGGTGACTTATGTCAACTACCCCTGCCTTAAAGGCAGAGGCTTGTGTAAGAAGGGAATAGATAAATCTATTCTGAATCTATACACAACTTTTCCTATAATCCTCTTGAACTCTTTCGAGAAACCTTAGTTTTACCAAGTATCAGTTTCCAAGGCTATGGGTTTTTAAGAAACCCTTCCCATAGTTGCTATGGTACAACGATTATCTTATAGATAATCTTTGAAAAACTATAACTATATTATACAAAAAAAATAAATATAATAACTTTTTTATTTTTCTAATACTTTACCCCTGCCTAAAGGCAGAGGATTTCTTCTTCAGGTTAAAAATATTATCTATCACTAATCGTAGAATTTCTTTATTTTTTATAATTCGTTGGTATAGGCAAAGAAGGCTATACCGGTTCTTTCATTACCATTCATATTAGCAACAATGAAAGTGGGCCAGCAGTATAAATCTGGACCTCTAGTTGCAGTATATCCTCTAGCGATAGCAATAGCCTTTGAAGCCTTACCAATAGTAGCGTTACCAAAACACCTAATAACTACTTCTTTATTTTCTTCAAGGGAATGAGCTATTGCACCGGCCAACTTTTTAACGTTCTTCTTTCTGTCCTCTGAAGATACATCCTTAGGATCTGCCTTAACCATTAAGATACTTACACATTTATCTATATCAATTTGTTTTTGTAGTTTTTCGGAAGCAAAGGTATAAAAACAAATACCAGTCAAATCTGAGTCGCCGATTTTTGTAGATATAAAAGCCGGAGAGCATTCAAGATTAAGATTTTGAACGCCAATATAACTCCTAGCAATTGCAAGTGCCTTAGAAGCCTTGCCAATCGATGCGGTACCAAAACATCTGACATTAATTTCTCCATTCGCTCTTAACGCATGACTGATTGCACCGGCCAACTTTTTAACATTTTGCTTGCGATCATCTGGCGAAATATCCTTGGGGTCAGCCTTAACCTTCAAACACTTAATTTCAGTAATATCTTCAATTTTTTCAATTTCTTCAATTTCTTCATCTTTAATAACTTCATTTTCTTTCATCTTGAACTCCTTTATGTATTATGTACGAATCAATAATTACAACACACATATTATACACATAAAATAAAAAAATGTGAAACTTATTTCACATTTTTTTAAGAAAAAACACACAAAAAAAAGCCCCTCTCGAAAGAGGGGCTTCCAAAGGGTATTTTACCCTTCTATTCTGCTGAGCAACAGATTTTTATCTTTTCTAAATTTCCTGATAGTTTTCAATATTAAGTCGGATTCCTTGGTTTTTTTAAGCTCTATAGTGTAATCTAGTTTATTTGGATTAACTACCTTATAGTCAACCACCTGAAAGCCCTTATTATGATCGGTTTTGTCTTTTATAATCTCCGATACAATTTTGTTTTTCCTGCGCTTTGTATTAAGTCGTTTCGCTTCTAACTTGCTAATCTTAAGGCGTCCATTCTTCGTTTTACATTCTTTCAAAACTGCCGACAAACTATACCCGTCGCTTAACTGTCTCAAAAATCCTTTAATCTCAGGATTATATTCAGATAAAATATTCATTGTCTCCTCAAGACGAATATTCTTATCCGCATCAGATTCATTTTTTAATTCATTAGCAATAACATCTTTCAAGGTGCTTGCCGAACCATCTTTGCTATTATAATTGTAATCTAGCGACAAAGTTAAATTACTAATAGAATTTGGATCGGAATTAATAGATTTGCGTTTTTTCGCCAACTTACCCATCCGTAAATTTCTAATGCAATTAAGAAAAAAAGTATAGAGACATGTATTAAAGGATCCTCTGTCCTTTTTGTATTTGTAAACGGCCTTTGTAAAATAAAGAGATAGTTCTCCAAACATATCTTCTTGGCTTTCCATTAAATATCGGTACTTGCGAGCCCATATTTGCAATGAAGGTATACGAGTATAATAAATCTCCTTAAAAACATTTACGTCTCCATGTTTTTGAAATGCCACAACCAGTTTGTCTTCGTGATTTCTGTCAATTTTAACAAACGCAGAATAATCATCGAACTTCCAGTGAGACTTATCCATTCTAACGACCTGATCTTCGTCATCCATCAGTTGTTTCTCTTGGGCATCTAAAACTTCACTATTGCTCATCATATAGTCTTCCTCCAACATGTTTTTATAAAGTCGCACCTTGCGCACTCTTTTGATGTTTTTGTTTTGTAAGGCTTTTCTGGAAGAGTGCCTCGCATCTTATGTTCCATTAGGCCTAGATATTTTTTCTTAACCGAACTAATAATAGGTTGGTAAGGCTTAATATGAAACATCGTATAAGACTGATCATTTTTGTTCTCATAAACCAAGAGACCGTCCTTTACCTCGAGAAGCCAAATCTGAATCATAAGCTCTATAACGTGTTTCTTAAAAGCCCCATCCTTTTGTATCTTTGAAAAATCCTTATTATCAACACCATAAATTTTGACAGCATTAATAAACCCATCAATATTTACTACAAAATCAATAATATCTGTTATATTAAAATTACCATCGGCTACTGTAATTGATTCTTTAAGCACTTTAATCTTTCTACATCTTCCTAAAATTTCAACCCATTTCGCTTTCAAAAAATTATCATTAGTTCTCTCCAAATAAGAGACACCACTGTTTTGATCTGGACTGTTACCAAACACCCTGTAAACCAACCGTCGGGGGCATTGAGTTGCTTCTGACGGTTTAAATCCAGTACTAATAACTCGATTGATATTTTCTTCTTTTATTGACGATTCTACTAATTCCGTTAACTTATCTCTTGAAGAAAATTTTAATATGCTATCAGTCATTTTATTTCTTCTGTTTTCGTACTTCATCGTATATCTTATTAATTTCAGATACGCTTAACTTTTTTTCTTTTTCGAGAAGACTCATTAGCCCATTTTTACGAACAAAAACATCAGGGTCTTCTCCTACCGGCAAATCGCTAATAACCGATATTGACTCACAAAAATCAGCTTCTTTTAGAGCATAAATAGCTTTTGACTGCCCCCTTTGGCCTGACTCATTCTCATCAACATCTAAACATAAACAAACATTATTACAATATCGAGCTATAAGTCCTATCTTCCTAGGAGACAAAACTGTTCCCATAAGAGCTACAACGTTTGTTAGCCCTTCCTGATAAAGTAATATTGCATCAATATACCCTTCGACTAAATAGATTTTATTGTCCGCAAATACTTTCTTTCGAGCCTTGTTAAGCAAAAATAAATAGCTCCCCTTCTTGAATGGCCTTGGCAGATTCCACCACGTATCGCCAGGATCAGAAGATGGCTTTCTTGTTGCAAAACCGACAACCCTGCCAAATTCAGAATATACAGGAACTATGATTCGACCCTGCATAAAATAACCATAACCCCTGTCGTCCTTAGTAACATTCTTCTTTCCATAATAGGCCACCTCGAAAGGGATATTTTCTTTTTTGGAACAATAGCCGATACTATGAGTCCTAATAGATTCATATGTAATGCCTCTATTAGAAAGATAGAGGTTAGTCTTATGAGTTTCGTCTGTATCTCTTTCTATTAGCTTCTTGTGGCAGTCCTGAATAAATTGGCTCAAATACGACATAGTTATCCCTTGTGGGGAAAACGATATAACAGAGATACCAAGACCCAAAATGCTGAAATATTATTCAGCATTTTATATTTTGTCTTTGCTCAGCAGAATCGTCTTCTTAAAAATTAACCAGATTCTTCTTCTTCTTTTATTTCCAAATCTTCTTCTACGTCTAACTCAGAGATTTCCTCAATGTCAGCATCCTCGACTTTCTTCGCCTCAAAAATTATGCCGCCGGTCGGAGATATAATTTTACTTGGGTCTTCTTTCATTTCAAGAATAGCACCGTCAAGGGGTTCAGCGGTTGGATCTTCTTCTATCGATTCTATAAGTTTGTCAAGCAAAGGCAGAACAAGATTTTCTGAAATCAAATAGTCCGCTAACTCTACTATGGTTGCCGCCCCTGTTTCAATCTTATCCTTACCTAAGACACCTTTAGAAATATTAAAAAGCCCCTTATACGGTTTGACAAGCTTATCGGACTTCGCCGCATTACATAACATAACAACGGGATTCAAAGATTTTGGATCAAACACAATCTGAAACTCTGCTTTGCCAAATGGTCTAGCCGTTTTATTCTTAACAAACGTAACACTGCTAATTTGCCCAACAATAACGTCTTGTCCTCCCTCTTTAACTTTGATTTTGCTCTTGGACCTAGTGCAGATTCTTTGATCAGAATAAAATTTCAGAGCTTGGCCACCCGGAGTAGTTTCGGGGTTACCATACATAACCCCTATTTTCATTCTAATTTGGTTAATAAAAATACAAGTGGTTTTACTTTCGCCAGTTGCTTTTTTAATTTTCCTACAGCCTCTTGACATCATTCGTGCCTGTTCTCCAACACGAGCATTGTCTTCTAAAGTTCCCTCTAACTCAGATAAGGGAGTCAAAGCAGCCGTAGAATCTATGACGACCAAACCAAACGCTCCGCTTTTGCAAAGTTGATAAGCATATTCAAGCGCCTGTTCACCACTGTTAAAGTCATTTGAATAGACAAGCTTCTTAACATCTACTCCGTGCTGAGAGGCCCATATGGGATCGAATGATTGTTCTATATCTATCAATGCACATTCAAGCCCTTGTTTCTGAGCTGACGCCATGAGGAAAAGAGTTAGAAGACTTTTGCCGCTTGATTCAGGGCCAAATATTTCTACCATTTTTCCTCTTGGTATCCCACCGCAATAACTAGCGTCATCAACGCCTTTATGCCCAAAAGAAATTACAGGAATATTTAATGACTCTATGTTCCCGAACCTTGCAAATGTTGATTTTCCGCCCTTATTCCCCATTTGTTTTTCGATATTAGCAAGTACTGAATCTATTGGATCTTTAGCATTTACCATTTTATACTCCTACGAAGTTTGTCAAAACAATTGACATTAAGACAATTAATATTAAAACAATTTATATTAGAACAATTCGCCGCTTTCGCCGCTATCTGTAGCATCACCACCCTTAGCATCATTAAAAAGGTCATCGGAATTTGCCGGAGCATCATCCATCGCCTCTTCAATAGGAGTAGTAGGGGCGTCCTGAGTAGAATCGCCCTGAGCAGGAAAGTCCTTTTTCTTTGGTGCCACTCTCTGATCATCAGATAACGCATCCCACATTTTCTGGATGGATTCTGCCGATGTAGATTTGTAAATCTCCTTAAGAGGCCAAAGCTTTTGTTTTGTGATCATATTAACTTCAGCTTCGGTAAACGGAGCCTTCTCGAGATGCATAACAGAATATTCTGTTTTGAGCTTAACGGGCTGTCCTTTGTCGTCATTAGGAATCTTAACGGTGATAAGAAAATCAGGCCCTGTCTTGCCAGATGGATTTTCATTAAAGACGGCCTTATAATTAGAGAAATGTTTGAAAACCGACGGTCCTTTTTCGAGAACCTTAAGTACTCCCACCTCTCCTTCTTTAAGGCCTGTCTTATCAAGCACGTTAACTGCAAATCTTTTTCCCGGAGCTGGCCAACCATTTGACCATGCAACATCTAGATCTTTATCGTGTACCTGAACAGTTGCACGATAAGGCTTAAAACGTTTGCGACATTTAATAAATGGGCCTACAAGTCTTATCTTATATTGACCCGGCTGTGACATATCCATGTACTCAGTCTTACGCCCTTCTGTTTGAGAAGATTTTTCAGATGTATTCTCCTCTTCCTTAAAATCTTCATCCCAGTTACCCTCTTCTGCTTTTACTATTGTTGCTGTCTCACTTGCCATTGTTCCATTTGTTGTCATTATTCCATCCTTTGTTTAACGTTTAATGAACCCTACTTCTTATTACTTTATTATACATAACTTTAAAATAAAAATACAAAATAAAATTAAAAATTTTCTAACTCTAGTTCTGACCCTTGATTAGAAAACTGTTGATTATCATCAAATAGTTGAGAGGAATCACCAGGAACGGTTCTGTCGAAATCAAAATCAGGAAGAGCACCTCGGCCAACATCATGTAATTTCATAGTAAGCTGAACAATAGTAATCCTTCGAGACAAACTATCATGTAAACTATCTAAGTTCCTCAAAATATGAGTACAGGCCTTCAAAAGTCCTTCGACTATAGCAAAATCAACTAAGAAATCACTAAGTCTAAAGGAAGCATCTCCCTTCCTTCCGTCAGCATTTTTCTCGGTAGTAAACTTGCCCCATGAGTCTACTAAAATATCGACGACTCTCTTCTTTAACGTATGGCATTTTAGCGTATCAACAAATATTTCAGACAGTCTATCTTTAGCACCCTGAACTTTTTGTATCTCATCGTTCAAAATTTGCAATGTAGGGGTAGGACAAGACTTTATAGAAAGATCTGAAATTTCTTTATATATAGCATCGTAATCAAGAACAGGAAGGTTATCATATTGCAACCTAATTCGGTTCACCATCTTAAGATACTCCGCCGGAAATTCTTCCCCTCTTAACGCAGGAAAAGTACCAACGGGGGGCAATCTATCTCCATCATCAGAGGATTTTTCTTCGTCTGATTTTTGAAGAGAGTCTGAGGGGGCGGCAACGGGAGTATCCTGACTTGCAATGCCTGGAAAAAACTCGCCAGACAAAATATCGTCGAAATCGTCACAGCCAGATTTATCTTCGCTAAGAGGATCTTTGAAGTCGTCCATATTACAACCAATAGAAAATTAAGCTAGTTTATAAACAACAAGATAATCGTTCGTGTTGAGAGTAATTACTTCTTTTGCAACCAACTCAAACTTCAGTTGATCTTTATCTTCTCTCTGAACAACTACGGTACTACCATTTTTAACCTTACCTTCTTTAAAGTCATCCGATGTCGGCGATCCAGCAAGCCCTATAACCATAACTTCCATTTTGACATCAAGATTACTACTGTCTCGCCTGCAAGTGCATTCATAAGAACCAATTCCATTAGGAAAGGCTACTTGAGACTCAAAGGCATTTACGAACATATCTTCCATTTCTTCATCGCTAATTCTTTCAACGTCTACATTAGTCATTCTGTTTCCTCCTTAATAATCTACTCCGATATTATACATGATTTTAATTGTTTTGGCAATAATTATTCAAATAAATCTTCATTCTCAAACAATGCGTCATCAAGATTCCCTACAGTATCTTCTTTCTCTTCTTGAGTTTCCCCCTGTTTTTCTTCATCGGATTCTTCTGTTTCTACGGGATCTGGCTCAATAGAATCTTTAGAATCGCCAAACAAGTCGCTTAATTCTGCATCGGCGGGAGTATTTTTTTCTTGCTTTTGTTTCCTGACTTCATTCTCTGCGTGAGCTTTTGCCTCAGACTTTTCAGCATCTTTCTG
>Ga0307376_10002291_pt1 | contig 19014 bp, 16 predicted proteins | sample TR2MG_FD_202536 | JGI IMG/M metagenome (GOLD analysis project Ga0307376, IMG submission 202536) | Soil microbial communities from Risofladan, Vaasa, Finland - TR-2 | ecosystem: Environmental > Terrestrial > Soil > Coastal area > Acid sulfate soil | place: Finland: Risofladan, Vaasa | collected...
GCGGGATAAGAAAATTGCTGATGCCATCAAGGATATTGAGGACATCATAAAGAAGAAAGAGATACCTGACGACATACAGGAACTGTATGTGAAATGGAAAATTGGGGATTTTTCCGAATACATGAAATATCTTAAGGGAACCAAAACCCTTGAGGTTGAAGAGGAAGAGAAAACCCCTGAGAAAAAAGAACCTGACTCTGAAGCAATGGTTCCTGAAAAAGTTCGATTGTTTTTTATGGCTCCTGATGAAGCCTCGACTGAAACCATCACCGACCAAGGGAATTTCCAGTGGATTGGGTATGAGTTGACCTTCAAGGTCGGTGCCCAGCATTATGTCTATCGGACACCTCTCTGGCCTTGGGGTGAGGAAAAAAAGGGTGGCGATCAGATAGTCCTTGAATCCGATCCTCAGACCGACAAGATAGAAGAGAGTGGTGACTTCACCCTTGATCAGGTCAAGAGAGGCCTTGAGAAGTATCGGGCGGTCTCACCAAACACAGGACCTGATATATATAAGGCTCTGAACAATATCAGTGGGTTCTTCTACAATGTGGACAAGAATGATTCGAGCACTTTTAATGTTGATAACTGGAAGAAAACTTCTAAGAGATATACCTATGAGGACTTCAACAAGAAATTCCGCGACAGTGGCTTTTATAAACTGGTTTCAAAAAGTGACAAAAAACTGGTGAATCCATGAATGTGTTAACATTATGTGTTGCATTTTTCGTGCTATCAGCTATTATGCTGTTCGTGAATATTTCTATAACAGGTGGCAACAAATTATGAGAGATACATTCCGATCTGTTGTCCGCATGGCCAGAGAAAAATCCGGTTATGAGACCGGTGGATTTGATATCATGAAGCAGTTTCAGAAGAAGCAACTCAAGAAGCAGAAGAAAAAGAAGACGGCTTCAGGAGTATCTCTGAAAAAAGAGATGAAAGATCATCTCAAGAAAACCTTCGGTGCCGATGTCGAGGATTTTGACATGGAAGCAGCCATTTATTGGTACGCCAATGATTACCATGGAGGACAGGCATCTGACCTCTATTCCATACTGTCCACATCCGAATTTAAGCCAGGCCCAACGCACCACGGCGTGAAGGATGAGGGGGATATGGCTGAGAAAATGTACAAAAACCTCGAAAAAGAGTATGGGAAATCCTGATTTGAGGGGTTCCTTTATCTCATAACCTCTGCATTTCCAGACCCTTGCATTTTCTTCTTTAACAGCGCTATGAGCGCCCCTACTATTTAATAGGAGGAGACGCAGATGCCACAGTCTTTTGTGGGCGTACCCGCAGTATATCCGAAGCTTATTGAACTCAGAAAATCAAAAACCGCTGAGTTTAGGCCTAATAATCTTCTCAAAGCTGAGACCAAGCTGAGGTATTACCAGGTGGTGGGCTCCCTCCACATGATGCTTCTTGACAGAATGGTACTTGGAGACGGCACGGGTTTAGGCAAATGTGTCTCTGAGGACACTTACATAAATACATCCAAAGGTTTCATGAAGATTGGATCTTTCTTGGAAGATGACCCCGAGGAGGATCATCTATATGATTTGGCTGGCTTTAAAGTACTATCCTTAGAAGGGGCACATCCTGCGGACAAGATTTACCATTGTGGTATCAAGAACGGTCTGAGAATCATCACCAATCAGGGGTTCAGCCTTACCGGATTGAGTCATCATCCTGTTCTTTGCCCTTGTGAGTCTGGTAGGGATTATAAACATCTGAGCCATCTGAAGATAGGGGATATGGTATGTATCAACAGGAAAGGTCTGTTTCCTGAAAGTTTTCAAAACCTGTCGGTGCCGAATACCAGCGTAAATGCCCATAGTTATAAAATGCCTGTCTGTTTCGATGAAAGATTTGCAGAACTCTTGGGATATTATGTCTCTGAGAGCCAGAGTTCGTGTCCTTGGACATTTCAGATCACGCAGTTTGAGAAGGAGACTCATCTACGGATAAGGTTCCTGCTCAAGGATCTTTTCGGCTATGAGCAGAATGATATTGGAAACCCTGGTTATGATAAGGAAATAATCATCAACAGTGTACAAATCCGCCAACTTTTTCTCGATAATGGGGTGGCCATGAATGGCCGTTCTGGAGGGCAGGTGGTTCCCTCTAAGATCCTACAATCTCCCAAGGGGGTCGTACGTTCCTTTCTTCACGCTTACTTTGAGGGTGACGGGGGAGTGGAGAAATCTTCCAGGGGGGTGTCCTGTTGTTCCAAATCAGCAGAACTTATCAGGCAGATACAGTTGTTGTTGCTCTCCTTCGGCATAGTATCAAAACGAAAATTAAAGATGGTGAAGGTTAGGGGTGAGCGAAGACCTTATTGGAGGCTGTATTTCTTTGGCAAGGATGTCAACCTTTTTGAGCAGGAAATTGGATTTTTTTCGTCACGGAAAAGAGCGGAACTTCGATCCATATCTATGATAAGTCACAACACTAACAAGGATTTCATCCCTTTCGGAAATTCCTTGTTAAAACAGGCGCTATCAGACATTATACGGTATCTGAGGGAGCGTCCCGATCAGAAGGGGTTTTCAGTAAAGGGCTCGGGCTGGAAGGGGTTGGTAGGGCGATCCTATAAGGAGAAGCTGGAAGCCTATGTGTATGGTAAGCGGAAACTGACCTATGACGGTCTGAGAGAATTTGTTGAAACGGTTAGCCGTTTGAAGTTGACAGAACAAATATCAAATATGGCTTTGCTACAGGATATCCTAGACAAGAATATTTTCTTTGATCGAATTACGGAGAAGGTTCCAGTTCGAGCCCGATTCTATGATTTTCATGTCCCGGAGACGCATAATTTCACTGGCGACGGATTTATTAACCATAACACTATCGAGTCCATTGCGGCTTATACATGGCTTCTCTCACATGATCCCACACTCAAACTCCTCGTTGTTACCATTAAGTCTGCAGCCGGACAATGGAAAGAGGAGTTTGAGAAATTTACCACGGGCATATCCGTACGTATTCTTGAAAACAAATATGAAGGGCTCCAATTCCAGAAAGCTCGAGAAAAGCAGTATCAAGACTTTTCGGAAGCTGTGTTCATCATTACATATGCCACGACACAAACGGAATATGATAGCGTTGTAAATGCCATGGGGAACAATTTCATGGTGTTTTTTGATGAATGCAGTGCATTCAAAAACAGAAAATCCAAAACACATTTTGGATGTAAATACATTGCCGAGAAGGCACGTAGAGCGTATGGGCTCAGCGCCACAATAATCAAAAACGGTCTGGAAGAGGTCTATGGCATCTACGACGTTGTTGTACCGGGTCTCTTCGGTCGAATAACCAAGTTCCGGGATACCTTTTGTGAATTGGAAATGATGGATTTGATAATCAAGGGGAAGCGCCGTAAAATCCCCAAAGTTGTTGGCTACAAGAATCTGCAACAGTTCAAGAACGTTCTCGATCCATACTTTCTTATTCGCCGGAAGGAAGACGTGGCCGATGAATTGCCTAAACTCATATCGAAAAAAATTATGCTTGAAATGGGTGATGAACAGAAACAGGTCTACAAAGAGGCCTTAGCTGGCATACTCTATGAAGAAAAGATTAAACAAGAATTCTTCGAGGTCATGGATAGGGTTCGTAACGGAGTGGCCGATGAAAAGACCATGGCATTATACGAAGAGCGTAAAGAGAAATATGAGAAGTTCCTTAGCCCTGAAGGTAAGAAACGGGGTAAACTGGCTGCGGTAACCTATTGTCAGATGATAAGTAATGGGCCTTCCTTAGTTAAGCGTTCAGGGGAATCCAGTAAAGAGGAAGAGTTTGAAAGGCTCATGCTTGAAGAACTGTCCAATGAAAAGGTCATCCTGTTCACCAGATTCAAGTCAGGAATCCCCAATCTGGAGATTGTATGCGAACGTAAGCATATATCCTACACAAAGATTACTGGTGATGATTCTCTCAGGGAACGTGACATTGCACGTAACAAATTCCAGACAGACCCCACCTGCAACTTGATTTTTATAACCACCGCGGGGTCCGCTGCTTTAAATTTGCAGTCCGCCGGCGTTATCATTTTCTATGACACTCCATGGTCATATGGAGATTTGGTTCAAACCATTGGTCGTGCCCAAAGGATAGGCAGTATTCAAGAACATGTCCTGTTAATCCATTTGGTGAACAAAGGCACTATTGATGTCAGGGTGATAAATCGAGTATCGGACAAAAAAGAGCTCAGTACCGAAATTCTGGGGGACACCGCTGAAGGTGCCCTAGACTTCACCGCCCGGGAAGAGAATGCCATAGACGACCTCTATGAGTGTCTCCTGAAGGATGCAGAAGAATGACAACGCTCAAGCCATGCCCTTATTGTGATGGATCTGGGGAAAGGATGGTCAGGAAACGCCATAAACTGACAAACAAGATCATCCCTGCAGTAAGCCTGTGCGTTTGTAGTCAATCGAGATTCATTTCGTCGCAATATCCAATGCTCGATTATCTCAGTGATGAATACAAGCCCATAGAGGAGGTGGAGAAATCCATTCAGTTAGATGTTGATAATTTATCCAGAAGTCCCAATTATCTGATAAACGGGACAAAGAGATGCTTTCATCTTCATGTGAAAAGCATTCTCATGAAGTACAGATTTTCTGAACCAAAAGCCCGGGTATGGTTCTCGAGCTCCATAGACATCATACACACTTTCCATGTCCCTCAATCTGATGGTCATGCACCTCATCTATCCTCAACTGACACTTATGATCTGCTCATCGTGGCCTTCGGCGCCATCGAGGAAAACAAAGCATTGAAGTATGGCATGGCACAGGTGATGGCCAACAGGAAAAATCGCAAACCGGTTTGGATATATCTCCCAACCCCCACATTAGGAGGATGCCTGAGAGAGTGTTCGCCGGAACTTGAAGAGATCGTATCGGATTACAAAAAAATTTCAGTCGTCTGTGGTTCCGCAGACCAAGGAACTGAACAGACACGGGCACAGAAAACCGCGGAAGGGTTCACACGATGAAACGTGTTTTCCGATCTATCATAAATTTCGTGAAGGAAGGCAATCCGACTATTCCTATTGAGGAACTCCATAGAAATTGGAGGGCATATCGGGCGAGTAGGGTTAAGCCTGAAGATAAAGCCTATCTCCTCCTTGATCGGTGGATTGAAACTCATTTCAAAGAACAGCAGGATATTCCTCAGGCTGAGATTCTGTTTCAGAGGGCGGCAGCTGATGGCAATGAGCCAATACTTGTAGCTCTTCGAGAGATAGCCGTAGAAACCCCGTTCATAAGCTCCAACTACAGAGCCGTTCTCAAGGACAAATTTGAAGAGCAGTCCAAGGACAAATTCCAGGCCATGCTCACCGATACATGGAAGGTCGTGCAGAGCGGGATGAAAATAAAAGGCAAGGAAATAAAGGGTATTCCCAACGCCATTGAATATTTCACAACCGAGGCTCGGAATTATCGGATAAACCTGTATGGCATTAAGACTGAAGGCAACATCCGAACTATTGAAGAGGGCAACGATGTCCGGAGCACATACAGAAAAAGAAAAGAATCTCCGGTGGATCGGGGCATGTACACTTTTTTGGAAAAAATTGACGATGTTTGTCATGGGCTCAAGCCGGGGGAGTTGATGCTTCTAGCCGGCTTTGTAGGCGAAGGTAAGACCACCCTGTCAGCTAATCTGGCCTATAATGGCATATACCAAGGATTGAATGGGCTTTACATTCCTTTGGAAATGACCTTCCAAGAGATGAAGGAGATGTTTTACTGTCTTCATACAGGGTGCCCTGATTGGCTTGACCATCCAGAGTTCAAGAACATGGTCGGAAAGGTGTCATATGAGCGGTTCACCTACGGCCAGATGTCAGAACAAGAACAGGCTTTCTTTGATTACGCCAGTAATGATTTTGACAGCCGTGAGGATTTCGGGGAACTGTACATCTACCAACCTCCTGATCATCTTACCCCATCACGGGTTGAATTGATGGCCTATGACTATAACGCATCACTTCAGGAAAAAGGTAAACAACTGGATTTCCTCATGGTGGATTATTGTGGTCTGATGGTGCCGGACAAGGGTGAGAAATATGGGGATTGGAATATAGACCTGAACATCATCATTAAACGTCTTAAGAATCTTTCTTTGCAATTTGATAATGGACGCGGTCTGAGAATCATCAGTCCATTCCAGACCAACCGCCAAGGCAAAACTGATGCCGAGAAGAATGATGGCATCTATAAGCTTTCAGCGTTGTCTAATGCCAACGAGGCAGAAAGATCGTCCGATTTGGTTATATCCATGTTCATGACCAGGGAAATGCAGAAGGCTGGATTGATAAAAATCAGCTGTTTGAAGCATCGGCGTGGTGCCCTTTTTCCGACTTTTGAGGCCAAGATCGATTTTCAGTCAAAAAATATAAGGGACATTATCCAGAAAGCCACCGGGTCATCCGACGAAGAAGTCTCGGTGATCCCTATGGACTTGTCCTAATTCATGACGGGGGGAGCTGAATGAAGGATCCGATGAAGGTCAAGGAGCTGATTTTGGAAAAGCTCGACTTGGCAGAGGTCATGCTTGAGTATGGAACCTCCTTCGTGTTCCATCCTGGTCATGTCGATGAGGTTCAGTTCAGGTGTCCATTCCATGGCAAGGATAAAAAACCTTCTGCTCGGTTCTATCGACAAACCAAATCATGCTACTGCTGGTATTGTCGAAAAACTTGGGATGTCATAGAATTCATCAAAGATAAAGAGAACCTGACCTTTTATCAGTGTTTGAACCATATCATCAAGAAATATCGGATAGACGTATCGTCCATACCTGACGACCCGGAATTCACCGACGAGAAGAAAAAAAAGATATCAGACATTGATATCAGAATCTCATGCATACACAAAGCTCTTCTTCGTCTGAGAGGTAAAATGGAATTTGAGAAGTACAATATCCTTTGTGTGTATTTTTTGTCAACTTGGTACAGGAAAAAAGAAAAACATGAAGATGTCAAAGATTCCCTCTCAAAACTTGAAGACAAAATAGCAAAGGCGGAACAGTGCCAATAGTGACTGTGGGATTCTCTGAGATGTTAGAGGACGGGATCAAAGAACTGACCACCAAAATGGCTTGGATGGCCAATCATACAATGAGATTGTGCAAAAGTCTGGATGAACTTCGCACATTCGTGGATCAAGCCATAGGGTCTGGCCGGTGTGCAGTGGATACGGAGACCACAAGCCTTAATACTCGGATGAAATCTATACGGGATCCTCTCGCTCCTAATGGTATCCGCCAGGAACCTTGTGCCAAGATAGTAGCTTTCTGTTTGGCTTTTGAATCAGCCCTCGGACTATATATACCCGTAGGCCATCAGGAAGACGAGGAACTCAATCTCCCCTTGGACGCGGTGCTGGAACAAATAAACCGCCTGTGCAAGAATTGTATCACCATATATCATAATGCCAAATACGATTTGGCGGTGCTCAAGAACTACGGGATAGTAATTGATCGCTATGAACATATAGAAGATACGGAGATTCTCAGCCGGATATACGATACCGGGGTCAAATTTGTAGGGTTGAAACCTACAGCAGAGAAGATACTTGGCAGGAAAATGTTGGAGATAGGCGATGTAAGCCCCGGCTCAAAACGCCTTGATCTGGTTTCCCCTAAACTTGCTGCCACCTATGGAGCCTCGGACGCCATTTGCACTTTGGATTTGTTTTTGTACTTTATAAGTCAGCAGATCGTCAAAGATCAGATGCCCATCTATAATCTTGAAAAGAGGACGTTGTTTGTCGTCTTGAGCATGGAATCCAATTATGTGAAAATAGATGTTGATTATTTGATGAAGGCACGGGAAGTAGCCTACAAGAAACTAAACGACATCAGAACCACGGTTCATCAGCTTGCTGGAAAGGAGTTCAATCTCGGATCTACACAACAACTCGGGAAACTACTGTTTGATGATCTTGGATACGCATACCCTGACAAACGGAAGACGGCCACCGGACAATACAAGACCGACACCGCAACCTTGGAGAAAATCGCCAAACAGTATCCGATAGTAGAAAGCATTATTGAATACAGGGGTCTTGAAAAATGTGTGGGCACCTACGTGGAAAAGCTGATTGCCAACCACGATGAGGAGGGGTGTGTCAAACTCGGATTCAAACAGACAGGCACGGATACTGGCCGTTTTTCTTCTCCTGGGGGGATGGGGATAGATATTGATGGGTACTGTGGGATCAATGTTCAGAGCCTTCCCGGGGCGAAAAAGGGTCTCCCTGTTTATATGCCGGACATCCGCCGGTCTTTGGGGGCTCGACCGGGCTATACTATAGTAGCTATGGACTATTCCGGGGAGGAGCTCAGAGTAGCTACCAATCTGTCCCGAGAGCCCAAATGGATGGAAGAGTTCTTGCATGGGGATGCAGATATCCATTCCGCCACGGCTAGAGCCATTTTTCAGAAGAATGAGATTACTGAGGCTGAACGGGGGGCTGGGAAAACCATCAACTTCCTTGTCATGTATGGGGGAGGATCTCGAGGTCTTGCTGAACAGGCTCATATCAGTGAGCGTGAGGCAAAGAGACTGTTGGATGCTTTCTTCAAGGGTCTTCCGACCTTGAAAAAATGGATAGATAGGGAAATCCTCAAGGCACGAAAGCTGAAATATTCCAAGACTGCTTTTGGCCGTGTTCGGCCTCTACATATGTTTTATGATTCGGGAGATCGGGGTTCAGAGGCTCATGCTGACCGATGTGCAGTAAATCACCTTGTTCAGGGATGTCTTCAACCCCAAGAGAGGATTCTGACAAGTAGAGGTTATGTCCCAATACTAGAGGTCAAAAATCGCAAAGAATCGGGGGAAGATTTTAAAGTATGGACAGGCACTTCTTGGGAGGATTTTGACGTCCTTGATATGGGCATGGCAGATTATGCCAATATTGAGCTACAGAACGGGATGAGCCTTCGAGGCGATGTGCGTCACAGTGTCCTGACCCTTGATCAACATAAAGGATATGTTTTTCAGAAATATGATGAGTTGACTAAAGAAAGCAAAGTCTGCGTTTCAGTTCCACATATGCTGGATTTTGGGGAGTATCCGGTATCTCGGACAGTTCCAGGAAAGGTGCATAACAGTCTTCCGATAACTGTCGATTCCAAGAAGAAATGGGATTTCATCGCTTATCTCATGGGGTATCTGACGGGGGATGGCTCTATCTATTATAAGGAGGCTGGTCATGCCTCAAAAGCGGTTCTGAAGCTATGCATGGGGAAAGAGGACCTAGTCCATAATTACCCCTATATAAAAGATTCAATGCAGAGATTTTTTGGAATTTCATTATCCGATCCGATTCTTTCCAAAGGTTCTATTGGTGATAGTTACGTGTCAAGTTTTAATTCAATGCCTTTCTGTAGATTGCTTAAAGATCTCGGGTATTCCTTCTCAACGGCTTGGCATAAAAAGGTTCCGAAAAGCATCTTTGAGAGCCCGGCTCCTATGAGAACATCCTTCTTGAGGGGTTATTTTGACTCTGATGGTTATCATAAAAACATTTCGGGTAGGTGTACCCTTCACACCCCCAACAAGAACCTCCTTCGGGAGATCCAGCTTGTCGCTTGGACTTTGGGGTTGAGTAGTAAAATCTACAAAACAAACCAGAACACGTATCGGTTGGGCTGGGAGGATATGGATGCCATCACGGAAATCCTATTTGGGCAGAAATTCAAAAAGCGTCGTTGCAATAATCCTGGCATGTATCTACCCAAATTTTTGCGTCAACCGGTAGTCGACGCCATAAGAGCCAAGAAATATAAGCACCCGTTTGACAGGGCATACATTTACCGGTTCCGTCATGAGTCGAAGCCTGTATCCCTGCAAGGGACGACTCGTTTCCTGAAAGACTATGGTATCGATTTTTCTGAACTGCCCCCAATGTACTATCATTACAAGGTCAAATCGAGGACAGTGACAGGGGAAAGAGGTAGGACTTATACACTAAGGGTTCATGATCAGCTCCATAGATATGATTCGGCAGGTATTATTAGCAAAAACTGTTCGGCTGATATCATCAAAACGGCTATGGTGAGGGTATTCAATTATATACAAGTTCACAATCTGCAGGACGATATCAAGATACTCATTACCATGCACGACGAGTTGGTGTACGAAATCAAGACGGAAAAGCTCCATGAATATATCCCGATACTGGACAATATCATGAGGCTTGAAGATATCCTTCAAGGCATCCTGAAGTGGCCGGTTCCGTTGGCCTTGGATTCTGAGTACGGGGAGACATGGCACGTCACCAATGATTTTTTCGAGGAGAACCCAGATGCCCGTTTGAAAACCCCTATTCTGTTTCAGAGATCTGAGGGGGCTGTAAGTTCAGAGGGAGCCAAAGACATAGAAAGCGCCCCTGAAAAATTGACAGAGGAAAAAATCCCGCCCCTTGGTCGGGAGCAAGAGCCAAATTCGGAAATATCTGATGTAAAGCAAGAACCGAAGTTAGCAGAGTTCCCTATAGAAAATACCAAAAGTAAAGAGATTTCAGAGGGAGATTTGCCCCAAGATTTAATTCCCCAAGAATTCGGGGAGAGCCCAGAAGCTCCTCCAGAAAAAAATGAAGATTTGTTAAAAAATGATTTGACATCGCCCGAAACAGTCATTTATACTATCAGAGACAGGAAAACCGGTACACTGAGAAAATTGAACGATGTGCTACTATTCCTTACTGAGGAGGGTCGTAAAGATGTGGGTTATCAGAGTCCAAAGAGGATTGTGGTAATCAGGGATGTTGAGGGGAATTTGCTTTCGGAGATCAGGGTACATTCTGATGCTTTTCTTGCTCTTTCTCGCTACTACGGACTATAAATTGAAGGAATAACGCAAAAAGCAGCTGAAAAGAGCAAACAGGAAGAACAATAGGGGACAAGGTCCGACTAATCTTTGTCCGTTTTTCCTTCTTAAGATCGCACCCCCCGTGCGGGTGCGTGGATTGAAAATAAATTCCCTCCAGCTTTTGTCATAGTTCCATAAAACTACCCACTTTTCCGTCCTCTCTCATGGCTCGGATATTGGCTCCGCATGCCATAAAGCGGAGTGCTTATAACATAAAAATCTGGAAAGGGGAGTCTCCCATGCTCACCACAACGTCAGTTGATGTATTCGCACGCCAAAACGGCGATGAACTCCGTTATATCGTCGCCAATCTCTGCGTCAAACACAAGGTTCAGAATGTAGAAGACATGACCCAAGAGGTCTATGCTTGGTTCATCAAAAAAGATATCCTTAACCGGTTCAATCCCAATTTTGGGAACGGCAAAGTGAAACTGTCCACTTTCTTGTATTCGGTCATTGAAAATGTGATTCGTGGCAAAAAGGCTCAAAACGAGAGTCAAGTGAGCCGTAGCAAGTTCGTGCCCCCAGCACGAAAATACCGTACCGGTGGTCAGTATGTTGATGACGTAGAGCTGGCGCTACGCTACAACGACATAGCTATTGAGTATGAGACCATCATGGAGCAGAATAATATCTCTGATAGTCTTGAAGGACTTGGTCCTGACCTTCAGGATTTCGAGGATCATTTCCTGCCTCTCGAGAACAAAGTCTATACACTAAGTCGCCGGCGTAATAAAGCCGTCATGACTTCAGGAACTACCCTTGTCGAAGTGTTCAAGTTGTTCCGGCAGGGATATTCAGGCCGGGAGATTTCAAGGCGGTTTGGCATATCAGAGATGTTTGTCTCGAACATGAAGGTTGAGATTGCCGAGGCTCTCAGGGCATACGGTCTTGGACCAAAAAAGAGGGCTCCAAGGCGCCGAAAGAAAAAGTCAATGGCATGACCTTTAATTCCATCCCCCTTTGGCTCTATTATTTCATAGATGGAGGACAAAGGGGATGGAACCCACCACAGACATAATATTGGTTCTGTATGGCGACAGGACAGACCTTAACCGGTGCATTAAATCGGGCTTGAGTGCTTGCGGTGTGGGTGGACTACAGTAACCATTGTAGGAGGCGCAAAATGCGTGTTATCGAAAAGAGAGATGGGTATTTGAACCTTGAGTTGTCGCCGGGCGTTCGGGTTACTCAGTCCGATTCTGACGGGGTGTTTTTTCACTGGCCAAACGGAGGTTGTGCGATAGGTGGGGTTGGCGACAGTCTTACCAAATGGCTTGATGGTGCTTCCCAAAATAAGGAACAGCCGGACAACTCTGCGGCGCTGCTTAAAGAAAAAACTGAACACAAGCCGAGTGAATTACCAAAAATCGAACCGTGTCCATTTTGCTTTTCAACAAGAGTTGAACTTCATCGTAAATTTGATTACGTCGAGTGCCTTTTCTGTGGGGCGAAGGGGCACGTTTTTGATGGGCACCCATATGATGCTATTGTCACATGGAACAGGGTGTCATTGCTGTCACAAGTAGCCGAAACAGCCGATTCGTAGCGGGTCAGCGCCACCCGTCACGCAACTGCAACGCCCGTAGAAAAATGTCAACGGTCGCTCTACTGAGAGAGCAAAGGAAGAGAATAGAACATGGTTGACATCATCTTAGTTTTATATGGAGATCGATCAGACCTTGACAGGTGTATTGCTTCCATAAAAAAACATTGCATCGGGTACAAAATTTTTATACACGACAATAACAAAAAGAACATAGGATTTACAGTGGCTTGCAACAGCCTCGTGAAGCAGGGCCAGGGTGACAAAATTTGGTTATTAAATCAAGATGCAATAGTGACTGAAGGGGCAATGGAAGCGCTAGTTCAGAGGCTCGATTCCAGTGAGAGAGTTGGAATCGCTGGTTCTATGCAGATTGACTATGATGATCGAGACCTTATCCGGCTGGGGGGGTTAGGAAGATGTTTTCCTGCGGGACAACATCTCGGGGGACGCCTATCTATGGGGCATTGCCAGATACCTTCAAAGCAATGTTGGATGAACGGGGCGAGCTTGATGGTAAAGAGACCCGTTTATCAAGCTGTAGGTCCGATGGATGAGCGATATTTTCTACTCTACTCAGATAGTGACTTTAGTTTTGAGGTTCGACAGGCTGGCTTCGACATTTGGTACGAACCGAGGAGTCGTGTAATTCACCGTCTTGGCAAAGCCTCCAAGAGCTCCTCTGAATGGCAACAGAAGGACATGCAGGCGTTCATGAAAAAGTGGGGCATTACCCATACCGGAGAACAGTTCGTATATAGTCGGAAATTTCAAAAATTGGATATGTTTCCATAACTCATAAGAAAGGAGTAAAGAATATACCGTGGAATGGATTAAAAATCCCATAAAAGCCTCCTCTCCAACAAATGCCGTGAAAAGAGCAAAAAATGTCTTTAAAAATCAAGGTCATTTTCGGGTTTATGAAACAGCCCGAAGTTGTACTGAGGAGGAGAACATTACCGGCAAACGGTCATCAAGTCGGGATATCATGTGGAAAGTTGATCATAAATTGAATGCAACAATTATCTGAGAAAGGAGAGATACATGTCATATCCGACAACCCGTATCTCAATCAAGCCCAATGGTGACAGTGAAATTCTTGGTATGGAGCATACCGAAGACTGTCACGAGAAGCTGACCGGTTTGGCAAAGGGTGCCGGCAAGATCACGTCTATCACCGATGAAGACCACACACCGGTGCACCAGCAGGTGCATCTGAAAGGAGACTGAATACCATGTCACAGAAGATTTGCGTCCAATTCGAAGTCCGTGAGTCCGCCATTATGAGGGACACGCTGAAGGAACTTGGTCATGATTTTATCGAACCCCGTGAAGATATCATGACGATTCAAGCGTCCTATCAGAACATCACCATTGACTGCAATGCCGGCAATATTACGTTCGACTCGGCATCGACGAAAACGGTAAATAAGATCAAGCAACAGTACATGGTCAACTTTTACCGGGACAAAGCCATAAAGGAAGGCATGCAGATTCAAGAAGAGGTCAAAGCGGACGGCGAAGTCATCATCAACATGATCCATTCATGACCATACTCATGACCATACCGAAAAACCCTTAAGGTTTGGTTCATGGAATGTCGCACCCTCGCGCCAGCGAGGGTGCGTGGCTTTAAACAAAAAGAGGGTGATTTAATGCTTAATCTCGATGAATGCCTTGGTGCCAACCGGCCATTGATTTTCGTGGTCACCGAAAGTGACATGGAAGTGCTTCAGTATATTAACCGCAAATATAAAGAACACCACTTTTTTGTCTACAGCACTACGTCTGCTCGGAGTGTGCCTCTCCCGGATTTACTCAAGAACCGTTTCCATGGTTCTGGAAAAAGTAAAAGTCAAACGACAGTGGAATGTCTGACTGAGATTCTGACCCGGGATTTCAACACCACCAACAATAAATTCGAGACCTATATCTTTCTCAACGCTGATAGCTATATCAATGACAAACAAGTCATACGTCGGATAAAAGACATTATAGCCCGTTATCAGCTGGATGAGGGTTTCACTGTCAACATGATTTTCATGTCGCAAACGGTCTCTGTCCCCATGGATTTGGAAAGGCTCACGGAGGTAGTGTTCTTTGATCTTCCCACTTCGACGGAACTTGAGGAATTGTCAGACTTTTTAACCAAGAAATTGGACCTCAAGGACGACACCAAGGGTGGGGGCAAGGATCGAAGGCCGTCGCCGGAAGTGATCAATAATTTAAAAGGACTTACCAAGTTCGAGGTTGAGCAAGCCTACCTTCAAAGTTTTCATCTGTTCAAACAGTCTGAGGGTCTCGGCCGGATAGACTTGAATTTCATCAGAGAGTTCAAGAAGAGTGCCATAGCTAAGACAGATCTCTTATCTCTCATGGAATCGGGCGTGACTTTCGAGAGCATTGGGGGTCTCAGCATCCTTAAAGAATGGGTCAAAAAATGCTATGGTGGCTGGACGGTGAAGGGTCGCGAATTTGGGCTCCCCATCCTGAAAGGGCTCCTGATGGTCGGCCTGCCAGGATGCGGCAAAAGCCTGCTGGCAAAATCAATAGGAAATGAATGGGGTCTTCCGGTGCTGAACTTTGACCCTACCCGGATATTCTCTTCGAGGGTGGGGGATTCAGAGGCCAATATGAGGCGCGTGCTTCAGATTGTGGAGAACATATCACCGTGCCTTATGGGTGATACTGTGGTCACCCTCTCAGATGGTAGCGTAACATCTATAAAGGACATGTATGAAAATGGGTATCGGGGTACAGTTCCTTCGATAAACCCTTCCTTTGAAGTAGAGAACTCCAATGTAATTCTAATAACGAAAAAGAAATCTTCAGAAGTATTTAATTTGAGAACGACTGTGGGTAATATAAAGGCCACGGGAAATCATAGATTTCCCATTTTAAAGAGTAATGGGGAACTTCATTGGATAAGGACGGACCATCTTCAAGAAGGAGATTTTATTCTCAGTCCAAGAAAGTTCAACATAGGTTTGATCCCTTCAATGATCAGTTATTTTGATGAGAATTCTCGTTTTTCTTCAACAGAGATCTGTAGAAGATTTTTAACGAAAATAAAGTCTGAGGACCCCAAATATTACAAAAAGCATGGTCGGCGCATTGCCGGCAAATCCGGTATTCGGTCGGGGAAGAATGATGGTTTCGTGTTCAAGCACGAAATTGATGAATACAGTCTTTCTATTAGTGGTATCCAGAAAATCTCTCTGGGAGGGGGAGGCTACAGAGATAGCTCTGTCAATAGAATGCCCTCCAAAGCTCATGATCTGATGTATGCTTTAGGACTTTTGTGGTCTGACGGTAACATAGGAGATAAGAATTATAATCACTACGATTTACCCCTGAAAAAAAGAAAAGAAATATCTTATCGGACAAAAGACACAAACACGACTAAATTCGTGAACACTTGTAAGCATCTTCATAACCAACTGAACAGAATAATGAAGGCGGAATTTGGCATAGATCTCAAGACTTATGCTATGAGGGGTACTGTCCGAGTGACTTCTGAGATTCCTCTTATTGCCTCCAGATTCTTGAGAAGGTTGCAGAAAGATATGCCGTCTTTTGAGGAATCTTTAATCTGGTCTTGGTTGAGTGGTGTGATGGACGGGGATGGGCATGTTGCCCCCAACAAGATTGTTTTTTCGGCGACAAAACACCGTAATAATGAATATCTCAGGGATGTTCTTATCAGAATTGGTATTCCCACTTCGAATTCAGTGGATGATGGTGAGAGCACTCGAATAGAGATAACCACCGGTAGCCACCTAGCCTTAATGAAAAAACATTTGAAATTACACCACCCAAAGAAGAAAAAAACTTTGGCAACGCTTGCGACTGACCATGATGGGTCACGCTTCGATGTTCTTAATGTTCGTGATTGTCTGAAAGATATCTTGTTTAAAAAGGGATTTATCTCTAATGATGATCCATTTACCTGTAAAGACGAAAAAAGAAAACAAATCATTCTTTCAGATAAATTGCCTGCCCGTATCAGGGGCATGATCCATGATTATGTGGACAGGGATCAACTTTTGAGTATAGAAAAGATTCAAGAGATATTTCTAGCTTGTGGAGAAAATCCTTGGTTTCTTAGTAACTTTATCTTTGCCAAGATAAATGAAGTGAATCCAATACAGGGTGAGCATGATGTTTATGATCTATGCTTGGACAAAAATCATAATTTTATAGCTAACAGAATGTTTACCCATAATTGTGTCCTCTTCATTGACGAGATAGAAAAGGGATTCGCCGGAATGCAAAGTTCGACGTTCAGCGATTCCGGCGTAACCGCACGTGTCATCGGATCGTTCCTGATATGGCTTCAGGAATGTACAGCACCGGTATTCACAGTGGCTACGTCCAATGCCATCCATTATATGCCTCCAGAACTCATCAGCCGATTCGACGAATGTTTCTTCGTGAACATGCCTCAGGCTAATGAGCGGGAGGAGATCTTGAACATCCACCTCAGAAAACTCAACAGAGATCCGGAAAAATTTGATGTGAAGTCCCTTGCCGACATCAGCCAAGACCTGTCCGGTCGTGAGTTGGAACAGGCGCTCAAGGAGTCCATGTACGACGCGTTCCATAGCGGTGAGGAACTGACCACAGAAGTCATACACAAAGTTCTGAGCCGGAAAACGTCTCTATTGACCACCATGGCCGAGCAACTGAACTTCCTGTTGAAATGGGTTGGATGGGATCCGGAAAAGAAGGACGGCATAAGAGCACGGTTCGCCAGTCCAATTCAGGAGATGGACAGGGCACGGGTGATGTCTGAAATTGATAAGATGCTCAAGGAAGTCAGTGACAAACCTCTCGACGGACCTTCCGGGTTACTCCCAGGTTCCGGAGATGGAGGAAAATGTTGATGCTTCCTTGCTCAACTCGATAGTCGTCTCTCATGGAGAGCTTTGTTTGAGAAGAATGTACACCAAATGGAAAAAGATATGGCCTTGGCGTTGGCATCAATGTGAAAGATGCCATCGTTTCTTTCGACATGAAACGGGTTGGCGAGGGTGGTATGTTTTTCGAGGGGCAAAAATTGAAAAGTATGTCTGTGGTATTTGTTGTATATGGACAACCGATGTTGATGAGTTCTTTGCAAACCATTGCGAATGGTTTCCTGGGGTAACTACTTCGCAAATGCCTCAACATGCCCGGGAAATTGAAAGAAGACGGGAAATTGAAAGAAGACAGGGGTGGAGTTGGGAGACTCGGATAAATTGGGAGGGTTTGGAAACGGCATTAAACGTAGTACACCCCAAACCAACCCCGGCATTACCCCTGAAGAATTCAACCAAGGATGAGCATTCGAGCAGGTATGATATTCTGAAGGAAGACTAATGGCCAACAGATATGATATAGTCACAGGAAACCTTCCTGATATTCCGGAACCAGAGTCTCGAATAAGGACATTCGGCCTCGATGTTGATATCACCGATAACCCTGTGTAATAGAGTTCTTCAAAGGTCGTAATGGGGAATCTCCACGCATAGCTTTCGTAGAAGACCGTAAACAAATGTTCATGGGCACCAAGGTTCACTGGACCGGAAGCGGATATATCATATGCAAGAAAGCGGATGTGAATCATGTTTGTTGCCAACGATTCGGACGGTCGCGGTGGCGTGTGGGCTCCGTCATATTCAGGTACGATGAGGTGATAGAGGTGATAGACATGCAGGCTCCTAAAGGAAAGATCATGCCATGGGTATTCAGTGAACGCATATACAAGTTGCTTCATGATGCAGACGGGAATTTTCCTTTAGATCAACATGATTATATGGTTCAGTGTGAAAATGACCATTATCAAACGATCAGCCTTCAGCCTTTGGGGATGACCTACATTAATCCTGCCGTCATTGCATTATATGCAGAGGATATAAAAAAGTGCAGGCAGCAGGTTAGGGTTGCTCTGGGGTTTGATCTTTCAGAAGAAGAGATTCAAAATTTTCCGGACAACCGATCGATGAGCCCCAGGCAGGCGGGCAACAGAATTCCTCAACGGGGAAGAGCAACTAGAGCGCTAACTGATTCAGCGGAAACTTTTTTTAACGATTTATTGGAAGAATGAACAGATACGATATATTGATTGGCCGTGAGCTGGAACCGGAGCGTCCACGAGTGGATGAACCTCAGTGGAACCCGTTATACGAGTACATTGAAGATGGTCTGTCTATAAGTTTTTCTGACTTCGCAGGTATCCCAACGCAAGAGCAGAGCACAGCCATACTCGAAGCAATCCTGAACCCTATGATTGAGCGGTGCATGAAAAGGTTCAAAGATGAATGGGAGTTTGATCGTCTGATTATCTCTTCATTAAAAATCATTGACAAATTCTCAATAAAATGTATATTTAAAAGAGCCAAACAAAACGCTTTGTCTTCGGTGTCCACCTTGGGTTCTGGAGAGCAGCGGGCTGGCATTTACGAACATCCCTACAATTGGACTGAAACTCTCCACGATTTGTGGCATCCATCGCCAGCGATGCCAGCATTAAGGGATAATCAGCCCTAGACCCAAGGAGTCGTCTTATGTCCTCCCAAGTTACCGT
>Ga0307376_10002296_pt1 | contig 18988 bp, 19 predicted proteins | sample TR2MG_FD_202536 | JGI IMG/M metagenome (GOLD analysis project Ga0307376, IMG submission 202536) | Soil microbial communities from Risofladan, Vaasa, Finland - TR-2 | ecosystem: Environmental > Terrestrial > Soil > Coastal area > Acid sulfate soil | place: Finland: Risofladan, Vaasa | collected...
CGTTTTGTGAAGTTCTCCAAGAACATTTTCACCTTTTCGGTGGCTATGGCGGAGGGGTCACACCCGTTCCCATCCCGAACACGGCAGTTAAGCCCTCCCACGCTGATGGTACCCGGGGCGCAAGCCCCCGGAAGAGTAAGTCGCCGCCGGAATTATTTTCAGAAGAGACCCTGCTTAAAAGGCAGGGTCTCTTCTGGTTATTGTATTCGGTTGAAGGGATCCGTAAACAGGGATATGCAGGAGTTCATCGATGGTCACCAACTGGTAGCCCTGGGCCTTAAGTTCCTTGATCAGGGCAGGCAGTACCTTGACCGTGGATCCCTGATTTTTGGGGAATGCGACTGCGTGCATCAGGATGATGGCGCCGGGGTGAATCTGGTTGTGCAGCCTGGTCGCTATCCGGGCGGCCTGGGGATCCCGCCAGTCGGCGCTGTCGACGGACCAGCCGATGACCCGGTAACCTTCCTTTTGAGCCAGGTCCATGATGCTGGTGGACACTCTGCCTTTGGGGGGCCTGAGCAGGGCGGTCCGGTAGCCGGTGGTCTGCCGGAGCAGGTTTTCGGTCTTGGCAATCTCCTCCCGGGCTTGTGCGGGACTGAGCCGGGCCATGTTGGGATGGGACCAGGTATGGTTGGCGATGACGTTGCCTTCGGCGGCGATACGGCGTACAATATCCGGGTGGAGACTGGCATAACTACCGATTAGGAAGAAGGTACCTTTGACCGAGTTGTCTTTCAGAATGTCTAAAATCTGCGGTGTCACCTGGTCGTCGGGGCCGTCGTCAAAGGTGAGGGCCACCTTCTTAGCTTCGCTGGAACCGCGGTAGAAATAGAAACCGGGATACATGGTGACCAGTTGTTCACGTGTGTATTGCTGATCTGCGCTGGCGTATGCGGAGGGGAACAGGCTGTTCCCCGGGACTACGGCCAGAGCCATGCTCATAAGGAAGAAAAGCGACGCTAGTTTAATGATCAACTTCTCCTTCGCCAGAGGCTTCCCGATTCTTATAGTTTGTCCTGCCGGTCCGGTACCAGTAAGCCAAAACATGGTAAAACGCAGGGAAGGCGGGAGGGTTATGGACAGCCGGCTGCCAAACGGGTGCACCGTCTATTTGGTCGATCCCGTGCTGGACTCCTCCGTACGGGCCCTCTGCCTCCGCCCCTACCCGGGCCACCCCAAAGGGTGCCCCAACTTTGGCAAGAAAGAAGGATGCCCACCCGGGGCTCCCCGGTTCGACTGGTATTTCGACATGACCCAGCCTGTATTCGGTGTGGTTCACGAGTTCGACCTGGCCGGGCACGTCGATCGGATGAGATCTGCCCACCCATCCTGGTCCGACCGGCAGTTGCGATGTGTCCGTTTTTGGCAGAGTACAGCCAGAAAAGCGTGGAAGGCGGGTGTAAACGAGTTTCTGGGCTCTCACCCGGGTTATTCAGCCACGGCCTGTCCGGAAGCGATGGGTGTCAACATAACTGAGACCATGCGGCGGATCGGGGTGGATTTGGAGTGGCCGCCGGAGAAGGTAGCCCGGCAGGTAGCTTTATGTGGTGTGGAAATTGGCGGTAGAAGGGTTTGGACCGGGAACCGGGATGAAGAGGAAGCTTTCAGAGATGGTAAGTAGCCACTTGCCCGTGTCTCCGATTACAGGCTAGTCGCCATCTCTTTCAAAAAACAGCGGCCTATCATGTCTTAACCCGGCTCTTCTTACAGCCGCAGCAAAATCACGGTAATCGTCGGTGGTGACCAACCTATTGATCTTGCTTATGTAAAAGTCTTGGGCTGATACGGAGCATCCGGGGCATCGTGGTTCGTGAAGTCTTGGGTCCCAAGCGAAAAGCATATAAAACGCACAGTAGGGGCACCAGGCCATGCCATGTGCCAGATCGGCGCGAAAGTTGCCAGCGGGCGGGATGATGTCACCCGAATTTTTATCCACCGCTACTCTAACTCTACCCACTGATTCGAATATGGATAGTTGGTGTCCTGTTACGTTATTATGTTTCATCGTACAACTTACCTATAATGAAACCTTTCAAAATATTCCACCCAAGCTTTTGAATGATTAGAGAAGATAGTTTTGGCTATGTATAGTCATTCTCTGTCTATGGGGGAAATCCTGCCGGCTAAAAACGAACTCAAGCTGGTTGGGCTTGCCCTGGAGGGCAATGCTCTTCTTTGATCGTCCTTGGGACTGGCTGGCGGGCCCAGCGCGAATGCCAGGCCTTGGCCCGCCCTGGTTCCAGAGGAGATTAACGGCTCTTCAGCTGAGTCAGACGCCCGCCGACACGAACCCCTTGTCCACTACCCGCCCGGGCCAGGCCGCTTCGGGGTCACGGTCAGTCATCCCGCCAAGGAAAAGGGATTTACTCTTTACCCCTTTCCTCAGGCGTGGTAAACTACTGCGTGGCACAGCCGAAAAGGGGGAAGTCCTATGCGCAAGGAACAGTTCGCGGCGTTTCAGGACTGGTTTAACAGCTATGTGGGAGCTTTTTACCAGGAGACTCCCGGATTTCAGTCATGGATTGAGTTGAAGGACAACCATACCCGGAGGGTTGGCGACATAATCATCCGCATCGGGCGGTCCCTGGACCTGCCGGAGGAAGACCTGCTTTTAGCCGGCACGATCGCTCTTTTCCATGACGTGGGGCGCTTCAAACAAGTCCATTTATATGGCACCTTCAATGACCGGCGTTCGGAAAACCACGCCACCCTGGGCATCAGGGTGTTGGCAGAGTCCGCCGTGCTCGATGGCATCTCTCAAGAAGAAGCAGACATCATCATTAAGGCCATAGAACTCCACAATCTGCGTGAGCTGCCAGGCGGTCTACCCAAACGTCTGCACTTATTTGCCCGGCTCATCCAGGACGCCGACAAACTTGACATACTGGAATTATTTACCTGTCACTACGGCGGCGAAAGCGGGGGATACGGTGCCGCGCTGGACTCCCACCTGCCGGACACCCCGGGTTATTCTGCCGATTTGGTGGAAGACATACTTCAAGAGAAACTGGGTAACTACAAGGACGTTAAAAACCGCAATGATCGAAAGCTTTTACATCTGTCTTGGATATATGGTATTCACTTTAGATTTACCCTATCGGAACTAGAGAGAAATGGATATGTTGAGAAAATTATAGCAGTATTGCCCGGCGACGAAGTCACTCGGAAGGTCTACCAATTAGTGAAGTCACATATAGCCGGAAACCATTAAAACCGGATTGATCCGGATTTCAGGTGCTGACTCCCGGGAGGAGTCACGTGGCCCTGCTCGTAATCTTCCCGGTGATCTCACGGGCCTCGACCACCTGTCAGATGAAGATTGACGGCTCTTCCTTTCTTAAGAATGTTGTTGTAACCCATGTTAATGTGCCCAAGGTTACCAGGTCTACGAAGGTGCTTGCCAGTAAACTCCAGTGAAGATACTCGGCAACCCGGGTCTGGATAACGAAATACTCCAGCGTCAGGAAAAAATGGACATTGCAATGATGTGAAGACCCTGCAGCCATTTTCCTTTGGGAACATACTGTGTGAAGATAATCCCCATTGTAAAGACGGGTCCAAACTTGTAGAAAGCTGAACAACCAAACCAGGGGATGATAAGGTCAAGAAACTTGTACAACCCTAGGTGCTGGCCGCCCCAGTCAACAAGTGTCGCTAACCCCAAAGCCAAAAAGCCCCCGATTACGTTGGCCTTTAGTCGGCTGAAATCTACCAAGGTAAAGAACAATGTCCAGTGAAACTAGGAAGCTGATCACCCAAGGCATCAACAGCACCCCTATTATGGAGACTTTACCGTTAGGCTTTACTGTTAAGGGGTAAAAGTATTCTGTCCGTAAAGACACCACGGCACTTTCGGCCCACCGCAGTTCTCCATCGGCCCATCGCACGCGGACCGACAATTTGAGATCGCTAAAAACCAGGGCTGTTTGAGAAATTCCAGACAACAATTATCCACATCCCTGTGGATCAATATCGGGGCACCTACTGGCCTCAGCACTTGCTTGTGGATATGTTTGCCGAAAAACGCAATAAGTCACTTCGTTGCAATCGACCCGGATCAGGGCGTTTTCGGTAGAGAGCGCTCCTGCTTTTGGATGGCTTCGCGTCGACGTATCTCCAATGCCCTGGCCCACGAAAAGGGCTCAAAAAAGAAGGGCGAGGGGAAAAACCCTCGCCGCTCGCTTAATCTACATTTCTTTCGGGCTGGTTTTCTACTCACTCCATGGAATGTACCGTCGGACGGCCTGATGATGGATATCCGCACGTAGTTGAGATTGCGGCTGGGATCGACCATGGTCACAACTGTATTTGGATTCAACTGGACTCAATATTAACTGTTTCTGGTTCCTGCCCCAGGGTGCGAACTCAAATTTGTAGTCCCTTTCGGTGCTGATATACATGGGGTTGGCCGAATGGCTAGCCAGCCTTTCCCTCACACCGTAGAACATCATGTTGATAGATTTCAGCAGGGCGTGGATAGCGCGGAAGGGATCCCAACGACCGAAGGCCATGGTTACAACCCCCATTAAAATCCTCTAAGGCCTGTGAAACCGCTTTGGATCACTGTGGAACCGCGCAAGCTGCTCTAGGTGTTCACAGGGTTGGTCTGGTAACTCTCCAGCGTTTCCCACCAGTCTTCGAACAGCTTTTTGATGGACCTCTGCAGGGACTGCATGCCGCGGAAGGGATCCCAACGATCGATGGACATCGTCACACCTCCACTCAATCTGACCAAGCCTGGTACCAGCTTTATTGTGGTCTCTGTGTTACTGGGCAACTTCGAATTTGTAGCCACTGCCGCGGGCGGTTTTGATATACATGGGGTTGGCCGGATCCCTCTCCAGTTTCCCCCGTAACCTGTGGATATGTACCGTCACCGTGTTCTCGTCACCGGGGAAAGTGGAGTTCCAGACTCTGCTGAGGAGCTGGAGCCGGGACATCACCTGGTTTGGTTTGGAAGCAAGTGCCCACAAAAGTTCGAATTCCTTGTTGGTAAGTTCTACCTTGCGCATGTTCACACGTACCACCCGGCCCAGCGCATCGATTTCCAAGTCCGGATAGATAATCATTTCCCTGGACTGGCTGGCCAGGCTATTAAGGACGGAGAGACGATCCAGCACGGCCCTTACCCGCAGGATAAGTTCGGCGGGGGTAAAGGGTTTGGCCTGGTATTCGTCGATTCCAAGCCGGAAGCCCGCCAGCTTGTCTACTTGACAGTCCTTGGGGGTGAGGATGAGCAACGGCACATTCTGGCCGGCTGGCCGTATCCTCAGACAGGCCTTGCTTTCTTCGTAGCCTGTCAGCGGATAATCCAGGATGACAAGCTCCGGTTGGAAGGAATCGTTCATTTGAGCGGCTTCCCGTAAGCTGCCGGCACTTACCACGTCGTACCCTTCCTTGGCCAGATCACCCGCCACCGCCCTGAGAATCCGGGAATCTCCTGAAACTACGAGCAGTCGATAACTGGTCATAATCGCACCTCCTCCTTAAAATAGAACAAACCACCCGGAAAACGCGTATCACGATAAGGTTACAGCCTGGCCCCTGCCTCGCCCGGGAGAAAGATACCGGCAGGATGCTTCCCGGGAGCGCCCTCGCCCTTGCCGGTGTAACAATATAATACAATTGCCAGGTTCGGAAAGGCAAAGTCCATACGAGGCGATTGTATACCAATATCATCCTTTTCGGAGAGAAATATATGGGCGTCTTAGCTTCTTTGGCCGCTTGCTCGAATTCTCTCCCTTTTTGGTATGGAACTCTGCGCTGAAGTAATACGCCTTGCTGGCTGTCCCCCGGTTGGTCCCGAAGGACCTACGGAAGGAGGGGCGGGGGGACCGACGCTGTGTTGACGCACCGGCAACGACAGCCTTGATGTCAGGCCGCACGTGGGTGGGTATCACTGCCAAAGCGCCGGGTGTAGAACCAATGTTTGCTTGGGTTCGTACACTAAGAAGACAGACCATACAGATATTGGTCTATGGTCCAGGGTGCGGAGTATCCGAATGGTAGTGATGACAGGATTGAAGCAGCATGGGGATGCGCTATTCTTGGCCGGGAATAATATTTAGCAAGAAAGAGGGGATGAACATGCGCGCCATTTGGAAAGGTGCTGTAAGTTTCGGACTGGTGTATGTCCCAGTTAAACTCTATGCTGCTACAGAACAAAAAGACATTAAATTTAATTACCTCCATGACAAGTGCAAAACACCCGTTCAGTACAGGCGCTATTGTCCTTACTGTGAAACTGATGTACCTATGGAGGAAATAGTAAAGGGGTATGAATATGAAAAAGGTAAATATATTGTCTTAAGAGATGATGACTTTGAAAAAATATCGACCGAAGGCAGCAAAAATATAGAAATCCTCGATTTTGTCAACCATGGTGATATTGATCCGATTTATTACGAGAAGGCCTATTATCTCGCTCCCGGTGACGGAGGTGCCAAAGTATATGAATTGCTCCGCCGGGCCATGGCTGAAGCGGGCAAAGTCGCCGTATCCAGGGTGGTGATCCGGAGCCGGGAGGCACTGGCAGTCATAAGGGTCAGCGCCGGCGCCCTGGTGATGAGCACCATGCATTACCCTGATGAAATCAGGCCGGTGGGTATTCTGCCGGAGATGAATTATCAGGTGAGTCTGCATGATAACGAGATAAAGATGGCAGTAAGTTTGATCCACAGCCTTTCAGCGGATTTTCGTCCTGAGAAATATAGTGATACGTACAGGCAGACCATGTTGGAAGCAATCCAGTCAAAAATAGCGGGTGAGGCGGTAGAGGTGCCGGTTAAGCCCGAGGCCGGCAGGGTAGTCGATCTCATGGCAGCCTTAAAAGCTAGTATTGAATTGGCTAAGGAAGAACGTACGGAGAAGGTCGAAGCGGCAAAAGAGAAAAAACCCGTCAGGTCAGCGAAACGAAAGACTTCATGAGCGGAGATGTATGGTGAAAATTGAAGAGCAATTACCTTTAATACAGCCGATGCTGGCCGTAAATTCCGATCCTTTTAACAGTGCAGAATACCTCTACGAAATCAAGTGGGATGGTTACCGCGGTTTAGCTTACCTGGATGGAAAGACCACAATCCGTTCCCGAAGGTCAGTCGATTTGACGGACAAGTTTCCCGAACTTGCTGGTATGCATAAAATGGTTGCGCGGCAGCCGGCCATTTTGGACGGTGAAATAGTGGTTTTTGATAATGGGAAGCCTTCCTTCGCCAGGCTCCAGTCACGCGGACGGATAATAAACACTGGTACTGTCAAACGGTCTGCATCTAATTATCCGGCGATTTTCATCGTTTTCGACGTTCTGTATGCCGGGGGCATTCCGGTAATGAGTTACCCGCTATCGGAAAGGAAAATTATCTTGAGTGGGATGGTATCACCGGATAACGATCAATTAATGTTATCTCAGTATATCCTTAATGATGGTGTCGACTTTTATAACGCCTGCGTTAGAGAGCAATTGGAAGGAGCCATGGCCAAGAAGTTGGAAGGGACCTATCTGCCGGGCCGGCGATCGACAAATTGGATGAAATTCAGGCATACCAGGGAAGCCGAACTGGTTATCTGCGGGTTTCAGCCGGGCCGGACCGGGCGCGGCTTGGGCTCGCTCGTCCTGGCCGGCAGACGGGGCGGGGAATACGTTTACCAGGGTAAGGTGGGGACAGGGCTGAGCGAGCGGGAAGCTGAAATGTTACTCAGTGAATTGAAGGCAATCGAAGTTAATGCTCCGACAATTAGTGTTCCGCGGGAGGAGATAAAGCGTACCCGGTGGGTGCGACCGTTATTGGTCTGCTCGGTAACATACTTGACCACCACCAAGGAGGGCTATCTGCGGCATTCTGTTTACCGGGGCCTGCGGTTCGATAAAGGACCTGAAGAGTGTCCGGTGCAGACTTTCTGATAGCCGCAACCGGCAAGAAGGAGGGCGGAAGCTAATTTGAATGACAAAACCATCTTACTAGAAGGCCGTGAGGTAAAATTAACCAACCTGAAAAAGTCGTTCTGGCCCGAGGGCCTGACCAAAGCCCACCTGATAAAGTATTATGCGGAAATATCTACTTACATATTGCCCCACCTTTACAACAGACCCGTTGTTATGAAGCGTTACCCGGACGGCATCTCCGGCGGGGAATTTTACCAGAAAGAAAGCCCATCTTACGCCCCCGCCTGGATCAAAACGTATCCGGTAGAACATGCCGGTAAAGTCGTCAATTATATTATCTGTAATGACACCGCTACTCTGGTTTGGCTGTCCAACCAGGCCTGTATTGAGGCCCACGCTTTCCTCGCCCGGATAGAGAACTTGGCCTGTCCGGACATCGCCGTTATGGACCTGGACCCGGCGGGCGGGGTGGACTTTGGCACCGTTCTGGAGGTATCATTATTAGTCCGCGGGGCCCTGGCTGAATTCAACCTGAGAAGTTTTCCGAAAACTTCCGGGGCCAGCGGCCTGCATCTCTTTCTTCCCATCGAGCCGGTCTACTCCTGGCAGACGGTGACCAAAGCCATGAAGTACATAGCGGAACTGGTAGCCGGAGTTACCCCGGACAAGGCTACTACGGAAAGAAAAGTTGACCTAAGAACGGGGAAGGTGTACCTGGACTATCTGCAAAACGGGCGGGGAAAGACCATGGCCTTTCAGTACGGCCTGCGGCCTCTGCCGGGCGCCCCGGTTTCCACGCCCCTGGAGTGGGGCGAGGTGGAAAAAGGCCACATCCGTCCCGGGGACTTTAACATGGAAACGATTTTCCCCCGGCTCCAGGCAAAGGGGGACATATACGCTGAGATCCTTACATTAAGACAATCGCTGGATGAGTTGACGCTTTTGTCACGATGATACACCGGCCCTTTCGGTATCCGCCGGAACAAGGCGGGAGCAGAGCATTTTCGAAACTCCCTTGCTATTCCTCAGTCCTACCAATTCGACAACGCATCTTTGGCAGCCCGGTCCTGTGCATACCCTGTTTTATTTGATGGGTTTTTTCACGGCCAGCCAGGAAACTTTAGGCGGCGGGAATCGTCGTACCGCAACCGGGAGTAGCAAGGAGGTACTCACTGCGTGCTGCGCATGCCGGACCCGGAAAACTCGACTGCCCTCTTGAATGCAGCTTTACGCAACCGGGGCGTAGTTGAAGAATTCTACGTCCGCGCCCTGGTAGAGTTACAGGACGGGTGAAGGAGAAAAAATCTGGGTTTTTTTACGACGAACGGGCATCCTTTTGATCCCCGAAGCCATCTGCCACGGTTAGACAATCGACAATGTCGCCCAAAAAACAGTGTGTCCGCGAACACTTGCTTTATATACGCATGTCAATTCCAAGATATTACCTTGCTACAGATTATAAGGACTTGGTCTCGCATGCGTATGCAAATTCAGGGCTCGTTTGGATATAGTAACCGTTCCTCACCTCGGCAGCCCAATTTTTTAGAATCTCTTTCCACTGGACACTGTTAAAAAAGGTATCAATGTCATCTGGCTTGGGTTCGTCAGGCTTGGAATTCCACGTTTGAATGAGGAACGGACCATTGCCAAGGCCATACATTCCCTCCATGATCACACCAGACTGTATTATCAGTAGTAGGGGAAGGCCATATTGATAAGCCATTGCCGGCTCAATTTGAGAAAATGGTGTACCTAGCCAAAATTCATTATTTGGGGGAGTGGGAAGAGGAACAGCACCGTTTGTTTCTATTACTCTTACTTTCTCTAAAGCCAGATTGGCGGCGACCAATCCGTAGCTTGAGAGAATCATTCGGCGGACATCAGTTAATGGCGGTTCGGGGTACGCTTCGGTTTTTGGCAAAGTGCGAGGGAAAAATAGCTCTCGCCTGATTTCTCTAATTAGACGAGTGATAAATTGGAGTTGATGGTTGTTTAATTTACTGCTACTTGGCATGCTTAGGAATACAGGTATTCTGAATAACCGACTAGATGATTCTATTAATTCGGGCTGGTTCATTAGTGCGGTAAGAGCATCATCTGTGTGATTATCTTCCATTGTTGCCACCTCATTAACCTCCATAGTGTATTCATTAGCTACGATGTGCGGTGACTGAGTGGTCTCAGACAAGTTAGTAAGTGTATTCACTTCAGGCTGCCTATTTGCAATCGCGATCGGTGGTTTTTGGGTCACATTGGTTCCCGGTCTGCGCGTTGAAACAGTCGTCAACGGCCTGGTGGGCGTGTTCACCGACGGGTCCCCTTTCGGAAGGCCATCTATAGGCATATGATATGAGCGGCCGGCAGTGTATGTGTATAATTCCCAGGTCTATCTATACCTGGAATCAACGCTGTGAAAAAACCGTCGTCTCTTGGGGGCCCAGGTGTTTAGCCTTGGTACCGAGCTGACGTTCTTTATGCAGGGCATAATAGAAGGCCATAATTTCACGGAGCGGGTTGGCCATCCGGCCTTTCGAGGGAATATGATGGCAGGGACGCACAACAAGCCGCTCCAAGCCTTTTGGGTCAAGGCGAACGATGCCGTGAGACAACTGTTCCGTGGCAAGGTCACGTATGCGTCGCTGCATATTGAAGCGCTTGATTGGAGCCTATTTGACTTTGTGAGTGTTGACTTCTACCGAGAGGCACGTATCAGATATTCATATGGCGAGCTTCTAAAGAAATTAGGATTTTTAACCCACAACAAACCAGTCATCATTACCGAATTCGGCTGTTGCACATACCAAGGCGCCGAGGACGCGGGCGCGAATGGCTGGGATATTTTTGACTACGATAAGATGCAATTGAATGGGGATTATATACGCGACGAAGGCTTGCAGGCGCGTGAAGTTACCGACCAGTTAGGTGTCCTGGACAGGGTAGGCGTTGACGGCGCTTTTATACTCACTTTTGTCGCGCCTATTTCGACTTATAACGAAGAAGCTAAAATCGATTTTGACATGCCGAGCTACAGTTTGGTTAAAAGTTACGCCGATAAGCACGGCACGACCTACCCGGACATGCCGTGGGAGCCAAAAGAGTCATTTAAGGGATGGCACCACCATCGGGTATCGGCAACTGGGCAGCGGCCCGGGCCTCATTCTCGTACACGGCGGCACTGCTGCTTCGCAGCACTTTATGAGTCTCGCCACGGCACTGTGCGATGCGTTCACCCTGTATATTCCCGACCGCCGCGGCCGTGGTCTCAGCGAGCCGTTCGGCGACAACTACGGCATACAGAAGGAAGTTGAAGATTTAGACGCCCTTCTTATAAAGACCGGTGCACACAATGTCTTCGGCTTGAGTTCGGGCGCCCTTATCTCGCTGCAAGCATCGCTTGCCTTGCCAGCTATCCGCAAAGCCGCTCTTTATGAACCGCCCCTTTCCATTGACCATTCGATACTGACGACAATAACGCCGCTCATGCAACGTTTTGACCGGGAAATTGCCGAGGGCAACGTCGCCGCAGCGCTCGTAACCGCCGTAAAAGATTCGGGGCTGTGGCCTTTCCCAGAGTTTAAAACGCGGCAGGACATAGTGCAGGTCATTACGTCTGTATTGCAGGAGGATGCCAGGAACGTCAAGGGCGACGACGTATCGCTTCAAGCACTTGTCCCCACGCAGCACTTCGACTACCAACTCGTGGTCGAAACGGAAGGAACGCTTGAGACCTTCAAGGCTGTGCCCGCTGAGGTGCTCTTGCTGGGCGGCAGCGAGAGACCGCCCTTTTTGAAACCCACCCTCGACGCCCTGAGTAAAGTCTTGCCGCATGTACGTCGCGTTGAATTTCCGGGCCTTGGCCATTCAGCACCACAAGACACCGGCGGCGAGTTGGAGCGTGTGGCACGAGAGTTGAGACGGTTCTTTGTCTAGCTTCGGTTACCGATACGCAAGGCATAATAGGGGGCAGCAACTTCATGGATCGGATCGCCTTTCGGGGCAGGCGGGGACGCATGGAGACGCTCATCTAAATGGGGGCCGGGAGGAAGGGTGTCTTTAGTCAGTCGCGCTCGGCAAAAGTTTGCCACCGTTCAGATCGAAGAGGGATCTGGGCTTGAGGGTTGGATGGTTTTGGGAAAGCCGTACATAGTATTGTCCTTCGTACAATTCGTTGTGTAAATAGGTAAATTAGCGAGGTTAAGGTCAGTCGGTCAGTCATTCCCGATGACCGGAAGAGGAAGAGGGACATTGCAGGGTTAGCTGCAATGTCCCTCTGGACAGGGATAAGCCTATTAGCAGGATTATGGGATTTAAATAGTGGAACGCTTCGAGGTTTGGCCAACAGAAGGGTTTCTTTTTCTGAAGGCAAGTATCTGTGCATACGATTCACCAAGCTTCTCCGCAAATACGGTACAGAACCAGGCAGTCCTGTTTCTGATGGGCGGGTTGGCTCTTTGTGCATCAAAGACCAAACATACCGCCTGAATCATCTCTTCCTCCCTGTAACCCAGTTTAGTAGCGATAACGATGGCTTGAGGCAACAGATCGATAAAGCCAGTGTCCATGAAGTAGAGTTTCAGTTGCTCCGATTCACTAATTCTCACTGACTGGTTAGATAGTTGAGAGTTATGGTAGCCGAAGTCCCGACCCAAGCGGAATTTCTCCCACAAGACCTGATAACGCAGGGGCTCGTTTCCCGAGCCGGCATGCCTGATGATGAAGCCGCGGGCTAGGATTTGATCGATTGCTTTTCCAATGCTGGTGGACGAGAGACCGGTTAGAGAGCGGATTTCGCTGTAATTGACTGCTACACCGTCGTCTGGATATTGGGCAGCCCTGGCAAGAATGGCCAGGGTGAGCTTCAATTCACTGTAGTCCGTGATCTTCAGGAGGTACTCGAAGACGTTTTTCAAGATTAGTCACCGTCCTTTTCCAGGGGACCCCAAAGTCATCCGAACACCATACAGGGTGGGAGGTTAGCTGTGACTCTCCCCCTTGGCGTCTTTTAGCCTGTAGCCCTTGCCGTTCATGTTCAAGATCTCCGCCCGGTGGACTAGACGGTCTACCAATGCGGTAGTCATGACTGGATCATTGCCGAGAAGTGGGGGCCATTTGGAAAATTCCAGGTTGGTGGTAACTATGGTGCTGCTGACCTCGTATCTGGCGGCAAAAACCTGGAACAGTAGGCTGGCCCCATGTAGGTCAAACTGCAGATAGCCAAGTTCATCGCAGATTAGGAGATGGCAGTTGTTTAACGTCTTGATGTACTGGGAAAGGTGCCGGTCGTTTTGAGCCTCACTCATCTGGTTAACCAGATCCGAGGCCCTTCTAAAGCGGACGGTGAAACCCCTGCTGATCGCTTCCAGACCAAGGGCTATGGAAATATGACTTTTGCCCGTGCCTGAATTACCAATCGTAATGATATTGCGTTTTTCGGTAATGTAGCGGCTCCCGGCCAGTTCCCAGACCTTGTCCCGGTCTAAGTGCGGTAAACGCCCGTCAAACTCAAAGGTATCCAGGGTGTGAATAGTAGGAAACCCGGCCGACTTGGTCCGCCGTTCTATACACCGACGATCCTTTTCCAGAGCCTCCATCTCCAACAGCCGGAGGATGTTGTCGATGAAATCGGCGTCCGCAGAGATGTGCCGTTGAAATTCGGCTATCATCGGAAGTTTTAGGCCCTTGGCCAGATCCGTAATTTTTGCTTGTTTCTCATCAGTCGTCATCGTCATCATCTCCCAGTAAGTGGTCGTATTCCGTCAAATCGGTGTGCTCGACTGTAATATTGGACTGAGATTCACCTTCAACCATGGGCGTGCTTATCTTTAGATAGAAATAAACCAACTGGTAGGTGGGAGAACCGTTCCGGTTGGCCTGATCCACCGCCCACAGGAGCTGATCGGAGTCCACGGTTCGCGCCAGCAGCATGACATCCAGAAGCTGATGCTCTTTGTCCCTGGCCCGGCATAGCTTCAGAAAGTCCTTTAGTTCCCGGGGCATGACGCCCTTTTTCAGAGGCGCCGCATTCGTGACCGCCCTGGGCTTGCGCAGCAAAAGATCCAGGTAGTGATCGGGAATGTACCGGTGGTCACCCTTCTGCAAAGCCTTGGCGTGGCTGGCAATTTTCTTGCCCTTGTACCACACCTCTATGGTAAAGGGCGACACCTTCAACGTGACCTTTTTCCCTACATAGTCCAGGGGAACGGAGTAGCGAGTTCCATCCAACAGTACCGTAAGGTCCGAATTGACCAGCGCGGTGATCTTTTTGGCCGTCTCCAGGTGGATTAGCGGCAGTGGGTTCAGATGTTCGCGCTCCCGGGCCAGGAGAGCCTTGATGCTTTCCGAGCGATAACGGATTTTGTGGGTTTCAATGTAGTCCAGACAGCAGGCGTCCACATGCTGTTGCAACTCGGCCCAATCCGCGACCTGCGGCATGGGGGTAAAAGCAATCCGGCGGGTAACGGCCACTGCGTTTTCCACTCCACCTTTTTCCCATCCGGAGTAGGCGTTGCAGAAATCGCTGTCGAAAGCGTAGTGGGCCTCAAGTTTCTTGAACTCCTCCTGTTTTACGGCTGTGGTGCCGGAACCGCTGGCTACCGCACTTTTAAGGTTGTCGTAGATGCAGCGCCGGGGAACCCCTCCGTACCATTCAAAGGCGCGGATATGGCCTTCGAAAAAGCAGGGATTGGTCTTGTCCGGGAAGACTGAGGCATAGGGGGCATAGCTGTTAGGCAAGATGGTGATGAACGTGGATACGTTGGTGTTGACGCCGCCGATCCAGGCCTTGTTATCCCCCCAGTCAACCTGCATTGCCTCGCCGGGCTCGAAGTCTAAGGGTACGTAAGATGGGAGATGCTTTTGGGCCAACTCGTGCACATATCGCCTCATAGTGGATTCACCAACGTCAAAGCCCTTTTTCCTCAATTCCTGCCAGATGTTTTTGGCCGTTCTCTGCTGTTTCCTGGGGAGATGATCGTTTTCTTTCAGCATGGTCTCAATTTCGTTTTCCAACGCCTTGTACAGGGGTGTTTCCATTTCCGACCCGGTCTCCTTGGCACCATGGGTTACGGCACCCTGCCAGTACTTTTTTACGGTCTTCCTGCTGCACCGAAGCATGCGGGCTATCTGGCGCTGGCTGCGGCCCTCGTTGTACAGCCGCCGGATGTTGTGTAAAAGCTCTAGCTCAATGGTCATGCGCCCTGACCTCCTCCGCCGGATTTTTCTGCGCAGAAAATTCCGTTTCTTGGCAGGTGGTGACCAACTGGCAAAAGCGCCAAAGTTCGGCAACGCATTGCCGGAGCACGGGTTTCACAACCTGCTTGTCCTCCGCAGTCATACCGGCCAAAAGCCCCTGTGCCTCCCCAGCAAGCCGGAAAAGCATGGTGAGGGTGTTGCGCAGTCTCTCCAGGGAAAGAGCCCTGGGATCCATATCTTCTTTGGGTCTACGGCCGCGGAGCTTTTTTGCATCGATCAGTGATCCCAGCGCCGCCCGGGGATCCTCCAGCAGCGACTTCATCACCTCCCGGGGTGCCCCGGGACGGTTGTAGGTGCTGACCAATCGTTCCACAACCGATGTAGACAGACTCTCCGTGATGACCTTGTTGGCAAAGGCTTGCTGGACATCGCCGGGCATCTTGGCGATTTCCTGGGCGGCATAGGGACACAGCCGGCCGCTCTGGACCAAATCCACGACACTGGTGGTCAGCCGTTCGGCCATAGACAGTCGCTTGTTCACCCAACTGACAGATCGCCCGACCAGGGACGCCGCCTCGGTCTGATTGTGATGTCCGCCCTGGCAAAGCTCCTTCAGCAAAAGACCTTCGCTTAAAGCGATGGGGCTTCGTTTCAACGCGCACAGCAGTAAGGCCAGACGGGTGGCTTCCGCCGGTTCCTCCAGACCTTCCACCACCACTGCCGGCGTTTTGGACCGACGCATCCGGGACAAGACGATCCGTTCACACTCGCCCTCCAGCACCTGGTACCGATCCTCTAACCTACGGACCACCAACGGGTGGATGAGACCGTATTGCCGGATGGCCTTCTCGCATCTTTCCAACTCGCGGGCGCCGACCGAGATGGCCAGAATGCTGTTACCTTGAATGGCCTTGGTCGGTATTTCTTCGATTCTGCTTTGCATGCTTCCCATCGATGCACCTCCTTGCCTCAAGTTTAGCAGACACCTTGGTGCAGCGCTGTTTTTGCAAAGAAAATTCGGGCTAAACGAGAAAACTATTCGTATCGTGCCAGTACTCATAAGCTAACCAATTGCCAAAATTCGGCGGGGATCGTAAAGCCGGATCAATCAGACGAATCAGTTGCTTAGCCTTTTCGTACTGTGCCTGGTTCCAATGTTTTCGCCTGACAACCACGGAGACGCCGCCTTCCCAGTCCTTGATTATCCGGGCGCCATACTGAATTAGGTACGGCAGCGTGATATACAATGCCCGCAAAAAACGGGAAATGGTGGTATGAGCAAAGGTTTCTAATCCGAAAAGCTTAATGACTTTTTCAGCGGTTACCCGCTGGGTCTCCCCGCTGGATAAATACCACGCTACGGCATAAAGATACACAAACGCAGGGTAGGGACGGTGGGGGAGCTTGAAAGACGGCCAAATAACCTGGTAACGTCCATCATCCATGAGCAGAACTGGACACTCAATTGAGATCCTTCTATAATGAAGAACCATGAAGTATTCTTTCCTCTTCTTGGTAATTACGGCCCCCTGAGAAAAGAACTCCTGGAGATCTTCCTCTGTGAATAGGCGGATTTCGTGGGGAAGACGTTCGTTGAAATTGACGCGGGGAATTTTCAATGTTATAATCATATTGCTGATGGTCCTGTCGATTAGTGGTGGATTTTGTGTTGCAATAAAACCTTACCACATGTTTGCCGACATTACCATCAGCTTTTTATTCCTGTATCTCTACTTGTTTCCTCTGTTTCTGCTTTTACCAATAAGATTCCGAATTAGAGCCACCGGGGTCGTCGACCCTGGATTAGGTCAATACCTCACCGCGACTTACCATTGACATCCAATAGCCACTGCACTACACTCTATTGTCCACGACTGACTGACTGACCTGGATAGAGTGGTCCCCTTTTTCGAGCGCAAAAAGAAAAGGACCATTCGCATGGTCCCCGTCTTCCCGAGCGTTGGTTACCAAAATGGCTCCCTTTCCGGCGAGCGAATCCACCGTCTTCAGAAAATGGGATCAACTCTTCTACTGTTTCAATTACCGCTGCAGTTTCACTAACTTCATCATGTTTAAACGCCAAAGGACCATGGATAGAACAGGATAATTCCCCCTCACAGGATCTCTTTTTGGACCCGGCAATTGCTGATAGTGCCGCCAGAAACGCAATGACAGACAAGGTTGGATGTACAGAAAAGAGTTCTACTCCTTCAGCATATGCAAACAAGGGCGATATAAATTGGATATATTCTTCTGGGTTGAGATGGGAAAGTGCAGTAGTTACTTCCTGGATATTAACAACAGTATCTTCTTTGGTAGGTTGAGTATATTTTTTCCATTTCCCCTTTGGGAATAAACTATCTATACCGTCATCATAGAAAGTTGGGACTTTTCGGTTTTTGGGCCAACTCATCGAATAACGCTTGAACGGCTGCCCTGTTGCCAATGTAGCTATTGCGGCAAACTCTAAGACCTTAACCAAACCGCTTCGGGTTGCCGAAGACTTTAAATTGTCATGGATAGCTACATGCATGCTTGACACGCGGATACCATTAGACAATGTAAGAGTCTTATTAAGCTGCAACTGATAAAACTCAAAGAATACATCCCTTCCTATTTCGCAGCCTATTGGAATTAGAAGGTAATAAATAGGCCGCAAAACGGAATCGGCAGGAATGAGGTCCATACGATCAAGGACCTGCTCCAGCACCGTCGCAAGCCTTTCATGGATCATTGACATTTCTTCAGCTGTGAAGGCCGGAACTTCACCGTAACGTGGATGGTTCTCTGCATAAGCAGCATAGGCCTCTATGCTTTTGAGATCGGAATCTGTTATTTCAAATATGAGACCTAAGCGAAACCATAAAGGATTTCCGGCACATGCCAGATACCATTCTCCACGAAAGCGATTACGATGTTCCACGAGTTCTGGATAAGTAAAAACACAGCCGAAAATGTCTTCTATTATTTCGGCAAGACATTTGCAAAACTTACCCACCTTTGCCCTTGGCATATTTACCGGCAATGTCCAGTAAGTTCTTGGTGGCAATTGAATAGGAGTAAACTTCCGTTGGTTATTCTTCTCCATAATAAAAGCCCCCAGGACGTATTTCCATTAATAGGCATTTAAGGTAGCATGTAGAGAGTTGCTTCTGCAAATAGTTGCATTGTTAGCCTGCATAGCCCGATCGACGGAGAATTCGTCACCAGATAAAAAATCCCTTCCTATTTTCCCAGGAAATATATCATAGCCTCTCTGCAGGAAGGCATCCCCAGGTCAGCCAGCAATTCGTTTGTGGAACCGCAGCTAGATTGTGTAAAACGGTAGCAGGCCGATTGTGACCTAACAGCGGTAGCCGTAGCGTGTCGTCGCCGGTGATAAACACAGCTAGTAGGGTGGAGCAACACGCTCGGGTCCCGGCGACACTTCCTTTGATAATCAAACCCCTCTGTGTCGGCAAGGGGGTGCAGGCGAGACCACTTCGGCCTACAAAAAGCAACAAAGTCTTGGATTCTAACGAAGCATTAGTCCTCACAAGCGTAGCATTTAAGGTGATCGGACTTGTATATGTGTATCTATTTTAGGTTTCTTAGGTTAATGGAGCCGCCTCCAAATTCCAACTCTTCTTGATTCAGGCGGAGTTGTAATTCGTCTATAACCATGGTAAATAAGTTATTAAGAAATATGGTTACAGCATCATAAAAGCTTTTCGCCAGATCCACAAAATCCCGAATAGTTAAGCTTGGCTCGCTTCTAATAGGGGCTATAAATTTAATGCTTTTCATGCGAGGATCGGCTTTGGGGGACCCTGTAAGGTCAATTATTATTTCATCTAGGTAGTAGGAAGGCGCTGCGGGATGCATTCTATGAGTAATTCCATTTCTAATTTCCCTTGCCCTATTTAAGGCTTGACC
>Ga0307376_10002300_pt1 | contig 18971 bp, 15 predicted proteins | sample TR2MG_FD_202536 | JGI IMG/M metagenome (GOLD analysis project Ga0307376, IMG submission 202536) | Soil microbial communities from Risofladan, Vaasa, Finland - TR-2 | ecosystem: Environmental > Terrestrial > Soil > Coastal area > Acid sulfate soil | place: Finland: Risofladan, Vaasa | collected...
CAGAATTCTGGTTCTCGACAATGATCTGGCTGTTTACAATACGTCCATCTATGACGTGGCCATGCGCAAAAGCCCCACGGTAAAGGAAATGATGAATCCATATAATATTATAAAAATATTGAAAGACACGGATGTGGTCATGAGCAAAAAGGCGGTGTCTGTCAGCACCATTCAGAAAGAATGCATCGCCAAACTGAATCTTTTCTTCGATGCATCTGATATCGATGAAATCGCCAAGGAGGGTTTGGCTTCTTTGGGAAAAGAATACACGGACGGGGTCATTGAATCTCTCGATCTTTTTGCAGAAATTTTAAATTACAGCGTTGCGCCTAAAGCCTTCAGAATCCGTCACAACAAAATTGTAGGTGCTTTAACCCAAAAAGAGAGCGGGGAAGATCTGTTCGGCCCCATGGTTCTTTACAGCATGATTCACAATACCCTGAAATTGATCGATGAACAGATTGGCGGTTTTGACAAGGGGAAAATAGAATTTTTTCAGCAGGTTGCCGGCGGAATGCAGAAAGCATCTGCAGAGGGGCCCGATGTCTTTCAATACCTCAAGGCGGCAGCATTGAAACGGATCCCAACTCCGCAAAACCCAAAAGAGGAGGCATAAGCAGAGATTGTATGGCCGGTCATCTTTTTCGTATCGAGGGTGTGGGAGAGGTTCTCTTTGAACGCAGCCGGAAGGCAACGCGGGTCAATATTTCGGTGAGACCCTTCAAAGGTATTCGGGTTGCCGTACCGTATGGGGTGTCATATGCCAAAGCCAGGATGTTTGCCGCGTCCAAAAAGCACTGGATACAAAAACATCTTGAAAAGATGCGAAAGGTGGAAAGGGATCACAGGGACCTGTCCCACAACTTCAACACCATAGACCGGCGTGAAGCCCGAAAAATCCTTGTTCAAAGGCTGGAAGAACTGGCCCGAGAGCACGGTTTTAAGTATAACCGGGTATTTATCAGAAACCAAAAAACACGCTGGGGGAGCTGTTCGTCGAAAAACAATATCAGTCTCAATGTTAAACTGGTTGGTTTACCCGAAAAGTTGATGGATTATATCATACTGCATGAACTGGTCCATACGCGGGTCAAAAATCACGGCAAGAAATATTATGCAGCGTTGGATCGGATTGTCGGTGACCGAAAATCATTGGACAGTGAATTGAAGCAATACGGCATCATGCTTGGACTATAGCGGACAAAGGAAAAAGAAGCGCCTTACAGAGGCCGCCCAAGTTGAAAGAAAAATTTAGGATTGTCGTCTTTCACAAAATCCGGATACACGACAGGCCCGGCCATCCCCATGCGAAAGGTCGAAAAATTGCCCCAGGCAATCTCTAAAGAGGTGATAAATTCAAACCCGGTGCCGACGATCCAATCGTCGGAAGTGGCATCTTCACCGGCGATGCCCGCATCGACAAAGGTTCCTATACGCAGTCTGTGAAGAAACAGGGGCAGAGTCTGATACCCTTTTTGCAAGTTGGCCAGCGGCCAGTACACTTCGATTCCCGCGCCCGCGGCCTTTGGTGCCTCCACGAGATTGGAATCAAATCCCCGAACCGGAAATAGTTTGGGTGGTCTGCGGATTTCTCTGTGGGGAATAACATGAACATCGACTTTAGGCGCATCCATTTTGCTATCCACAATGATATGCAGGGGCGTTTTAAATTCGAGCCCTTTGCGGGCCAAAAAATCCACCATTTGGGGTGCTTTTTCCGTTAAACGCTCGGCAATGGCTTTTTCATCTTCCGGAAAATAAAAAAAAAGCCCGTCTTTTTCGATATATACTGTTGCAAACAGCTGGGTGCAAAACAATAAAAGCAGGACGGACGCATAGAAGATCGATCGCATTATGTTCTCCGATTCCAAAGTCAGATCTAATAATCAGGCGTTATGACGGCGCATTTTAAGCATTCTACGGCTGAGATGGTTTCTGATTGAAAGCGGTTGCAAATGCTGGCGCAGATAATTATCCGGATCAGGTTTTCGATGCCGAATAGTTAAGGGCATAATCTAAAAATTTTGGGGAAAATATAAATATTTTTTCAAGTGTCATGTAATGAATGGAGTAGCTTTTAAGGGTTTTCCAATGAGATATACAAATATAGGAAAGAGTTCAAGGGGTCAAGGGGTCCAATAGCTTCGCCCTGAACAAAAACATAAAGAACTACGGGCGATTCTAAGGAACGGTTCTTTTTCTTTGTGGGGTCTTGGATTGTGTTCAGGGGCGGGTAGGTTGACAAAAAAATGGACAAGTTGGCCATGTTTTTAGTGCCCTGCAATAAAGATATTATGTGTCCCGACCTAAACTTGATTTGAATGAATCGTAAGGCGGGTCAATACATTACTCGACAGTTCAATTTTCGGAGTTGGATATCACAACCAATCGAACTGACCTTAGACTTCCAGATATATTGCAGAAATCAAAACCCTCGGAGGGTTTATTTCAAGTCAGAATCATGGCAATTTAAGAGTGCTCTTCGTTACATATAGGAGGCAGTTTCAATACATCGTCCTGATTTGAGGTTAGTCGCAAAATCACTATATGAAAACAATCCTTAGTTTTTAAACTCGTAACCCAGCAGAAAAATGAACTTCGTGTCCTCTTCTGTTTCCGCAGCTGCCGAAGGCTGATTGTCCCAGTCAAAGTTATATTGAAGTGTTGCTGTTAAACCTTTGTAGATAGGGAATCGAAATCCCGTACGGGTCTTGATAAACCAATCATTTGCATCTTCAAGACTTACGTATCCGGTTTGGACGTGAAAAAGCTGAACGAATTTCTCGAAAAGATACTGATCATAATTGACGGACCAGCTACCGGCAGGATAGTCATTGTCTTCGGCCACATCAAAGTTTTCATCGACCATGGCGACGCCTGCCGATATGGAAAGGTTCAGCAGAGGTGTTTCGAATATCTGATACCCTCCCCCTGCACCCAAGGTCGTCCTAAGATTCAGGTCTTTGAACTTATCATTTTCCAAAAGCGTATTGGCATATAAATACCATTTTTCGTCCAAGAAATGGCTGTAATTTCCATAGGTAAGCCAGCTCTCAGAGGTTGTTTCACCATCCGCCTTCTCATTGGCCAACTCACCGCCAAGCGTATAACGGTTCTTTTCCGTGCGCGCCACAAATTCACCGTCAAAATAATAGTTGTCTTGGATGGTATTTCCTCTCTGGTTGACCACTCTCGCATTGACGCGGGCGGCGATCTTCACAGGCTTGACAGGTTTGGGATTAATCGCCTTCACATCCGCAAGGCTGAAAGAAGCCGGTGATTCGAGCTTTCCGGTATCCAATTTCATTTTACCATCCTCAATCGGCGCTGTGTTTCCTTCAAGAGCCGTTTCATCCTTGAGCACGATTTTCACGGGATCATCTGCCATTACGCTGGCCACCTCCTCCCAAACGATGGTGATTTCCCCGGCATAGGTGGTTTTCAAAACCAGTTTTTCTTCTTCCATCCTGACCACCTGGCCGGTGAGTTTGTCCCCATTTTTTAATCGGACCTCATCGGCTAAAATATTTTCAGCTATTAGAAAAGCTACGGTGATCATAATTAGCAAGAGGGTTAGCGTTTTTTTCATTTCAGACCTCCTTCTAATAGTCGCATTCATTTCATGAACTTTAGTATTGAATCTTTGATAAAGATTTTTTTTTGAAATCCAATTCAATATATTGGATTTGTAATTTTATAGAGAGAGTTCAAGATTTCGTGCCTATACGTCCAAATACCTTATAGTGAGCGTTTCATAGCCGAAATCGACTTTTGCGTTATCTTGCCAGAACAGCAACCCAAGGTTGATCAACTCCGATTACATATATCGTATAATTATTGACCTTGATACTTGGAGGATCATAGAATTTCTTTGCTTTATGTTCGCTTTATGAATCGGTAAAAGATAAAATTCTGTCTTACACCTGAAGGTGTCACATGATCTTCAAAGAAAGTTTCCGCTAACGCACCTTCTAAGCACTATGATTCGGTTGTTGGCGAAGTTGATCTTTACAAAGGTCGTTAGCCGTAGAATTAGCGGGATTGGAAATAATTTGAAAATTTGAGCCTCTCTCTCCTGACCGGTCACGATCGCTGCTTACCGGCAACCGTTGGTCCATTTTATTTACTTATTTACGGATGTTCCGCTTCCTTTGTAATTGTTCGTGTGATCCGACCCCAGCGCCCATTTTCCTGATTTTCACATCCTGCTGATTACCTTCCGATTGAAAAAAAGAAACAGTTACCGGTACCAGGTTCGCAAAATCTGAACATTAAATGTGAATTTTCGCGGTAATATGTTCCATGTCTGTATATATCTGGGTGTGTTCTTGCGTAGCTATTCCATTGGTTCCAAGATCCATAATGACCTTTATAGTTATGTCGACGATCGTTATAATCATGGTACTTGTAATTACGACTATGGTGCCTGTAATTACGACGTTGTTGCTCCTTGTAATTACGGCGGTTGTCGTGAGATCCTTTTTTATTTACACGATGATTTTGATAATCTGGACGACTGGGATTATCGGGACGTTCTTTGTTGTCACGACGACCATGGGTATCGCGATTGTAATCTTTAGAAATCACTGGAATAGCAGTTGCAAACAAAAAAAAGAAACTCAATGCTGCAATAATCATTCTTTTCATCTGACACCTCCTAAAAGTGTTATGGTTTTCGCGCCCTTCTGAATTTATACTTTCCCAAAACACCATCTTTACCCGATAGTTGTATAAAAATGTCAGAAAAGGCAATTAAAAAAACTTACAAAAGCTCGTGGATTATGGTTTAAATAGAAGATAATTGAATCATTATTCGGAAACACAATATTTTGAAATTGTTACTATGAGTCGGTTGAGGTTTCTTGCCAGTATTTGGGCTACGAACAACTTAGCAGGCATTGTGATATCTGTAAAGATTTTCGGTTTAAAATTCCGGCCATACATCGGAAAAATATGCACTATTCGATTTTATAATGTATGCATATCAACAAAAAAAGATTTGCCCTTATTGATAATTGAAATCACAAAAATTCAGGACTGCAGATATTTACATATCAGCATTAACCAAAATGCGTGCTAACCCACAAACCTCGCAGTTAGAGCAGTTTGCCTTGTATTGACAGGTATTCTTACTTTCACATGCTCACTTAAATAGACGCAGTTCCTATGCTCAAGCCTTGCCTTTGCTTTTCGCTTTGCCCTTACCTCTAACATTATCATCGTAAAAATCTTGGCCGCGTTTCAGGGCATGGAACTCTTTTGATCCGGGCTTTATGCCAAGACTCTTCGCAAGTGCCCCCCAGCCTTTGCCCTTACGAGATTTGTATTTTTCAATAACGTATTCTGTACGCTGATTTGACATTTCTCCGAGCCGGAGTACCATATAGGCGTCCGCAGGATTTTCAACATTGTTGAGCACGATTCTGATTTGTGTGTCTCCTATTTTAAAACGAGTTGCAAGCCTTGCCCTGAATCCTGATGTGTCCGCTTCAGCTTTGATATTGAAATCCCTGATCCAGTCAAAATCATCTGCTGCTGCTGCCGATGAAATGAGTAAAATCGACATAGAGACCACGAACAACATTTTAAGCAGTTTCATTATATTCTCCTTTTAAAATTTACCCTTAATGAAAAAACGATGTCACAACAAAATAAACACCCTGATATTTAGGGAATGATCCCAAGAAGTACAGATCTTGGGTTGAAGATTTAAAAAGCGAAATCACAATATTTTTTTGGCTTCAATTCCTCAGGATCAAAGGCAGCGTATCGCCCCACCCTGATGAACCCGATAGATTATAAAATATAAGACATGGGCAATTCTGTAAAAGAAACAATAAAAAGTTTATTCTATGTCCAGAACGTTCCTTATTTTCTTTGAAAGGGTTTTCATATCAAATGGTTTCTGGATAAAACCATTACAACCGCGATTCAGTATTTCGGTCGCTTGACCGTTGACACCGTATCCGCTTGATAAGAGAACCTTGATATCAGGTTTTATCTCTTTTAATTTGTCATAAGTTTCGCCACCGTCCATTACCGGCATAATTATATCGAGCATAACCATATCGATATTGTCCATGTTCTTTTTACAGATTTCTATAGCTTCTTTTCCATTCTTTGCCGTCCGGACTTCATACCCCAGACTTTCAATCATGTCCTTGCCGACCTGTATAATTATATCCTCATCATCAACAAAAAGGATCCTTTCTGTGCCTCTAAGCACCTTTTCACAGACATTCTTTTCTTTTACCGGCTCCTTTTCTGAGGCCGGCAGATGTATCTTAAACGTTGTCCCGATACCTTTCGCGCTATAAACATCTATGAACCCACCATGATTCTTGATGATACCATACACAGAGGCCAGCCCCAGTCCGGCACCCCTATCCATTCTCTTGGTTGTAAAAAATGGATCGAATATTCTTTTCCGGATCGCTTTATCCATGCCTATACCAGTATCCGTTAAGGAGATTTTAATATACTTGCCCGGCTCCACCTGATACGGCCTTTTACAGTTCTCATCAACGACAACGTTTTCTGTCTGAATGTATAGATCTCCCCCTCCGGGCATCGCCTGCCAGGCATTGACATATAGATTTAAAAGCACCTGTTCAATTTGTTTTTGGTCTACTTCTACTGACCAAATATCCGTTTGACTCTTTAAATGGATGGTGACCTCTTTTTTTAATCGCCCAAACCTATCAGCGCTTTTATCGATGATTTCGTTCATGTCAGTCGGTTTGATGTCGTATTTCCCGCCTCTTGCAAAGCCCAAGAGTTGTTTTGTAAGTTTTACTGAGCTTTTTATGCAAGCCTCTATTGCTTTGAGGTGTTCAAAATGTGGGTGATCAGGACTAGTTTGCAAATACATCAAGGCAGTCCGGCCCTGTATTCCCATTAGCAGGTTATTGAAGTCGTGAGCAATGCCACCGGCCAATGTGCTGATGGCCTCCATTTTCTGAATCTGTTGAAATTGTCTTTCCAGCTTTTTTTGTTCGCTGATATCTCTTAAATTTACGGCACTGCCCCTTGGGTTTCCTTCCCTATCCCTGTATACAGCTCCGCTTATGCTTACAAGGATAATGTTTCCTTCTTTGGTGTAACAATGAGTTTCAATGCCTGAAAATTTTTTGCCAGCCAGCAATTTATCGCTCATCGGTTTGATTTCCGGCCAAGCATCCTCCGGCACAAAAACATTCATCGACTTGCCAAAACACTCATCTAAGGTCCACCCGAAAACACTTGTGAAGGCAGGATTGAAATATTCTACTTTGCACTCAATATCGAAAAGGACAACTGGGTCAGCAATGGTCTCCAGAATCGTACGGTATTTTTCATCGCGCTGTTCTAAAGCACCTTCAACTTGCTTACTTTCCGTGACATTTATAGTCGTTGAAAGCATTGCTATCCCCATCTCCTTAAGAATTAAAAACAGTTAAAACACAACATGAGTTTGCCTAAACTCTTCGACTTGATAGAAAAATTGCTTTATTAGCAATAATTTTTATCTTTATACTCTTGGATGATTCTTCCCATGGGATGTTAAAAAAAGGGCGATCAACTAAATCGCCCTTCCCAAAGATTATTAAGACAGGTTGAGAATCCTACAAGGCTCTTTCCCCATATAATAGTCTCCCGGAATGCCGGTATTAACGCCGGGGCATATTTTCTCTTTTTATTTAAATTTTGAAGATGCCCGCCTGAAAAGATGCACGCACAACAGAGAATCCTAATTGGTTAAATTTATGTAAAGCAAAAATCATGCAAGGTTTAAGAATCAATTTTTAAAAATAGAAATATCAATATATTTCAAAGCGGTAGATTGTGATAGCAAGTTGCACGCCAAAAGTATTTGACAATATTTGGCAGTAATTTTGCTATTTTTTGCCAGTTTTATACTATCTTGGGTAATATTATGAAAAAGAAAAACCTGAAAAATCTAAACGGATCGTATAGAAGCTTTGAAGATGTGGGGTTATCTTACCAGTATCGACACCATTCACAACAACAATTGATATACAGTTATCTTATTTTTCTGGTGCCAGTTCAAGCAAGTCCTATTTTTTACAATTGCCAAATCATCTACGTCCACCGACATATTATATGCTCTTTTGAATGTGGAAGTGGCTTCGGAAGTTGTGATATCGTTTTGAAAGATTGAACTGCCAAGAGATGTTTTGATTCACCAAGTATTCGGGCGGGTGGCTCATAAGATCAGGCAATCGGCCACCAGTTCCCACAGGTACTTTACTTTAAGATCCCCAAGACCGTATTCTTTTTTAACGTTGTTGAACTGGCCGTGACAGCTGTGACAGGGGACCACAAGGGTTTTTGCGCCTGTCGCGCTGATCTGGTCGATCTTTTTTCTGGCATAAAAGACCCGTTCCTCGTTATATCCGGTTGTAAGGGCTCCACCCCCGCCGCCGCAGCAGATTTGGTCCATTCTATTCGGGTAGAGATCCACCCAGTTCTCCACACACTGATCCATAATCCATCGCGGCTCCTCAAAAAAACCGTGTCCAAATAATTTTTGGGCTTTTCTGCCGTAATTGCACGGATCATGATAGGCGGCGAGTTCTGTATACTTTGATCTGTCCAGTTTGATACGACCTTCCTTGATGTAGGTTATGAGCAGGTCAAAAACCGTGATAAATCCGAACTGATTCAATGCTTCAGGGTAATATTTTTCAAGACCCGACCGGGTCGCAAGGTAGGCATGGCCTCATTCCGGCCAGAGAAGATTTTTTATTTCCAGTTTCGACATCTGTTCGACAATACGGCCTGCCATAATCTTCATGGCCGCATCATCGCCCGTAAAGTATCCCCATGAGGTTCCTTCCCAGTTTTCAGACGTTACGGTCCAGTCTTCTTTGGCTGCATGGAAGATTTTCCACCAGTGTTTTAAATCTTCGGTATGCGTATTGACCAGCTTGTTATGGATGGTGGTTAAAAGGTTCGCCCCTTTTTTGTCGATGGGTGCTTTGAAGCCTTCAAACCCCGGTTCCTCCGCAACCTCTTCTGCAACATCCTCGACAATGAAAATAAAATCTTCTTTGGGCAGGCGAAGATTGTTGCCGGTCTCTAATGCTGCGGCAAGGCCTTTATGAAGGATGCCCGGTACCTTTTCACGATCTCTTAACGATCGAATTTTTCTGACCAGATCGGCGATGTCGATCTCCATGGGACAGACATTTTCACATTTGCCGCACAGGGTGCAGATCCAGGGCCACCGGGCTTCAACCAGTTCTTCAACAAGTCCCAGTGAAACCATCCGGACCAGCATGCGCGGATCAAAACCGTCTATTCCGGAAGCCGGGCATGATCCGGCACACAGCGCGCAGGTAACACAATAATCCTGCAAAAACGGCCAGGACCTGCACCTGCCGTGGTCAACTTGATCCAAATCGATTATTTCGGATGTTGTTGTCATCTAACCATTTAACCTCATTTTATTATAAATTCTGAATAAATTGGCGTCATCACTTTTTCAGCCCGCTGGGGCCGAGTTCTATGATATTCGCTTCAAAGCGGTTTACCATCTCCGCAAATTCCGTTCCCATATTGGACGCAAGGGTTTGTAGGGCGATACGGTCCTTTTCAAACCCGATTTGTGGAAACCGATCTGCTATCTGATCGACCGTTTGTCGGGCATAAACATTTCCGCGTTCTGAATGACAGTTCCCCTCATGGCATGTCAGGACCAGAACACCATCGGCATTCTTTTTAAATGCCGCAAAGATATGATCGAAAGAAATACTGCCCGAGCACGGCACTTCGATCATTTTAAGTCCCGGTGGTAATTTGTGACCCATGCACAGCGACAGTTCACCGGCCTGGACAGCCGAGCGGCTGCAGCAGAATGCCACCAAAAACGGGGTAAAGGCAGCGTCTTCTCGAGGAGTATCCCCAGGGGTCATCTGTTTTGAAATCGACGCTGGTTCAAGGTCTTTTATATGAATAGCACCCCTCGGGCATTGCGCGGCACATATTCCGCATCTTTCGCAGGCATGCGGTTCAACGACCACTCGTGTATTTAGCGTTATCGCCCGGTACGGACAGCGGCGATAGCAGGTCAGGCACCGTATGCACTGACCTTTGTCGATTTCCGCCCTGTTTTCCGGTACAGCCGGCAGGCCGGCCATAAGTAGAGCTGATGCAAGTGCAGCATTTCCGGCATCGACGATCTGGTCGTCACGCGCCTGGATAATCCTTGATGGGCCGGCGGTCATGATCCCTTTTCTGTTGGTAAATACAGTAAACCGATGAACATTATCCGCCTGTACGAATCCGTCAGGATCTGTGTCGATGCTGAGTAGTTTTGCCAGATCAGCAGCATAGTCAGAAGGGACAATCGTTTCATCAACAACGGTAATATCCGGTGTTAATCTGAATTTTTTGGAGGTTATTTCGTCGATAAATTCAATTTGAATGCTGCCGTCGCTTTCAGAATGAATTTCAGGACGGGTAGACGTAAACTTTATATAGACCGTGCCGACTTTTTTTGTTTCTCTGTACAGGGTTTCCAAACCGTTTCCGGCCACCTTAAGATTGTTTGTCAGAATATATGTCTTTAGGTTAAGATCCGATTGGAGCCTGAGGGCGGATTGCATAATTTCTTCTGCAATGACGGGATTGCTTTCTTGAAAAACCCCATTTAGGAAAGCCACTTTTTTTACTTCTGAAAAGATGCCTGGGTCACGAGATGCATCGAGCAGCAATTCTTTCATCCGGAAGAGAGGGATGACATTGGAAGATGCTTTCAACCCGTATTGTGAAAAATTGGATTTCCTTTGACCTTCTTCAGCAACGATAACGCCGGCAACCGTTCTTTTAATCTCTTTGTTGTTCTGAGCTGCCAAGATCCTGAAATCCCCGACGGCGCCACGGCATGAAACCAGCCGTGTGTCTGTAAGGATTTCTATTGATCCGGAATGTTCTGATGGGGAAAAATCACAGGTTTTATCTGTGGTTGCAATGACAATATCTGCGCCCGTGCTTAGAAGATCTTCAGCAATATAGTGGGCGCACGGCCCGTTTCCGAGAATTAAGGTTTTATCCTTCAAAGAGACCACCTTTTGTATGATGATTTTCAAACCACTTTTGAAGCCATTAAATTTTTCATGGGCTGTTCGGCCTAAGGTATTTGACAATTTGCCGGGCGGCTTTCCCGGCGCTGGCAATGGTTTCGGAAATGCTCATGGCCCCGGAGATCGTGCCGGCCGTAAAAATACCGGTATTCTGCGCCGATGCTTCTTCAGCTCGGGACTCGAAAAATCCGGAATCAGCGAGTTTTAGATGCAGCAACGCGGCTATTTCCCCGTTGTCTTTACCCGGCGTAATCCCGATGGAAAGCACCACCAGATCAAAAATTTCCTCTAAGGTTTCGTGGGTATTGTTGTCTAAAAAGTTTATCTTCAGCTTTTGACTGTCCGTTTCATAAATGTCGCCGGGTATGGCGCGGATCATCCCCAGTTCTTCCTGAGCGTCTTTATAGAATTGCTCGAAGTCTTTTCCGAACGTCTGAACGTCAATATAGAAAACTGTGATGTCGATTTCAGGCTGCCGGTCTTTGATCCGTCTTGCCATGCGCATCGCCGAGCCACAGCACACCTTTGAACACCACAAATGGTTCAGTTTCGAATCCCTGGAGCCCACACACTGAATAAAGGCGATTCGCTCCGGAGGTTTATTATCGCTCGGCTTTTTTACGCGTGCCGTCTGTTTTAGCATTCTTTCCAGGTCGAGCGTTGAAAGGACATTTTTAAAAAGACCATACCCGTATGGCTTGCCCACGGGACTAAACGGTTGGAATCCGGTGGCAACAAGCACGGCGTCTGCTTCGCTCACATATTTAGAACTTTTTTCATCCAGATTGATGGCCTTTTCCGGACATTCATCCCGGCATATATGGCAAGATGTATCTTTGAGATAGAGACATTTTTCTTCGTTGATCCCATAAAAAGGGATATTGTTTTTTGAAAATCCGTTTAAAATCGCGCCGTCCAAAGGGCATCTGTCTAAACAAATAGCGCATTGATTGCACTTCTGGGAATCTATATACCGGGGTTTTTGGTGAATGTTTATGGTGAATCGACCGTTTTTGGATATGTTTTTTACCTGACTGCCGATTAAAATTTTTATGTTTGGATGCGAAACCGCGTTTTTCAGTTTTTCTTCCACCATGCATGCGCCGCACTTTACGCAGGTGTTCCGGGTGGCTTTACAGGTATATCCGATGGCATGTCCACCTAGGAAAATCGATTTTTCAACCAATTCAATTTGGATACCTAAATTGGCGAGTTCAAGCGATGCACAAAGACCGGCTACTCCGCCACCGATAATCAGAACATTTTTATCCGTCATTTCAGAATGACTCTCCTTTTAAAAATGTAAAAGCATCGCAATTTAAAAGCAAAAAAAAATATCACAAATCAAGAACAAAAGACCGAGTTTTCCAGCATACAATGTAACCCCTTTGATTGTGGCTCAAGTTTCGCACCCCTAATTTATAGCAACGCCAACACAGCGGCGCACAACGGAAAAGTTTTTTAAGGATTTTTACCAAATATTTGGATGCAAAATTTGAGTATATATTATTTCAATTTTTGCAACGCTTGCTCTGCTGCAATGGTAATAGGTTCAAGGCTCGGCTCAGAGGAGCAATCCGGATTTCCGGCACACATCAAGGTGGTGAGTTCCGGGATTATTTTTTCACCCAGAATCAGTGCATTGACTGTATCGATCTCTTTAACAGCTGCATCACTATCACTGATGATCTGTCCTCCGATGAGCCTTTGAGTCTTTTTATCAAATACAAGCTTTATCGTCCAGGGTTTAACGCCGGGTATCATACCGTGTTTGCTTCTGGAATCGACGGTTGTACTGACGGTTTCAAATCCTTCCTTTTGTGCCTGCTCATCCGTAAAACCTGTTGCAGCGATGTATTTGTCAAAAATTCTCACTACAGAGTTGTTTAATATTCCCGGGAATTCAATTTTATACCCAGCCAGCGTTTTGGCGGCAAGACGTCCCTGAATAACGGCAGGACCGCGGAGTTGCGATGGCGCAGGTTTTTTTGTTACAAAATGAATTTTTTCAACACAATCTCCGCCTGCAAGGATATCTGGATTTGATGTTTCCAGGTATTTATTGACTTTGATGCCGAACTTGCCAAGTTCAAGATTCATATCCTTTGCCAGCTCTAAATTTGGCCTTGCCCCCACTGACAGCATGACCATATCTGCATCGATTGTTTCACCGGTTTCAAGTTCTACCCCTGTAACCATCCCTTCACCTCCAAGGATTTTTGTTGCCTTGGATGCCATTATCATATTGAAACCCTTTTCAACCAGGTATTTCTCTATCTTAGCAGCCAGCTCCGGATCAAGCATCAGGGGCAGAGGATAGTCTAAGAATTCAATGACTGTCATGTTGTAATAATCCGGTTTCATTTCTGACAAAAGAGCACACAGTTCAAGATTAATAAATCCTGCTCCAATGAAAACAAGATTCTTGGGTTTTTTCTCTTCCATAAACCGTTTTATTTTTTCTGCATCCACAGCGGTTCTCAAACTCAGCACACCCTCAAAGTCAATTCCCTCAATGGGCGGAATTACCGGTACCGATCCGGTGCCCAAAATGATTTTATCGTAATCAATGGAAGTACCGTTTGACAACACAACAATTTTTTTCTCCGTATCCACTTGAGTTACTTCTTCAATAATGTTTGTAATACCTGCATTTTCAAACATGGCATCCGGATTGGTGATGGAATCAACAGTGGCCAGACCGGCCACAGCATGCGGCAAAGCTCATCGAACGATAAAACGATCTTCTTTACGAATAATCGTCACATCTATATCCGGCATAAGCTTTTTGGCCATCATTGCAGCAGGACCACCAACACCGCCGCCTCCGATAACAACCAGTTTTCCACCCTTTTTCATGGTTCCCCTCCCGTGTTATTAATTCGGCAATTTAAGATGTCATTCCGGTCGGTGCTAAACGAAGAACCGGAATCTATAACCTATCTTGGAGACCTTTGCAAAACGCCCTTTTTTGCTCAATTTCTGCGTCAGTCTCAACATTGTGCACGAAGTGAAGCTTTAGCTTTATCCTCGAAATACTCAATATATTCATGTGGTTAAAATTTTGGCCTTCCGTGAACTTGAACAAAAATGAATATTTTTCAAAGGTCTCCTTGTTTTACCTCTATTGATCGCAAACAAAATGGATGGTTTCGTAAAAATTAAGGATACGAAACTTTTTTACTGTACCACAAGCTTATGGGCAAATGCTCATAATGAAAATATATGGTCTCAGCATTCCGCTGTCAACCTAATTTTATCCTGGTTAAACAACTTTTTTATTCAAAAAAACATTAGGCGCTATCGCTTCTCGCCAAGAGCCGACTTTTATCCCAAAGCCGTCCCGGCGTGATACAGAAGTCTTTAGAAAACGCCCTTACCCTATCCCTTGAAATGGGGACCCGTCTTTTAACTCAAAAAATCCGTTATGCCTATAGAACAATGGGCGCTTTTGAAATGGATGCTTAAAAGCCTCTGAAATTGCAGGCCGAAATAGATAGCAAAAGGTGGGATAACGGCGTTTTTCAGCCGCTGGGGTTAGCTGTCGGCTGCAAGAGCATGGTTAGCCAACCGGCAGGCGATGAATTCGTGCACTATAGCTGCTAAACGAAGTCCTGGCAATTCATCAAGACCCTCAACGGACCTTCAGTGACTATGCGCTTAATCGTAACTTGCACGGGTCACCTCATCACTCATGGTCGGCGCGACAAGTGGCTTCCATGCGGAGTTCTCCCATGTCCCAAGATAAGTATGCATATCAAGATACTTTTTCGGTATAGGGTGCGTGCCTACAACGACCTTGACCTCATAGCGTTTTTCAAGAAAGGCTTTGAATGTATCGATATAGGGACAGGGAGGATAACCAACCACCAGGCCGGTAGCTAAATGAATAACCTCTGCGCCATTCTTCACCATCTCTTCGCCCGCATATTCTATGTTGCCACCAGGACAACCATCGCACGTTGTAAAACCAACCAACTCAACTTCGGTATCCGTGTAGATGCTGAAAGCCCCTTCCTTGTTCCTCATCGCTCGGAAACACTTCCCGCCCGCACAGCGGCGGTAGCGATTGCAGATAACTATTCCAATCTTTGTCTTTGAATTCATTCCAACTCCTTTCAATTCTTAAAAGGAATATATACATAAAACGTGCTTCCGTGATCGGGTGTGCTTTCCACACGGATCATTCCATCATGGGCTTCGACAATACTTTTTACTATGGGTAACCCCAAACCGGTGCCGATAATGTATCGGGTTTTTTCATTTTTAACGCGATAGAATCGGTCGAAAATTCGCCCTAACTCATCCTCCGCAATCCCCAGACCGGTATCGCTGACACGGATACACAAATGATGCTTTTCCAGACGGGCGGATACGGTGATCTTCCCTTTTCCAGGTGTATAGTTAATCGCATTGGCAATCAGATTGGAAAGCACCTCTTCCATGTTTTGTTTGTTGGCAAGTACCGGCGGTAAATCCGGTAACGGGTCCAGTTTGAGTTGAATCCCGTTTGCGTGTGCTTTTGGTTGATGAAAATCAACCTGGTCTTTTATAACTTCAGTCATATCAATTTCGGTTCTTTCTAAGGCTATCAATCCGGCCTCTCTCGATGCCATATTCAAAAGCTCCGAAGAAAGGGAAACGAGTCCGTTTATTTTCTCTGAGGCCCTGCCCAGAATTTCACCCTGCTTTGGTGTAACGTCACCGGCCAATCCATCCTGAATCACTTTAATCTGCGCCATGACCGAGTTCATCGGGCTTCGGATTTCATGTGCAACCATTGAAACGAAATCAGACTTGCGCTGATTGATGTCCTTTAAATAAGTGATATCACTTAAAACGGTAATGGTTCCCAAATTCCGGCCGACCCTGTCCCTGAAAGGGCGGCATTTGACAACATATACGGCTTTTTTATCTTCTCCGTCCTCTCCGATGTCCAGTTCTTCGGTCAGTTCCGTGAGGACATCTTCGGTCATGGAAAGGGAACTCTCAATCATTTGTTGGAGTTGTTCATTTTTGATCAGCACCGTAAACGGACGACCAATGATATCATCTCCCTGAAAGCGCATTATCTTCATGAAGGCCGGGTTGGCCAGCACCACCTTTTTTTCGGCATCCGCAACCATGACCCCATTGGCCAAAAGATTAATAAGCACACGCATTCTGGATTTTTCGTTGGCGATGTCTTTAAGCGCGCCGGTGTGTTCAATGGCTTTGGACACCACCACTCTGAGTTGGTCCGGAGAAAACGGTTTTGGAATAAAATCAAAGGCCCCTTTTTTCATGGCTTCAATAGAATTTTCGATAGTGGCATAACCGGTGATGACAATAATCGAGGTGTCCGGGTGGAGCGCTTTAACATGTGACAAAACGTCGAAACCCGATAAACCCGGCATCATCAGGTCCAGCAGGATTACATCAAAATGCGCTTTCTCAATCATTTTCAACCCCAGCTCCCCGTTTTCAGCCAAGGTCGCTTCATAGCCCTCCTGGGTTAATACTTCACGGCACCCATTCCGAATTACCTTTTCGTCATCGACCACCAAGATTTTGGGCTTAAATAAAATGTCAGTGGATTGTTTTTCCGTCATGATTTTGACTGCCTTTCCTTATTTGTTCTATGAAACCGAGGGTTTTTCATCCGGTGTATAAAGTGGAAGTTCGATCAAAGAAGTTGTTCCCCTGGAACTCGTTTCCTTGATTGAAATATGGCCGCCATTTTCTTTTACAATTCCATAAGAGGTACTCAGGCCAAGACCGGTGCCCTTTTCCGGTCCTTTTGTTGTAAAAAACGGATCAAATACTTTTGATAAATTCTCTTCAGGGATACCACATCCGGTATCCGACACCTCGATGTATACCTTTTTATGAGGTTTATTCCGGTATGTCCGAAATGTTAAGGTTCCCTTTCTATCCATGGCGTCGATGGCATTCATTATCAAATTTATGATGACCTGAATGAGTTGATTTTTATCCGCACGAATCAACATCATATCACCAGACATTTTTTTCACGAGGTTAATATTCAGAAACCGTTTTTGACCCCGGATAAGGGTCAAGCTTTCTTCTATTAGTGAATTGATCTGAAACGTTTCTTTGGTCGGACTCGTCTGCCGGCTATACGCCAGAAGGTCTTTCACAATATCTTTGCATCGCCCGGTATCATGGATGACAGACTTTAAATGTTTTCGAAGCGGGTCCGCTTTGTCGAGCCGCTCAAGCGCCAGGTTTGCATACAGAAGAATCCCGGTCAGCGGGTTATTGATTTCATGGGCTATCCCTGCCGCCAATTGACCCAGAGATGCCATTTTTTCTGACCGGTTGATTTGGATTAATACCTCCTTTAGTTTCTTATCTTTAGCTATTTTTTCTCTAAGATCATAAAAAGTCCCTGTGGTCGCAACTTCTTCTTCACCATCATATATAATGGCGCCCGTCATTTCAACGGGGATCGTTTCACCCTTTGCGTTAACGACATTAACCTGCGTGGCGGATAACCTCCCCTTTCCGCCATAATTATCGCTCCGCATTTTTCTCATGATTTTCTTTGCTTTTCCAAATGAGTAAAAGTCTTCCGCATTTTTTGTACGAATGGCTTCTTCCATGGAATAACCGAATAGATCTTCCGCCGCCTGATTCATTAACAAAATAGTTCCTTGTCTATCTGCAGAGACAATTGCATTGGGGGAGCATTGAATGATATTATCCAGAAACCGCCTGATACGGATTGACTTTTTCTCCAAAGTGATCACCCGTTTGAGATTTTGCACGCTCTCCATTATAAATTTGACATCACCATTTTCGTCCAGGATCGGAGAAAACATCCGTTCGACCCATAGTTCCTCGTTTCCATCAAATTCCGTTCGTCTGAGTGTGGACTGCGATTTCTTTTCGGTGATCACCTTGGAAAAAGGACAGATTGCCTGAGAACAAGGTTTTTCAGTATCATAAAAAACCTGGTGACATGTTTTGCCGACAATCTTTTCTAAATCGGTTCTTTTTTTTTTTAGAAAGGCTCGATTCGCAGAGATAATGACTTTGTCTGGTGTAAGAATCAGGGAAGGAAAAGGTAGGGAATTGAAAACCTTTATTCTCCAGTCAAATTCTTCGGTGACCGTAATATATTTCATATTCATGAGTTGATGCCGATATTTGAACGTCTCGGAATTTTATAACTGTTTAAAAAGATATCACTTTATTGAGGTTTCCTGTTTCTGCCTAACCCATGTCGAGATGGATCTGATCCATAACCCGCTTTTCCAAAACCAATGACTCCATCGTTCCACTATTCCAATTGGGGCGAAGCCCCAACTTTTATTTTATGGGACCTCAAATGCTTCGGCCAATCGAGGTTTGACCTCCTGTAGCTTTTGTTCAGGAAGTACAATGTAAACGGCGGCTCCGGAGCATGCAGCGACTAGGATCGGGATGCCCTGGTCATCCAAAGCCTTAAAAGCCGTATGGGCGATCCCGTATCTGTCCCCGAAATGAGGACCCTGAAAGCTTATGAGTTCCACTGGAGAAGTTAGATGGAAATCTTTTTCAGATTCCAGACCGATCCGTTTGTCAATATGAGATAATACGCTGTCGGCCCAAAACTTCTCGAGTAAAATATACAATCGTAATTTCTGATGCGCCGAATACTTGGCCAAAATCAGATGAAAACCGATATTAAGATCTGCCAATTCCATAAGCCAAAGACCCCATTGGCCCATTTCCCCCGGTGTAATTTCAACGTTCATCAAAGACAAATTAGTAACCTCTTTAAAACCGTATGTTTTAGGCTTAGGTTCCCAATAAACGGCAATCGTTTCCACGGCTTTTTCCTTAGGTATTATTTTGGTGTCTGAGCGTCTTTGTGACTGAACGGTTACCTTTTCTTTT
>Ga0307376_10002306_pt1 | contig 18922 bp, 18 predicted proteins | sample TR2MG_FD_202536 | JGI IMG/M metagenome (GOLD analysis project Ga0307376, IMG submission 202536) | Soil microbial communities from Risofladan, Vaasa, Finland - TR-2 | ecosystem: Environmental > Terrestrial > Soil > Coastal area > Acid sulfate soil | place: Finland: Risofladan, Vaasa | collected...
TTTTTATGTTGGGCTTCAATTCGCTTTGGTCCACCACCAAGTTTGGCTCTTTCCCGGAGGTCGATTAATTCCTTGATTTTTTCCTGGTTGCTACTCATCTCAAGTTGATTGTTGGTTTATGTTGAATGGGATTATTTCTTATTCTTGTCCTCACACAGTTCGGTGAGCACACCAAAGGTTGACTTTGGATGGAGAAAGGCAATGGTTAAGCCTTCGGCACCATGGCGTGGGGTCTTGTCAATTAGCTGTATGCCTTTGCTCTCAACATCGGCGAGCGCACTTTCAATTCCCTCTACGGCAAAAGCCATGTGGTGAATTCCTTCACCTTTTTTCTCAATGAACTTGCCAATTGGGCCTTCGGGATCGGTAGACTCTAGCAGCTCAATCTTTGTTTGGCCAACCATAAAAAAGGCTGTTTTTACCTTTTGGTCCTTAACCTCTTCAACGCTATAGCATTGGAGACCCAAAACATTTTCCCAATAGGGGATAGCCAGTTCAAGGCTCTTTACGGCGATACCGATGTGTTCAATATGAGTTGGTTTCATCTTATAACTTTTTGGTAAAACAATTCATTGATATATTGGATGTTATACAATTCCTCTTGAGTGAAACAAATACGACTTTTTGGTGTTTATTTAACTTGTATATGTTGCCAATGGTCATGAGGAATTGATTGCATCTGTAATCCCTACAAAAGTAGTTTTAAGAATTATCAGCAGCGAATAAAAAAACATGATTTATGGCACATTTATAGCTTGTTATACAACATGTAATACTAAACTGTAACCATTTCCACTAAAAAAATTACTTTTGTGGTTCTCGGTTTTTTTCATACTGAAAATTTTAGTGCTATGCGACATTACCTCTACCACCAGCGGCTACTATTATTGCGATTTCTTCTATTGCTTTCTGCCTTCACTATATCGCGATTGTTCTTCTACCTACTTAATATTCACAACTTTGAATTGGCCACCTTTAGCGACGCATTTTGGCTTTTTGTAGCTGGTATTAGGTTTGACCTTTCCGCTGCCCTCTACCTGAACCTTCTGTTCTTCATCATGCATCTGATTCCTGGCCGATTTAAGGATTTGAACGGCTATCAGCTCTTTCTAAAACTTTACTTTGTTATCGTAAATGGACTGGCACTTGCCACCAACTTTGTCGATTCCAAATTTTATGATTTTGAGCACAAGCGGCTAACCTCCGATATTTTCTCCTCCGTATGGCTGGGTAACGACTTCAAAAACATGCTCCCCCAGTTTATAAAGGACTACTGGTATATTTTTCTTGCGTGGATAGCGCTAGTGTTTCTGCTGTGGATATTGTATCCTAGGGCTAAACGGAAACATACTCCCGGAGTAGTTACCTCCATCAGCTATATATGGCAAACTGTTCTGGCATTAATTATTATGGGACTAGGAGTGCTATCCGCTCGTGGTGGATTGCAAATGAAGCCATTGCGAATAATTACCGCCGCAACTTATACTTCGGCTCAGAATGTTGCCCTTGTCTTAAACTCGCCATTTACCATATTGCAAACGCTGAAGAAGAAGGAGATTTCGGGACGGATATATTTTAAAAACAAGGCCGATATTCTTTCGTACTATAACCCAGTGCAGCAATTTGATACTACCTCTGCTCGTTGGAAAAAACCTAATGTGGTCATCTTCATACTTGAGAGTTTCTCCAGTGAGTATACCGGTTTCTTTGGAGCAGAAGGTGATTACACTCCATTCTTGGATTCTATTGCTGCCCACAGCTGGGCGTTTCAAAATGCCTATGCCAACGGTAAGCGCTCCATTGAGGCAGTACCCTCCATTTTGGCATCAATTCCAGCACTTATGGACGATCCGTTTATTACGACTCGATACGGCTCCAATAGAATAAACACTTTACCTGAATTTTTAGGAGAGATGGGCTACAACTCCTCCTTCTTTCATGGCGGGCATAATGGCACAATGGGTTTCGACACTTTTGCAGCCGACGCCGGTATTCAAAAGTATTATGGCAAGAATGAGTATACTGGCCCCGATGCCGAGGACGGTGGCTGGGGCATTTACGACGAGGAGTTTCTGCAGTACTTTTCAAAGATGTTGACCACTTTCAAGCAACCATTCTTTTCTGCAGTATTTACGCTTTCGTCCCACCACCCCTACACGGTTCCCGATAGGTATACAGGAGTATTTCCAACGGGAAAGCTTCCAATTCTGCAGACAATTGCCTACGCTGATTACTCCATTCGCCGCTTTTTTGAAGCAGCAAAGAAAACCAGCTGGTATAACCACACCCTCTTTATTTTTACTGCCGACCACACTGCTCAGCCAATGGGAGAATATTATGGCAATAAAGTTGGGAACTACGATATTCCAATTATGTTTTACTATCCCGGTGATTCTACATTTCATGGGGTAAGCTATACCGTGGCCCAGCAGGCCGATATTATGCCATCGGTGTTGCAGCTGGTTGGTTGTAAAAGACCTTTTGTTGGCTACGGAACCTCTCTTTTCGATTCCACTGCCCAGCATTTTGCCGTTAACTATATAAGTGGAATTTACCAGCTGATTGATGGTAATTTTGACCTTCAGTTTAATGGAGAGAAGGCGCTTGCTCTATACAACTATCGCAAGGATAGCTTATTGAAAAACAATTTGTTAAAAGCACTACCCGATACGGCCAACCTGATGGAGAACCGCCTTAAGGCCATCATACAGGGCTACGAGCAGAACTTGGATAAGAACACGCTTTATGTTAAGGATACCTTGAAGTAGTGAGCTATGTTTGAAGTAATTAAACCTACATAAAGGAAAACCCCAGCAATAGTGCTGGGGTTTCTTTTTGTGAATTTGGGGCCAATTTTTGGTTACCTATTTTTTTATCGCTTTCTCTAACTCTTCAAGAATATCGGTTCGGATATTCATCTTTGCCAGCTTGGTGTTCTCGGCATCGGGGTATACCCTGTTGGAGAGAAATACATAAACCAGTTTGGTTACGGGATCGACCCATACCAATGTACCAGTGAATCCGCTATGTCCATAGCTTTGTGGAGAAGGCGTTGGACCAACTGGATTGGCCTTGGAGGTGTCGGTCTCAGGCTTGTCCCAGCCTAGCCCGCGGCGGTTTCCTGGGCTGTATTGAGCCGTGAAAAGCGAAATGGTTGCAGAATCAAGAAGTTGCTGCTTTCCGTAGCTTCCATAGTTTAGAAAAGCCTGCAGGATTTTGCCTAGGTCGTTAGCATTGCTAAATATTCCTGCATTTCCCGAAATGCCACCAAGCAATGAGGCAGTGGGGTCGTGCACGAAACCACGCACAATTTGTTTCCTATATATAAGGTCATATTCTGTTGGGGCAATGCTATCGAGGGGGTATTTTTCCCCGGCACAGTAACCGGTAAAGTCCATTCCCAATGGTTTATAGAAATATTGCGCTGCAAGGTTATCTAGCGATTGCCGTGTAATATTTTCGGCAATGCGTTGAAGGTAGATAAACCCATGGTCGCTGTAGCGGTATTGATTGTCGTTAAATGTGGGGCAGTTGTCTATCTTTCGGTAAATGCTATCCTTAAGTCCATCAACCGAAAAGAGATTTTGTGCAATTGGGATTGGAAATTGAGGACTAAAATGGTGGCTAAAAAGTGTAGGATTTAGCTGGGAGTAGAGGTTTAAATATTTTGACTGTCCAACCTTGATGGCAAATGTGTCGCTTATGGCATTGCTAAAAACAGAATCTCCAGGCCGCATGGTGGTTAGGTAGTCAAGTTGGTAAGGAACATACTCCTTTAGTCCCGCCTGATGGGTAAGCAGCTGCCAAAGAAGAATTTTGTTTTTTGTATTGTTGGGTGCAAGGCTCACAAATTTTCCAAGTGAATCGGTAAGGGAGAGTTTACCCTGTTCTTCCAGCCGCATAATAACCGGTAGGGTTGATACCACCTTGGTTACAGAGGCAACGTCGTACAGCGTATTTGGAGTGATAGGGGTGTCGTTACTACTGTATGTTTGCCTGCCATACCCCTTATTCAGGAATACTTTTCCGTTGACGGAGGCATAGATTTGGCAACCGGGTGTTGCTCCAGAAGTAATGGCCAAATTTGCAATTGAATCTACCCGCTGAAGTGCAGCAGCAGAAATGCCTGCCTCTTCTGGCAGCACATAGCTAACCCTTACACCACCAGTTGTTGTAATTCCAAGGCCCGATGGGAACAATTCTCCTGCTGATACCGGCAACTTACCCTGTGCTCCAATGCCTCCCATCAGCACCTGTGCTGTCATATCCTGAATTTCGTTGCTATTGTCGTAGCCAATCACAATGGTGTTTGGTAGCGATGTTGCTGGAAACTTCATGAGCGCATAGGGTGAACCGAAAAGGCAGAGAACAACCTTATGAGTTGCAGATAATTCCTCAATAAGATTAACCATCTCGGTACGAATACCAAAGTTAAACTGGGGTCGGGCATCCATGTTATGGTATCCAACTATAATTGTGTTGTATTTCTGTAGTTGCTGCCTGATGGAGTCAATCCTTCCTTGATAGGAATCTCGCGCAATGCTAAACGGAGTTATCTTGGTGTAGTTCTGTAGCATTTTAAGAAAAGCGCTTCCCATGCCAGGGTCAATTTCGAGGTAGGCAATCGAAAGAGTATCGAGCCGTTGCATTGGAATAAAGTTGTTTTTGTTGCTTACAACTGTGACAGACTCTTTAGAAATCCTGCGCTTGAGCAACTCCGATTCGGTGGTATTCAGGTTGTTGATAATGTTGGTCGTGTCAATGGGCGTAAATCTGTTAAGGCCAGTATAGTATTTAGCAGCTAATACCTTGCGGCATTTTGCCTCAAGGTCGGCAAGCGGAATTCGCCCCCTATTCACAAACCGTTTTATTTTGGCTATGCTTTCAGGAATCTCGCTAGGAAATAGGAGAACGTCATTCCCGGCTTCAAGCGCCATAACGTTTACCCTGCGCGGCTTTCGGTATTCACTCACACCTTTCATGTTGAGCGCATCGGTAAAAATGATGCCCTTAAAGCCAAGGGAGTCCTGAAGCAGGTCGGTCACCACCTGGTGGGAGAGAGAGGTAGGTACCTTTCTTCCATCTTCCAAGGCTGGAACTTTTAAGTGGGCTACCATCACCGAGGCCACTCCAGCATCGAAGAGCTGCTTGAAAGGGTAAAGTTCCAACGTGTCCAGCCTAGATTTTGGGAATGGAACTGTTGGCAACGTTTCGTGTGAATCCTGGTCGGTGTCGCCATGACCCGGAAAGTGCTTTGCGCAGGCAAGTACCCCGTTATCCTGAAGTCCATGCATATAGGCAATTGCCTTTTTGCTGTCTAGAAGCTTATTCTCACCAAAAGACCGGGTGTTAATTACCGGGTTATTGGGGTTGCTATTCACGTCGGCCACAGGAGCAAAGTCTATTTGGACTCCCAATAGTCTTAATTGGTGAGCAATATCCTTTCCCATGAAATAGATGAGGCTGTCGTTGTGCAGCGCGCCGAGCATCATTTGACGTGGGTAGCGAATGGTACTGTCTAATCGCATTGATGGTCCCCATTCGGCATCCATGCCAATGAGTAGTGGAATTTTTGAAGCTTTCTGGAGTCGATTAGTGATATTGATTTGGGCTTTGGGTCCACCTTGGAAAAAGATAACGCCTCCGATGCCGTATTTTTTAATTAACTGAAGAACTTCAGCAGAATTGTCTTGGCTTTTTGCCGAATATCCAGCGACCATAAAAAGCTGGGCAATTTTTTCATCCAGGGTCATTGTGGCCATTACAGAATCGACCCAATGGTTTGCCGCCATTGAATTTAGCTGAAAGGGAATTGGACTTGGATTTAGGCTGGTCGTGGGTCGGTTGCCAGCAAGAAGGAGTTTGGACGATAGGAGTGTAAGGAGCAGAGCAGCACTGAGATATTTACGCATTGTATTTAATCACATTTAGTGGTTACAAATATACCTTTATTACATCTACTTCATTGGTTAAGTGTCTAAAATTCTTGAGAGGTAATCATCGAGTATTTTGATTTATCTCTATTTATATTGATGTCAACTTGTTCATTTATTGGTAAATGTGGAAAATTTGAAAATGGGGACCTTTTCGTCTTGGCTGGAAGAAAATAATGTTGTTACTTTGACCGTCTTGAACAAAATGGTCAAAGTGCTGTTTGTTTAACATTTATTACTTGTAAAAGAGTAAGTTATATAGCCATGGTTTACATTACTCATAGTGGTGAGAATAAAGAAAAGACTGATGCAATTCTTAGAGTTGCACAGGAACGCTTTGGGCTTTATGGGTTCGCCAAAACCACCATGCGTGAGATTGCCGCTGAAATGGACATCTCAAAGGCATCGCTCTACTATTACTTTCCCGATAAAGAGAGCCTTTTTAAAGCGGTAATAGGGAAAGAACAGAATGACTTTTTTGAATTAATGGAGTATAAGCTTACAGCTCTTGAGCAGGCTGCTGAAATGTTAATGGAGTTTTCAAATGTACGTTTGGCCTATTTTAAGAGTTTTTTGAACTTGAGCAAACTTCGTGTGAGTGAGTTTCCCAATTTTAATATTCAATTAGGTTACTTGTCGCAGGGGTTGGAAGCACGTGAACTTGAGATTGTGACGAAAATAATGGAAAAAGGTAAAGCTGCTGGAGAATTTTTCATTTCCGATTGTTTAAGTACGGCACAGCTCTATCTTGACCTTTTTAGGGGCTTAAGAATCGTTATGCTTAAACGCAAGGAGCCTGTCAATATTTCGCAGGAAGATTACGATGTAATGGAGAAGCATATGAGTGAGTTTGTAAATATTTTTATCACTGGGATATCAAACTTGAAATAATTTTTTGAAAAAAATAGCTGTATGAAGAGAGTAAACGCAGAAGGAAAGAAAAGTAAGTTTCTGGTCTATTTGCCGCTGGCAATAGTGATTGTTGTTGTAATAGTTGGAGGATATTATTGGTATAGAGACTATTCGCGATACATTTCCACCGATGATGCCTACATTGATGCCGATAGGGTATCGGTTAGTTCAAAAATTCCAGGCCGAATTGTGAACATACTTGCAGACGAGGGCGATACGGTAACGGCAGGTAAGTTGTTGGTAGAGTTAGACAGTTTAGACATGCTAGCACAGAAGCGGCAGGTAGTTTCGCAGGTTGCACTTGCCACGGCTAACTTAACCCAGACTAGGGCAAAGTACGGCTACGATGAAAAAAATATTACCGTGTTGGTAATTGCCAGAGATAGGGCAAAGGATGATCTAGCTAGGGCTTCAACACAGTTTGCCGGAGGCGTTATAACACAGGAACAGTATGACCACCTCAAGAAGGCCTTTGAATCGGCACAAGCTCAGCTTGATGCTGCCACTGCTCAGCTTGATGTTGCAAGGGGAGCCATCTCTTCGGCTGAAGCGGCAGTGCAAGCATCCAGAGCACAGCTGCAAGTTGTAGAGGTTGAGCTAACGAATACTAAGGTGTATGCACCGCACAGCGGCATGATTGCCCGTAGATGGTTGCTTCCAGGTGACGTTGTTCAACCAGGTCAATCGGTAATGACAATAACACAAGATAGCTTAAAGTGGGTGTTGGTATACCTGCAGGAGACAAATCTTGAGGGAATTAAGATTGGACAAAAGGCAATTTATACCGTTGATGCTTTTCCTGGGTTGGAGTTTGAGGGGAAGGTATTTTATATAGGTTCTAACACCGCATCTCAATTCTCACTCATACCTCCAAGCAATGCGTCAGGGAATTTCACAAAGGTAACACAGCGAGTTCCATTGAAGATATCCTTTGACAAGGCAACCAAGGATGGTGTTGAGGTGCCCATGCCCGACTTGCTAGCTGGAATGAGCGTTGTAGTTAAAATAGTTCGGTAGGATGCGGAAAAGATTAACAGCGTCGCACCGTATCAGACGATTTATACGTCGCCGTAGTTCGTCGTTTCATCCCCAAAGTGGGTCATACAGATGGTGGTTGCTGGCTAACGTAATGATTGGCACCTTTATGGCGGTGCTCGATGCTACCATTGTGAACGTTGGTTTGCCAAAACTAATGGCCTCGTTTGGTGTTGGAATTGATAAGATTGAGTGGGTTCTTACTGCCTATATGCTGGCATTGGCAGTTATGCTACCAACCTCGGGTTGGCTTGCCGATAAGTTTGGCTACAAGAAGATGTATTTCTGGGGCATGTTTGCATTTACCCTTGGCTCTTTTTTATGTGGGATGTCGTCCAACGAAAATATGCTCATTCTGTCAAGAGTGATTCAAGGGTTGGGGGCTGGCTCCATTATGCCGGTGGGTATGGCAATTATTACCCGCGAGTTTAAGCCGGAGGAACGAGGAATTGCCTTAGGTTTTTGGTCAATTGCAGCAGCAGCTTCCGTTTCGTTTGGTCCCCTAATTGGAGGCTATCTGGTTGATAACTTCAACTGGCAGCTTATTTTTGATGTCAATGTCCCAATTGGGATATTTGGTTTGGTTGCCACCATTATTATTCAGCGCGAATATAAAAATGTAAAAATTCGCTCGTTCGATGCCGTGGGATTTTTCTCGGTGAGCATTTTCCTTCCTTTTCTTCTCTATGCACTTTCGGAGGGGAATGCGCAAACAAATTCTGCAGGCTGGTCGGCCACCTATATTTGGGTTTGCTTTGCCATTGCACTAGTTGCACTTGCAGTATTTCTCACCACAGAACTTACGATAAAGGAGCCATTAATTGACCTTCGGCTACTCGCCAATAATAACTTTGCCTATGCAAACCTGATTATGTTCATTTTTGGAATAGGAATGTTTGGGAGCACTTTTCTATTGCCTCTCTATCTCCAGAACTCACTAGGTTACACGGCCATTCAGGCCGGTGCAGTTTTTTTGCCCGTGGGCATAATTCAAGGAGCAATGGCGCCGCTGGCAGGCCTATTTGGAGATAGAACTAATGCAAAAATTCCAATAACAGTAGGAGTGGTGGTGCTTGCAATCAGCTTCTTTTTGAATAGCAAACTTTCGTACCTCACCGAACATAGCTATATCATGCTTGCACTTTACCTTCGAGGTTTTGCCATGGGGGTGATGTTTACGCCATTGAGTGCAATAGCTCTGATAGAAATCCCTCGGGAGAAGATGGCTCAGGCCTCTGGACTATTCAACGTTATTCGCCAGCTGGGCGGTAGCTTTGGAGTTGCCATTCTTGCAACGGTTCTGACTACTAGGGTCGATTATCACTCTCAAATTTTCTCTTCTTCGGTAAATACCACTTCGCCGGTTTACCAAGAGGTTGTTCATCATTTGAACGGGTATATGAAGGAGAATGTTGGTAGTAGTTCAGCTGTTGCAGCCCAACAAAGCAGCTATGTTGTCTCGGCACACCTCAATAAACAAGCATTTATTGAGGGAATCAACGACGATTTCTTGCTTGCTGGTATTATTACATTGATAGGTGGAGTGCCAGTATTTTTTCTACACTCGCGCAAGAAAAAACAGAAACTCGCTGAAGCGGAACGACGTGCAGCCTCAATGGAGGCAGATAAGGGATGATATTAATATAAGTGGTATCTTTTTGTATGATACAAATTTGATAATTCATGATACAGACGAAATTTAAAATAGCAGTTTCCCTTCTCTCTGCATTGCCCACCCTATTGTTTGGGCAGGAGGGAGTTAAAGTGAACGATATCAGTAGCCGGGACACATTGTCGTTTGAGAAGGTGTTGCAGACTGTTATGGAGAGCCATCCTTCGTTGATGAAGGCAGCAGATGAGGTAAGCATTGCGCAGAGTAAGGTTGATTTGGCAAAAACGGCCTATCTGCCTTCCTTTGACATTGATGCTAGCTACACCCGATTGGGGCCTGTTACCGAGTTTAGCATTCCTAGCTTGGGTACATTTAAGATGAACCCTGCCGATAACTTTGCGGCTTCGTTAAACTATCACCAAACACTTTATGATTTTGGTAAAACGGCAAAAAGTGTTGCGGCAGAAAAGGCTGGGAGTGTTGTGGCAGAGGGGCGGCTTACTCAGGTAAAACAGGGTCTCTCACTGCAGACGGCTAATGCTTACTTTATGCTTGTATATCTTCAAAAAGCTATTCAAATAAAGGCGGAAGAGATTGCTAACCTGGAAGAGCACATCAGCTTTATTCGGAAAAAGCAGCAGACTGGTTCAGCTACACAATACGAGCTGCTTAGCACGCAGGTAAGGCTTTCGGTGGTGAAGAACCAGCAGGTTGATCTTGAGTCGATGCGGTTGGATAGACAGTCGGCATTAAATATTCTCATGGGGAATTACATCAATCACTATATGGTTGTAGGTGAAAAACTTCCTGTTGTAGATATCTCCATGAATGTGGACTCACTCGTGGGATTTGCGGTCGATCATCGTATTGAGGCAGCCATTGCCAAGGAGGCGATTGATCAGGGTAGCCTTCGATTGAAAATGGTGGCAGCAACAAATAGTCCTAAAGTAGATGCATTTGCTTCTGCTGGAGGTAAGAACGGTTATGTACCCTATCTCGGGACAGTAAAGGCAAACTATGTTGCAGGTATAGGTATCAGCATCCCACTGTTTGATGCCAATAGGACACGGTACAATAAGGCTATCGCTTCCTCTCAGGTAAATGAGCTTAAGCAGGACTATGAGCTTACTGTAAGAAGTATCTCTGCAGAGGTGAGACAGAATGAGGCCAATCTTGAAGCCTCGCTTAAAAAACTTGAACAGAGCCGACTTCAGGTTGGGCAGGCCGAGGAGGCATTTTCATTGGCCAAAGTAAGCTATACCGCTGGTGCACTAACTAACCTTGACCTGCTCGATGCGGAAACGGCTGTTTCGGAGAGTAAACTTGGTTTGTTGAAAGCGCAGGTTCAATACCAACTCAATGCTATACAGCTTTCTATTTCACTTGGAAACGCAATTGCAAAATAGGAGAAACCGGGTTTGACCCGGTTTTTTTGGCTCCATAATAGACCAAGTTCAACCTCTTAAATGAAAAAACCGCCGACATACAGTCGACGGCTAGGTAAGCAAATTAAGGTTTAGGTATTAGGTTTAGGGTTTTGCGGTTATAGTTCTAGTATTGTTCCAGCATAGGTGAGCCCGCCACCAAAGCCGAAAAGGAGTATTTTGTGACCTTTTTTCAACTTACCACTCTTCAAGCCCTCATAAATGGCAAGTGGAATGGAGGCAGATGAGGTGTTACCATAGAGCTGTATGCTTTCGAGCGTTTTGCTCATGGGTAGACCAACGCTTTGGGTAATGGATTCAATAATGCGCATGTTGGCGCTGTGAGGAATAAACCAGTCGATGTCTTCCACTGTAAGGTTGTTTTGCCTCAGCAGCTCGCCAATTTTATCACTCACAGTTTGCACAGCCCACTTAAAAACGGCTTTTCCATTCTGCACTATTTTATGGCTATCGATAACCTTAACGCCATTGACCACATCAGATAGGTGGGTCATATATAGGTCCTTCCCACCTTCGCCACTTGTGCCGGTAAGCCCTCTATACATTTTTCCTGCAGCACCATTTTCAATTATGGCTACACCCGCAGCATCGCCAAAGAGTATGCAGGTAGTTCGGTCGGTGAAGTCGGTAATCTTTGTAAGAGTTTCGCCTCCAAACACCAGTATCTTCTTATACATGCCTGATGCAACAAGGCTTTGGGCCATAATGAGCCCATAAACCCAACCTGCACATGCAGCAGATATATCCATGGCACCAACGCTATTTAACCCAAGTCTATTGGCAACTTGGCTTGCTACACTCGGGAATATCTGGTCTGGAGTAATAGTGGCAACTATGATGAAGTCTGTATCGTCAATGCTTACCTTCTCCTCGGTAACCATTCGCAAAGCCGCTTCAACGCAAAGGTCGGTGGTGAACTCCGTTTCAGCTGCATAATGCCGCTCACTTATGCCAGTGCGCGTTTTTATCCACTCGTCAGTGGTATCTATCTGTTTTTCGAAATCATGATTTGTTACTACTTTTTTTGGAGCAAAAGCCGATACAGCCGAAATCCTCGGATTCATATTTTGTGAGTTTTTAGTTTCTACTGTAAAAATCGGCTCAAATATAGCTTTAGTTTTTCAGGATCAAAATCGTTGATATATAAGGATATTACATAATAGTATGATAAATATGTTTAAAACTGTTACCATAATACTGGTTATTAGCTTCAAAATATTTTGCATTTTCCTTTAAACACTTATTAATTGATAGAAACAGAAAATATTCTTTGTTTAAAATTATTTTGCAATGCATGTAACATATATATAAACAAATAGATAACGTTTATGATGATAATTGTTCAGATAGGATGGCAGTGTGTATCGAATTGAAACATAGTGGATATTAATTGCTTCTTTAAGATGAAATATTTATTTATTTCCTTCCAAAAATTAGTAATACGAACATATGTTCACTATATTTGTATCGAACAAAAGATTAATTTATATGCCTCGTCAAAAACGATTACGTCGAATTGTAAATCCTCCACACTACACAGGTTTTCACCCTGTTGGCGTTGAAGGAGATGCATTGCCGGTCCTTATTCCATTTGAGGAGTACGAGGCAATAAGGCTTTCCGATTATGAGCTACTTGGGCAGGCTCAAGCTTCAGTAGTCATGGGTGTTTCGCGGCCCACATTTACTCGTATATACGAGAGTGCTAGAAGGAAAGTGGCTCTGGCATTCGTTCTTGGTAGACCCATAGTTTTTGAGGGTGGAAAAGTTTATTTCGATAGCGAATGGCATAAGTGTAACGGCTGTGGCTGCTGGTTTAACCATCCGCAGAAGTCCGAGCCAGTAGCAAGTTGCCCATTGTGTGGAAGTTCACATGTTGAAGTTTGTGATGTTATACCGAGCGATGTGGACTTGGCCGCTTCTGTTAAGGAACTATGTGTATGCTCAAAATGTGGATTCCAGAAACCCCACCGTCATGGCCAGCCTTGTAAAAATGAAACTTGCCCAATGTGTGGCTCACCCATGCGACGAAAGAATTGATAGCAGGGTTTTAATTTTCGAAAGTAACATAAATCTTAAAAATACGACATATGAAGGTTGCAATAACAAGTAGTGGTAATAGCCTCGATAGCACTCTGGATAAGCGATTCGGTCGATGTTCTTTTTTCGTAATCTACAACCTTGAATCGAAGGGGTTTGAAGTGATTCCTAATCCTGCTCGTGATTCACAGGAGGGGGCAGGTCCTGCCGCTGTGCAGCTGGTTGCATCCAAAGGGGTGAGTAAAATTGTGTCGGGAGAATTTGGCATTAAGATAAAACCCTTACTCGATAGCCTGCAAATGCAGCTAATTGTGTTGAAGGAGGCTGACAAAACTATTCAAGACATCATCGAAATGTTAAATCATAAGGAGGTATAGGTATGCCACATCTTAGCAAAACAGGTCCGCAGGGCAATGGGGAAAAAACAGGTAGGGGGTTGGGTGATTGTGCTCAACACTCAACCGATGAAATGCTTGCTAAATTAGGTCGTGGCCAAGCCAAGCGGAGAAATGCTGGTGGCGGTGAAGGAAAGGGCAAGCGTCGTAGGAGTGAAAAGGAATAGTTTAACCATTTAACTTGATATATTATGCCACGATTTGATCAAACTGGTCCAGTGGGGCAAGGCTCCATGACTGGACATAAGAGGGGGCGCTGCACCAATTTTGGTGCCGGTAGAAATAATGACATCCCAACGGTTGAAGTTTCGGATGCCAATAATAATTCAGAAACGCCAGCCAGCGAAGGATTTGGCATGCGTAGAGGTGGAAGAGGAATGGGAAGAGGCGCAGGTCAAGGTCAAGGACGTCGTAGACAAGGGCAGCATTAATGCCCCTGTAGCACTCTTTCTAGAATACCATTTTTAACGCATTTTAGTCTTGATTAACAAACACTTAAATAACTTTGGGATGAAAAAGATAATAGCCATACCTCTAGCCGGAGAGGTTCTGAGTGAGCACTTTGGCCATTGCCAGCAGTTTGCTTTTGTTACCGTGGAAAACGATAAAATTTTGACTGAAACAAGAATCACTCCACCGGAACATCAGCCGGGTCTTTATCCTCGTTGGGTTGCAGAGCAGGGTGCTTCTATTGTGGTAGCCGGAGGAATGGGACAGCAAGCCATTTCGCTCTTTAATCAGCAGGGAATTGATGTTTTTGTTGGTGCTCCAGTGAAAGCGGCCAAGGCGCTGGTTACCGATTTTTTGGCTGGTAGTCTAAGTTTGAATGCCAACTACTGTAACCACGACCACGATCATCACAATCACTAATTTTCCTGCATTATGGAAAAGGTTAAGATTGGAATAATTATTTGCGATAGGTATCGTACCTGTGCCGGTGGAAAGTGCTTCCGTGCTGTGCATAATCGCGAAGGAGCATTTGCTCGCTATAAGGGACAGGAGGTTGAAATTGGCGCTTTTACCACCTGTGGCGGATGTCCTGGCGGAAATATTGAATATGCTCCCGAGGAGATGAAGAAGAATGGGGTTACGCACATTCACTTTGCTACTGGGTTCATTGTGGGCTATCCTCCTTGTCCGTATATGGAGTATTTCCGTGATTTTATTGTCGAAAAGTATGGAATGGAGGTTGTATTTGGCACGCATCCAATTCCTCAGAAATACTTCGCTACTCACGGTGTGCTAAATACCTGGAAGAACCTTGTTCAGAAAGGTGTTCTTGATCAGACCCTAACAAATGAGCAGCTGAGGTTGACCTATGACTGAGCGCACTACCCAGCTAAAAATTGCCATTGCAAGTGGGAAGGGTGGAACAGGGAAGACTTTTGTTTCCACCAATATGTTTCGATCGCTGCAGCAATATGGTAGCAATGTAGTATTGGTTGATTGTGATGCCGAAGCACCCAATTCTGTTGCTTTCTTTCAAGCAAAGGAGGTTGCCCGACAGGTTGTTAAACAGTTGGTTCCGGTTATCGATACCAAAGCTTGCACATTTTGTGGACGCTGTCATGACTGGTGCAGCTACAATGCCATTTTTATCCTTCCACCAGCCAAGGTAATTCAGGTGATTGATGACTTGTGCCATGGCTGCGGTGCCTGCAGTGTTGCGTGTAAGGCAAATGCCATTAGCGAAAAGCCGGTTTCGCTTGGCGAAGTTGCAAGTTATACTACCGATGAAGGTTACCAAATTATAGAGGCAAACATGGCGGTGGGTGTCATGTCACCTGTTTCGCTCATTAAGGCAGCTATTGCCAATATTCCAGCCGAGGCAGATCTTGCCATACTAGATTCTCCTCCAGGAACTTCCTGTCCCTTTGTACAAACGGCTTCTGCTGCCGACTATGTGGTGCTTGTTACAGAACCCACGCCTTTTGGGCTAAGCGATTTAAAGCAGAGCGTGAACACTCTCAAGGAGATTGGAAAACCCTTTGGCGTAATTGTAAATCGTGCCGGACTGGGCAATAGAGACATTTACACCTATCTTAAAGAGGAGAAGATTGAACTTCTTTTGGAGATTCCTTACGATGCTCATATCGCCGAGGTCTATTCTAGAGGGGAACTTATTGTTAATACCATGCCCAACATTGGTATGCAGCTCAATAATGTGGTCACAAAAATTATTAGAAAACATGGAAGTAGCGGTAATAAGCGGTAAGGGTGGAACTGGAAAATCCAGCATTACTGCTGCTTTTGCGACTATGGGCGGAAGCGTTGTGTTGGCCGATTGTGACGTGGATGCTGCCAACCAATACCTTATTTTTAATCCAACAAACGAGGAAGAGCAAACATACATTGGCGGGCATAAGGCTGTAATTGATTATGGTCTTTGCACCGGATGCGGCTTGTGTATGAGCTACTGTCGTTTTGGTGCAATCTCCATACAAAATGGCCGGGTTACCATCTCCGAAACCTCTTGCGACGGCTGCTTTTTGTGCTCTAGAATCTGTCTTTCGAAGGCAATTACAATGGTGCCAAGCGATAAAAGCCGCATGTATTCTGGCCTCTTTCGCAACGGACGAATGGTATATGGTCGACTGGCTCCAGGTGAGGAGAATTCGGGTAAGCTGGTAAACATGGTTCGCGATAAAGCTAGGGAGGTGGCGTCGAAACATAGTATACAAACAATCGTGGTGGATGGCCCTCCCGGAGTTGGCTGTCCGGTTATCTCCACAATAACCGGTGTGGACAAGGTTGTGATTGTTACCGAGCCAACCGTTTCGGGAGAGCATGACCTTAAGCGTGCTGTTGAAATTGCTGAGAAGTTTAACCTGCTGCCCGAGGTAATAATCAACAAGTGCGATATCAACTCTGGCGTGTCACAGCATATTGAGGAGTGGTGCAGCCAAAGGGGCATTACTGTTTCTGGAAAGTTACCCTTCGATAAAAGGGTGGTTGAGGCAATGGTTAATCATCAAAGCGTGGTTGAGCGCTATCCCGATGCCGAAATCAGCATAATGTTGAGGGAGGTTTGGAACAATATTGTGAAGCAGGAAGTAGCAAAGTAGGCTAACCAATATATTTTAAAACCAGAGTATTTGGCTGGTTTTAAAAGGTATAGCGGTGGCCACTTAAACAGTAACAGATTATGTAAAATATCAAATTATGAGTCAACATTTTGAAAAAATTTCATTGCCAGGGGTAAAAAACATTATCGTTGTTGCTTCAGGTAAGGGAGGCGTTGGAAAGTCCACCGTTTCGGTCAATCTAGCCATTGCTCTTGCAAGAAATGGGGTTAAAGTTGGACTTGTGGATGCTGACATTTACGGTCCATCAGTTCCCCGTATGTTTGGAATGGAGCAGGTGGTACCAGAGGTTACGGTGATGGGTGACAAGGAGGTGATGTTTCCGGTGGAAAAGTATGGCGTAAAGATGATCTCCATAGGTTTTTTTGTCGGAAAGAGTCAATCCCTGATTTGGCGCGGACCAATGGCAGCCAATGCCATTACTCAACTTTGTGAAAATACGCAATGGAATGACCTTGATTACCTAGTTATTGATTTTCCTCCTGGTACTGGTGATATTCAGCTTTCACTGGTCCAAAAGTTGGCATTACGTGGTGCAATAATTGTTACCACACCGCAGGAAATCGCGCTGAATGACGCCCGAAAAGCTGCTTCAATGTTTTCCAACCCCGACCTCAAGGTTCCTATTCTTGGAGTGGTTGAGAACATGTCGTGGTTTACTCCAACGCAGCATCCCGAAGAGCGTTACTTTGTTTTTGGCGAAGGGGGTGGACAGATTCTAGCTTCTGAACTTGGGGTTTCGTTGCTTGGACAAATTCCTCTTGTTATGGAGGTTGGGCTGGCTGCGGAAAAGGGGTTCAGCGTTTTTTCTCAATCCAACCAACAGGCGGTGGCTGTTTTTGAGCAAATTGCGGAGCAGGTAATGACAGCGGTGGAGGCCTAGTATATGGTATCTAATCTTTAACAATAGTTACTTAACATAAGCAAAACAATGAGAAATACAGACGTATTAATAATTGGTGGGAGTGCTGCCGGCATGGTGGCAGCCGTTTCGGGGAAATCATCTTGGCCCGAAAAAAGTTTTCTTCTTGTTAAGAAGCAAAAGGATGTTATGGTACCATGTGGAATTCCATACATCTTTGGAACACTCGAAAGTAGCCAGCAGAACATAATGCCGGTAGATGCAGCACTAGGCAAAAGCGGTATTGTTTCTTTGGTTGATGAGGTAATTTCCATCGACAAGGAGGCAAAAACCGTAACGCTGGCAAGTGGCGAGGTAATTGGCTACGATAAACTGGTTATTGCCACTGGTTCAACACCCGTAAAGCCAAAATGGCTTAAGGGAGCTGAAAAGGAAAATGTCTTTACCATTCCAAAGGACAAAGTATACCTGGACGAGATGAAAAGTATGCTTATTGGGAAGAAGAAGATAGTTGTTATTGGAGCAGGGTTTATTGGTGTGGAGTTTTCGGATGAGCTGAAAAAGGCTGGGTTCGACGTCACCTTGGTGGAGAAGCAGGAAAATATTCTCAGCATGGCCTTCGATATTGAACTTTCTTCCAAAATTGATGAGCTGCTAACTAGTCGTGGAATAAAAATTCTAACCGGTCATGGTGTAAATGAGATTGTGGGTAATACTGACGTAGAAGCAGTAGTCTTGGAGAATGGCGAACGCTACAACGCCGATGCCGTAATCTTATCCATGGGTTACCGTCCCAATACCACGCTGGCTAAAAATTCGGGTATAACCATTGATGAGGATGGCTTTATTGCAGTTGATGAGTATATGCGTACTCATAGCTCTAACATTTTTGCCATTGGCGATTGCGCTCAAAAGCGTGATTTTGTCACTCGCAGTAGGGTTAGCACAATGCTTGCCTCCACCGCTTGTGCTGAGGCCCGCATCGCTGGTATGAATCTTTTTGGGCTACATGTGGTAAAGACTTTTAGCGGAACAATTGCAATTTACTCTACCGCTATAGGTGAAACCGGGTTTGGAACTGCAGGAATCACCGAGGCTAGAGCCAAGGAAGAGGGAATTGAGGCTGTTACCGGATTTTTTGAGGGTATGGACCGCCATCCGGGAAATCTGCCCGATGCCCATAAGCAAATGGTGAAGCTCATTGCTGCTCGTCATTCGGGTGTTATTATTGGTGGTGAGGTCATTGGTGGATTGAGTGCAGGCGAGCTGACCAACGTAATTGGTTTAGCCATTGAGAACAGAATGACAATTAATTCGTTGCTCACCTCTCAAATAGGAACACACCCCTGCCTTACCGCTTCACCAGCTGGATATCCGCTGATTAAGGCTGCTGAGATTATTGCAGTAAAAATAAGGAATGGTAAGTAAAGATTCCTTCCTATTTATATGTTGAGGTAGTTTTTGAACTCCTGCTCTTTTATAAGGATGCAGGAGTTTTAATCTCGTTAGGTCTAATTCCTCGAAGCTCTGCTTCGAAAATTAATTATATTTTTGTTATGTGAGTGACTATATACATAAAAGCCATAATGTAACTGTTATACTGTATCC
>Ga0307376_10002307_pt1 | contig 18917 bp, 35 predicted proteins | sample TR2MG_FD_202536 | JGI IMG/M metagenome (GOLD analysis project Ga0307376, IMG submission 202536) | Soil microbial communities from Risofladan, Vaasa, Finland - TR-2 | ecosystem: Environmental > Terrestrial > Soil > Coastal area > Acid sulfate soil | place: Finland: Risofladan, Vaasa | collected...
ATGCTTGGAATATTTGTATTTGTGATTCAATACGCCCCCCAATACTTTTATTGATGCCATCTCCGGCGTTAAATACTTATATATATATCCTATCATTGATTGATATGTTTCGTTGCCTCTAATCGCTTATAATATACCGGCGTAAATGTTGATTCCTTAACCTCCCATGTATCAACCTCATTCGAATTAAATTTAATTGATGTTGCCGTTCCGTTATCGCATTTAATAAACCAATACCAATCGGGCCTCTTACTCTTGTTGTTGTGTGCTGAATGATTAACATATAACTCATTTAATGATTTGGTTGCTTTTATGTCGATCGTTGTGCCATCCTCCAACGTAACATCCGGGGCCGTTGAATGTTTCAATACATTATTAATTGGAATCTCTATCAATGGGGCCGAATTAAATAATACGTTTGATTCATTGATGATATGCCATGCAACCAACTCGGCTAAAATACCCATATTTGATATTTCGTTTTCCCTTTCGCCTCTATACCCCCCCGTATTTTCGGCATATATGTTTTTGGATAATTCCGATCGAACTATTGCCAATTGATTTGATATTTGTTCCAATACCAATGGATATGTATTATTATTAATCACGTTTTAATTTTTCAATTTGGAATTCAATATGGGCGATTGCTTTGTTATAATCATCAAATGGTTGATCATGTTTATTAATTAATCCGTTGGATGATCTTATTAAATAAGTAACGGCCGTTGCGATGTGATATGGCAATTCAAAATTATCGCAAACCATTCGGGCCTCGTATCCGTTTTTGCCTTGGTAATAATCCGGCACCCTTTGATCCTTTGATTTATTCATTGTTTTTTTTATCCCAATCATTTAATCTCTTTTTATATTCTTTTATTTTTTTTTCCATGCGATAATCGAAATACATATTTAATCCAATGTATCCAATCATCATCATTAATATAATAATATATAAATATTTCATTTGTTAGTTTTATTTTTTAAACCATATCGATCACGTTTCCGATTTTTCTAATATGATTTATTGGTTGGGCACTCATTATTTTATTATGGGCTTAACCTCCCATTGTTTTTTCTTTTTTTGATCCCATCCCGATTTTTGATTATGATGGCGATGGCAAAGGGATTGCAAATTATTTTCATCCGTTTTTGATCCTCCTTTTTTTATTGGCGTAATATGATCAATTACCTCGGCGATTGTTGTTTTACCCTCATCATTGCACCAACAACATAATGGATTGTTTTTAATGTACCATCCTCGCAATTGTTTCCATTGGGATGTTGAATAATATTTATCGATTTCCTCACGTTTTCGATCATTATGATTATTCTTTTTCCTTTGTGGTAACCATGGTTTTGGAATTCCTTTTGGGGCATTCGGCATATTAATTCAATAATTTTTTACCATTATCCATTTTAACAACCTCGGATCCATGTGTAAATTCATAATGCACCGGGGCAACCTTTTCACCGGCAACCCAACCATCAACCAAATCAACCAATTTTGTAACGGCTCGTTCGCATGCTTGATCCGGGGATTCATTTTCTTTTACATTAATTGTGATTTCAATTTTCGCTTTTAATTTCATTTTTGATAGATTCGTTAATGGATGCCAATATAAATGCAACAATAACGATTGGCACCATAATCGAAATTGTAAATATTAATTTTAAAAATATATTAATCATTGATATAATCGTTTTCATATTCTTTTACGTTATACGATTTGGCTCCGTATGAATTATTATGTTTTTGATTTCGTTGTTTGTCGGTATCATAATCCAATGGCCATCCAAACATTAATTGAAATCCAATATCGGTATTAATTATTTTCGGCAAATCTAAAACTAATTGATCATTCTCATCCCTTTTCCATATTTTTTGAATTTTTGGCCTTGCCATAATTAATCAATTTTTGTTTTAAAATGTGATATAATCGTTTCCAACTGATTAGAATAAAATAAATCAAATGGCATTAATTTTTTTTCTCCATCCAATTGATATGCCGGTTGTTGGCATTCCCATACCTTATACAATACGGCCCTCAATCTTTGCGATGGTGATTTTTTTGTTATCTCATAATCCGTTGTATAATTACTAACGGCATCAATTTGTTCCTCTGATATTCCTCCGGAGGATATTAATACCATTCCCGGCGATCCTTTTAATTCAAAAACCCTTGCCATTTGATCCGATGGCATCTCTTGGCAATCTAATGTTAATCGTATGGTATTATCGGCCATTGTTCGAATGGATGATATTCCGGCCTCCATTATTACATTTTTACTCATCGCCAATCGTTTTAACTAATTGTTCTTTTACTTGTACCATTATATCCATTAATGAATCATAAATGGCATCAATTGAATCATTACCAATATTATTTTTAATCAATTCGTTTTCGTATTGCGTTGCAACTTTTAATAATCGATTAAATTTCATTTTTATTATTCCCGATTGGGCCCCTTTTAATGTATATAATTGTTCATTCAAACATCGAAACATAGCAATTAATAAATATGCATCAATTTGATTAATTTTATCCGAATTTTTCATATGGCTAATATATCCAAATTTCCTCAACATCCAAATCAAACATTTTTATCGATATCAACATTTTATTGTTCATTAATAATTTTTGTAACCTCTCGTTTGAAAAATGATATTTTTTCTTCATAATCTTGTTTTGTATATTTTACAATTTGATTTCCTAATTGCTCCAATAATTGTGCCCGGCCCTCTCCATATTTTTGATCTAAATAAATTCCATATTTATATTGTTGCCCGGCCTCCCATAAATTACATTTTGGGCATTGTGGTTGCACGTTTCCCAATTCATAATCCCAACGGATTGAATGTTTTGATCTCGTTTGAAAATGGCCGGCATGTAATTTTTGCCAATGCATTTTCCGTTTGCATGTAAAACAAAAATTGAATCCTTGCCAATCGGCATCCCTCCGGCGAATATAAACGGAAAAAATTTTATCCAATTCCTTTTTTAATTGGGATGTTGTTTTGGTTTTCTTTTTATCCATATATTTTTTTTAATATTCCCATCATTACATTAATTGTTATTGAATTCCCGAATAATCTGTCCCAATTTTAATCATTTTTTAATTGCTTGGCCTTGTTAATCGTTACGTTGATTAATTTTTGTGTTTGCTTATACTTTTGGAAATCCGTAATATAATTTTGTTGCCTCCTCATGTGCTCATGCTTTTGATGATCTCGTATCCATAAATTCCATGATCTTGCATTAATAAAACATGATGCATCTTTTCCCTCTCGTATTCCCTTTTCCATTGCAAATTTAATTTCCTCCATTGTAAAACGGGAATAATGATTAATTAAATCCTCAAAAAATAATGATGCCATAATTGTAATTTGTTTTGCATCCGGTTTTTGTGCTATCATTAAATAACATTTTGAAATTATATCCACGCAATCGATTTTTAATTGCTTTTGATCCGTATTGAATCGGCTCCATATTTGATTTGATTTATCCATATTATTCGATGTTTTCTCTTGCTTGTTGCCATGAATCCATTAATATATCGCTTGATGATTGTTTTGTATCTTTTAATCGAAACAATCCACGCCATCCATTTGCCATTGATTGTTCGATGATCATCCTTTGTTGTAATTTATCACCTCCGGATAATCTAATTAATTGATCAATTGCCTTTTTTTGGCCCAATGCTTTATATGTTAATCGATATTCCTTTTTTCTAAACTCAACCCATTCCCCCCAAATTTCAATATTTAAACCATCGGGAAAAATTGCCCCCTCTTTATTATCTTTTATTGGTATAATTAAATCCTTTGTTTTATTGTTATTTAATAGTGTGCTTTTCTCCACCGATGGATTTCCCACCGATGGATTATCCACCGATGGATTATCCACCGATGGATTTTCATTTAATGGGATTTCTCGTAATATATATTCCATTCCAATCATTTTTCCATATTGATCCCTCATCCTTTCACGTTGCAAATATCCGAATCGTTCCAATTCTTTTAATGCATTTTTAATTGATGTAACGCCATCATTGTGATGGTTTGATAATTCGGTAACATAAATTTGCCAATCATCCGGTAAACTCAATAAATATGCCATCAATCCTTTCGTACGCAATCCCATTCCCTTTTCCCTTAAAAAACGATTATGGATAATTGTGTAATCTCGATTTTTTTCAATTCTAATTACTTTCATTATTCTCAATATTTTGGGATTCAACAATTTCAATTATCCTTTGTTTCAAATCATTATTTTCATTCCTCAATTCGTAAATAATATTTCCCTCAAATTTCTCGGGATAATTATCCATCATTGTATATTGCATTAATTGGTATTTTTCTTTATATCTTAAATCCCAATCCATCATTGCATCATGTTTATTTACGGCATGAATGATTGTTGCATGATTTTTATCGAAATATTTTGCAATCTTTGTATATGTAAGATCTAAAACATTTCGCATAAAATAAAATGCCATTGTACGGGCATCAACGATTTGGCGTAATCTTGATTTTGAAAAAAATTCCGATTGGCTAATGTTGTTAATTTTGCAACATTGCAAAACGATATCATTAATATTATTATCCATTATTTGTTTATTGTTTTATGATTATCATCATCGTTTAATACTTGATAAACCGATGGATCAATTTTTTTGATTTTACGATAAATCTCCCTAACTTTTTTGAATGCTTGGGCCCGATATGATTTTGTTATATCGGTACCCGTTGCATCAACAATTATTTTATGGGCATCATATAATAATTTATGTGTTTTATTTTTCATAATTTAACATCAATTTATACTCATCTTGCAATTTTTCAATGGCATTAATTCGATCATGTGATTGCTCCCAATATTCCGAATTAAATTTAGCCGGCTTAACGTACCATTCCATAAATTCAACCTCCAAATATTTATCATGTTCGGTGATTTTTGTAAACTTTTTATTGAATGATATTAAATTTCGGCCCGATTTGAATGGTATTTTAAAACAATATGAATTATCATTATCCCATCCCTTTTGCCATGATTTTATATTAAAACGGCAAATCATTATTATTTGATTTTGGCGATTGTTGTTTTTCTCCTTTTAATACCCAATTGGCGAATATTTCGGCATGATCCGTTATCGATTCAACTTTGCATCCTCCATTTGCAAATAATTGTACGGCATTGGTTAATGCATTTTGTTTTACAATTAATTCATCCCTAAATGATGGGCCCGATTGTTTATCGTTTGATGTAAATGGTTTATCATATTCCGGATTTTGATATTTGATGCGATTTTTCGCCCCATCCCATTGATATGATACCTCCGATCCAATAACAAATCGGGATTGATTCTCCTCCTTTGATAAATATAAACCGGTATCATTACCAATTGATATTTCCCATCGATAAAATAAACCATAATCCGATTTCCATGTTCCATCGGCTTGAATGTTTTTTACAATTCCCTTTTTAATTTCCATAATTTAATTTGATTTTGTTTGATCCACGTTTTTTGGTGTGATCATATTAATAATTGATTCTAGTTTTATTTGTGCAATTCTGAATGCATCGGCCCGGCCTTGATGATATTGTTTCATATCGCCAATGATCCGGCTCATTTTATCATATTCATATTGTTCGTTTTTTTTGGTTTCTATCAATATATCCATGATCTGATTTTTGATTTCTAAACGGGCCAAATTTTTTGCGTTTTTAATTATTATATTCAATTCATCTTGCATATTATCCAAATATTAAAATTGTTAAATAAAATTGTGTAAATAAAATAATGATAAATGCGATATCCTTAATACATGAAATTGTTTCCGTATTTGCCATTTTAAATGATTTTGCGATGATTTTTTTCATTGTTTGATACTTTATATATCCCGGGGCCATAAAACCCCGGAAAATTGATTATTTTATTAAATATATTTTTTCCATTCCGGATGTAAATTATAATGATTTTCATCCAAATAAATAATTTTGTATCCGGATTCATTTTCATTAATCCAAATAATTTCCTTTTTAACTAAACTTGATAATACTCCTTTTACAATATTAATATCAATATTGCACCATTTTGATAAATCTTTTGCATCTACATCACTAAAACCCTCCTCGGCATATAAGTTAGCAATTAATTCCGTTAAAATTGTTTTCTCTAATTGTGTTAAATTTAAATTTTCCATTTTTAGTTTTTTTTGTTGTGGGGATTATTCCCCTTGTTTGATGTTGCTAATATATAACCTTTTTAATTGTTGTGCAATACCTTTTAACAAAAAAAGTATTATTTTTTAATATTTTTATTGTTTTACTCTAGTAAATAAAATAATATTAATGTTGAATTATTATTAATAAATGGCAATAAAAAACCCGAAATCGTTAAATTCCGGGGATAATTTATCATTAAAAACATCAAATATTATACTCGCATTATGTAAATATGTAATTTAATCGGGCGATTTGGCCGTTTTCTTTTGATATAACAAAACCCTCAATTGCTTTTGCCGATCCTTGATATCCATTGCGATGATGCCATGAATCCGTACCCGATGGCGATCGCATATATTCCACCGAACAACCATGGAAATCCTTTCCATCTAACCATCGTTGCTTTATTTTATGATGTACATGATGCAAAAACCAATATCGATGATTGGTTTGATCCCATATTTTAGATTCATTGGCCATTATTAATGGCAAATCAACCATTTTGGCTCCATCTCCATGGCTAAATCCTAACAATGAATTCCCATATTTGTAATATTTACGATGTGATGGCGATGCATCAACGGATACATTTTTTGCATTTCGATACCATGATTTCAAACAATGGGCCAAATGGAATCCCGAATAATAATCATGATTGCTCATCGAATGAATGCAATCAACCGGGGCAATCTGAATTAACATCTCAACGCATTCAACATATAATTCCAATGCAATCGTAAAATGCTCATGCCATTCCATATCAACGGATTGTGGTGTGCCGGATGTTGTTTTATTATGGCCATCGGTATGCAATATATCGTTCCCTATGCAAAAAACAATACGATCAACATTATAACCATCGGCATAATTCAATATGCCTTGTATCCCCTCAATTACTCTTTTACGGGCAATCTCTATATTATACGGATCATCATGTTCGGCCGGCGATCCATATTTGCCAATGTGTACATCGGCCGGATTTATTATTAATAAATTTGAATCCTTATTTTTTGGATATTTAACATCCGGATATTTTGGGGCATAATCTTTTATTAATGCAACCAATTCATCTTTTAATGCCTCGGGATCTTGTTGTTGCCCCTTGGCCATAATGGAAAACTTTTTTGATTTGTGCCAATAATGGGCAACATTATGGAATGGGATTCCATGTTTTTCGCATTCCTCCCGTAAATCTTTATTTTGGCGATATTCATGAACCAATTTCACCTCATCGGATTTTAATCGATATTGTTTATTTTTTTGGCCCATTTCTTTTTTCGATTGTACGGCCAATGAAATATGATCCGTAAATTGCCAATAATAATGAATTCCATATTGGTACGTATATTGGATTTAATGTAAATTCTCCAAAATTGCCATCCAAAAATGAAATTATAACAAAAACCAATGTTACGAATATCAATGTTAATGGCCTAATGATTCGGGCCAATGGATGCGAATTATTATCCGATTTCCATCGTTCCGTTACGGCGTTTTGCGATGATTTTTCTAAATCATTATATATCTCATTCAATTTGGCTTTTGCCAACATTCGTTCCTCATCGTTGGTAATTACCTCATCCAATATTTTATCGGATCCCTTTAATACTCCGGATATTACTTTTCCAATTCCTAATATATCCATATTACATTTTGTATTTTAGATTTATCAACATCGATATGTAAAAATGTTGATCCAATGCCGTATCTCGTTATCCCTAAATTTAAACAAATATCGATCAATTGAAATCGATCAATTGAATTATTGCAATGTATATCAACGGCCAATCCTTTTAAATGGGATGATGTTGGTTTTGAATTTTTTAATTTTTCATTATGCTCTAATGTACGAAATCCCGAATTGATTTTTATTGGCTTGCCATAATTGGCCCGTAATTCATCCAATAATTTTACAAAATTATGATCCATATTAATACCGGATTCGGGCAATGATGGGCAATCAAATTCATCCCATGTATAAAATATTGGTTTATAATTATCCATTATTTATGATGTTTGCAATTAACAAATGTTGCCATATCCTTTTCCAATTCAATAATACGATCCTCGCATTCATTAATAATTTTAATTTTTTTTTCCAATCGTTGTTCCAATACAATTATATCCTCATCCAATTGGGCGATTTGGGAATATGCAATGCCCATTGTAAAGATAATTCCAATGATCCAAATAATATTTCCAACGGATAATTTTAAATCCTTTTCCATCATCCCTGGCCAATATTTAATTTTTGATATTGTTTGCCTCCTTTCGTTCTCGATTTATTTTTGGAATGGATGCCCTTTCGTTTGATTTTTGGTTTTTTTAAAAATGATGTAATATTATTTTTTGCCATCTTTGTTTTTTCTAAATGTTATATATTTATCTATTGATATAAATATTGTGATCAACAACAATAATATTTTTAAAATTACCTCAATTTGTGTTAATGATATCGCCAATACCGATATATTTAATGGAATAATATCCCATGTTTGTTTTAAAAATGCTTTCATTACTTAATATAATATGATGTTATAATTTCAATATCGGCATAAAATTTTGTGCTCGATACTTGCGATGATCCGGTTTTTATCATTGTAATTATTAATGCATCGCCTTGATCCATCGAAAATGGTGTACCGGGCTCGTATATTCTCGTAAATACATGATTTTGATCATTAACCGATATATATGATTGTTGATCAACTAATCCCATACTTGTATCTGATGATCCATTTGCATCAACCGGTTTTACCCAATATCTCAACGCCCAATCCTCATCCAATCCCCCATCTGATGATGCTTGCGATATTATTCGTTCGATTTTTGTATTATTTGCCGGGGCAATCCAAAATGCAAATTGCGAGCCCCATCGATTTGGTTTTGATACTCCATTTGTTAATACCGATCCCGAATTTACATTAAAATTAAATTGAGTAAAATTGGGCAACATATCATTTCCATGTGTCGTACCGGTGTGATACATATGTACATGAGTTGAATTATATGTTTTATATGTTTTTTCCTTTTGTTGGTATGGCTCAATAAATATTTTTGATCCAATTGGTATTTCAATTTCCGGCGTAAAATTTGCCGTTGTGAAATCGGTTGCACCTTTTACAATATCGGATGTTGTTAATATTAAAACCTCAACATCGGTATTCCTTGGGATTATTTTTAAAATTGCCCCCTTTGGAATTATTGGGCCAATCCATGAATCGATTATTACTCTTGATGATGATCCCGTTGTTGTAATTGTTGATGCTACATTTCCACAAATTTTGGCCCATAAATCCAATTGTGTATAATAATTTAATGCTTTTACATTCATATCATTTTATTTTAAAAAACATTTGATAATGCCTCATTTGGCCCCCCGGTATATTCCGATTCTCCATTTCCTAAATATCCCGTTCCGTTATTATTTAATACATTAATTGGCGATGCATTATCCAAATCATAATTTATAATCATAAATTCCCCAACAACGGATCCATCATTTGCGTTGAATGTATATCCGTTTGGAATATAATAATCACCCAAATATTTAAACATATCTCGAAATTTAAATATTCGATTTGTTACGCCGGTTTTATGGTATAATGTACATCGTAATAATTTTTTATTTGATGGTTGCAATGCAATCATTTCAATCCCTTTTAATGATGGCAATGTTTGAACGGCACTCGCTAAATTCCGATTCCTCCAACGGGATTGATAATCATATGCCCATCCAACCAATATCAATGCATTGGCCGATCCATCCCATGTAAATATTGTATTTTGGCGAATTGTTCCCGATCCGGATGCAAATTTTGAATCTCTTTTTAATTTAACTCCTCCATCAACTAATTGATTATTCGGTTTGTTTTGGATTAAGTATTGGGAAAAATTGAATGCCTCATTATTTTTGAATAAATCCAATTCAATGGCTCTCGAACCTGATCCATATTGTTCTAAATTTCGATTTGTTGTAAATGTAACCCCATAATTGGTTGATGATATTCCGGTTTGCACTCCATTAATACCAACGTACATTTTATGATAAATATATATTTGTATTGGGCCCGTTACCGGTATTGGATCCATTATATCCGGCGATGTACTCCCTAAATTATTAAATAATGAATAATATTCGTTGTTTGATGCATTATAATCCGGGATGATTAAAAAACTAGAATTGGCATATTGTTTTACCGGTTGTTCGGTTGTACTCCATTTGTAACGTAATGATTGGGGATCCCAATATAAATAATAATTATCAATTTTAATTTTGTAAAATATTTTTGCGAAATATTGATAATTTGGATTGTATGTTGCCCCTCCTTGGGCATCTCTTGTTACCCTTGTTTTAACTCTAAATTGAAAAGTAAAATTTTCGCCAACATTTCCCCCAATATTTGTGTTAATATAATTTGCCTCCGATGGATTTGGATCTTGTGTAATTGTGTAATTTGTATTTGTTGCCCAATCGTATGAATGTTCAAATAACATCCCGTTATCTTTGTCAATATCAATTTCAATCTCTTTTATTTGTTTGGAATATGAAAATGTTGATTCGGCAATTTGATAAATATTTGCTTGATCATTTATATCATCCAAATCTCCAATATTATATGTTAATGATCCTTGGCCGGCTTGCGATATTCCATAATCGGTTTTTCTATATCTAACATAAAATTCATTTGCCGTTTTCATTTGCTCATATGTTCCCAATTGAATTGTTACCCAATACCCATCCATCATGAATAATCTTATATTATAAAATTCCAATATATCTTTCAACATATCGAAACATGAATTGAATGAAAAATTACCATCATTAGATTCGGAATAAAAAACACTTGATGCCGATGCCGATGATCTCAATGGATCATTTTTAATATCATTTTGTAATGATGCCATTTTATCATTTTCCCAACAACTTAAATTATAATTAAATGTTGATGTTGTTCCAAATAAATCGGTTGTTGGTATTAATCTCAAACATGCCAACAATAATGATCGATGTTGATACGTTTCCCCATCCCATGATGGCGATCCAACATCAAAAACATCGAAATCACCAATTGATCCTCCAGGCGATCCGGCAACATTATAAATATTTGTTAAATCGGTAACCGGTTTTGCTTTTAATAATGATATTCCATCAATTGCATGAATTTTAAATGGTTGGGGATAATATAAATCTCCCAATTCGGCCGAATCAACAATGATTACTCCTTTCCAAAAATTTTGAAATGTGCCATTGTTATCATGATCATATAAAATATCCAATAAATAATCGGATTCATCGGCTTCAACCATATCCAAAACAAATTGATCATCTCCCGAATTTTCTGAAAAAAATGTAAATGTGCACTCACTCATTTTTAATGGGGAATCAACATCATCGCCCTCGCCTTGATATTTTAATTCAAAACCCTCGGATCCACAATTAAATGTTGATATACTCCCGGAATAATTTTTTTTCCAAATTCTTATATGAAATCGGCCGTTTTGATTATCATTAAATAATGTTTCTTTAATAACTCCGTATGCCATTATGATATTCGATTTAATCGTTGTTGTGTACGTTGGTTTGATAATAAAATATCCTCACCCCTTAAAACTCCATAAATTTGTTGGGATCCTCCTCCCATCATGTTTTCCAACTTGGATAACGGGGCAATCACCTCGGGATCCATTCTCGCATTTCGGTTATCTCCGACGAGTGCCAACGATTCGCCAAAAGCCAATCCCCCCTTGGCCAATGCCGGCAATGGGGCCGATAATGTTGTTCCTAATTGTACGGCTCCTAATCCGGCAATAATTCCGGCCCATGGCATCCCGGCCGTTAATGGGCTCATTGCAACGGATTGCATAATTCCGGATGCCGTACTTGTTATGATTGATAATGCCGATTGTACTCGTTGCGAAATTGCTTGTTTCCTTGCAATTTTTCGGGATTTTTTTGCCGAATCATCTTTTATTGTATTTGATTCATCGTTATAATCTTTCTCGGCTTGTAATATCATTGCATTTTTCTCCTCCTCGGATACTTGCAATCTCTCAATTTGCAATAATTGATTTTGATAATCGGTTTCGGCTTTCATTAAATTTGCCTCGGTTTCTTGATTCAATCTCTCTTGTTGATTTGCAAAATGTTGATCCAATATTTGGCCAACTTGTTGGAATGCTTGGCCGTATGTTTGTTGAAATTTATCCAAATTTTCCTCTCCCGTTTTGGCCCATTCGCCCCAATCTTTTTTGGATTTCTCCAATGCCTTATTTTCATCACTAAAATATGAATCATCAAATGGCTCCGGGCCCATTGTAACCCCTCCCGATGTTGATGTTGATGGGCCTCCATCCGGCGAAAATGTTGATTGTATTTTGTTTTTTATGTCGGTTAGGAAATTACCAACTTTATTAACTCCATTTTGAATATCCTCGCCCGTAATTAATTCGATTGGCTCTCGATTTCCCATTGTATTATCGATTGCCGTTGCTATATTTTCGGCAATTGTTTTCCCATGCTCATCAATCGATTGTTTTAATTCGGGATTTTTTTCCGGATCAAATGAATTGGCCATTGATTCTCCAATAGAATTAAATCCTTTTTTTAATGTATCTAAATCAAAAGTAAATGCCCCTTTTATAATATCGCCAATACCTCCAAATAAACCTCGGATATTGCCTCCCAATCCTTTTAATATGCTCCATGTTGATTTTACAAAAAATAATGCATTGGCATATGCATTTTTAAATGTTAATGCAATAAATTCAACGGCTCCACGAAATAACATTGATTCATTATATAAATCAATAAAATAATTAATTACATCAACCAAAGTTTTTTTAACCGGCTCCCAATTTTTATATATTAAGATTCCGGCCCCAATTAATGCCCCAACAACTAAAGTAACCGGGCTTAACATTCCGGCCAATATTGTTGTTAATGTTCCAAATAATGATATTAATGGGCCGGAAACGGCAACAATTGTTACCATCCCAACGGATAATGCTTTGATTGGCCCCGATAAACCTTGGAATGCTTTTGCACCTTTTGAAATAAATTGGGCCAATTTTACAACCAATGGCAATACTCGGGATCCAATTTCCATTCCAACTGATGTCAACTCTTGGAATGTTTGTTGCAATTTAAACCCGGAATCCTTGGATACCCTTTCGAATCCTTTGTCTAAAATTCCATTTGAATTGTTGATATTCTCAACGATTTGGCGATATGCATCACCTTGCGATCCGGCCGTACCCAAAACGGCTGATAATCCTCGAACATTTGGTATTAATTGGGCCAATCCCTCCTCATTACCTTTGAATTTATCCGTTAATCCAATTAATGTTTCGGCCAATCCCTTTTCCTTTACTTGTTGGCGTAACTCCTCAAAACTCATTCCAATGGAATTCAATGCCTCTCGGGATTGATCCGTTGGTTTTAATAATGAATTCATCACCCCACGTAAGCCCGTAACGGCCTCCTCGGATGATACCCCCAATCTCGTAAATGTTGCAATGGATCCCCCAACCTCGGCAAATGATATCCCCAATTGGGATGCAATACCCGTTACCCGGCCCAATACCGGGGCCAATGATGATGCCTCCAAATTACCCTCACGAACAACGGCCATTAATGTATCGGTTGCCTCGGCTGATGATATATTTTCGGCTCCATATGATGCCAGAACCCCCGTTACGGCTCGGGCAATTTCCTCCGTTTCACCTAATCCAACGGCACTCGCTTTTGCTGATGATTCCAAAACCTCTAACGCATCCGATCCCCTTAATCCGGCCGATGTTATCGTAAATAATGCATCGGCTAATTCTTGGGGCCCTTTTGCCGTTTCTCCGGATAATTTCATTACCTCGGATCTCATGTTTGCAACTTGATCCGATGTTAATCCAACCAATGTTTCGATTTTTGTAAATGATTTGGTTAAATCCAAACTCATTTTAATCCCGGCCGTTGCAACCAATCCAAATGGCATTGTTATATTAGACGTAATTGATGATCCAACGGATTTCATTTTACCCCCAAATCGTTTCATTGATTTTTGGGCTTTTTCCAATCCCTTTTCAAATTGTCGGGAATCTAATCCCAATCTAATATTTAATGTTTTTTTACTTGCCATCGCTTGGTTTTTCTTTTAATCCGTACAATTTGGAATAATATTCCATTTCCTTTCGGTTTTTCATCATTTCCGATCTCGATAATGATGTTTTTTCCTCCCATGGGAATTTTATCAATGATGTTGGTTTTAATTGCTTTCCTTTTTTCATATGTGGTTGCAATAAAAATGCCGTTTGCCATCTTACCATTTCCCAATCATTTCGATTCTTTCGATCCATCATGGCATTAAATCCATGTTGTTTCAAAAAAAACTCCCGGGGCAATAAATCCCAAAATGCATCGGGGCTCATTCCCATTTGCCCATATGCAATGGATTCAATTTGCTCCCATGTTATTTTTTCGGCCCTTTTGGGGATTTCACCCCTTTTACGTTTCCCGATTCATCCGGAATAACGGCATTAAATTGATTTGCAAAAACATCCATAATTGTTGCCAATGCATTAATATCATAATCCATTAAATCGCCAACATCATCCAATGATAATGTAAATTCCTTTCCGGCTTTTCTGTATCCATCTTTTAATCCACAAAATGCCAATTTAATTGCCGTATCTAAATCAATATTTTCGCCAATTTTATCAATTTCATTTAATGGTATTCCCGTCAATGTCGTAAATAATCGCAAAGTATTCATCCCAAAACGGCATGGATGATTATCCATATTACCATCCTCATTTTTTAATTTAATTAATTCGTAACTCATGTTTTTTTGTTTTATGTAATTTTTAAATAATTTAGGATTGGGAAATTAATCCCAATCCCAAATATAATAATTTATTGGTTTATTGCTTTTGTCAATACTCCGGTACCCTCTAAAGATACTGAATAAGTAACATTATCCTCCATTGGGGCATCCATCGATAATGATGTAATATATGCATCTCCCGAATAATAATAATCTCCCGTTGTTGCCGTTTTGAATTTAATTTTAACAACTGATCTCGAATCTAACTCACTCCATAATTCATCGAATTCGGTTGTTGTTCCTCCGGCTGTGAAATCTTGTAATCCCTCGGCCTCAACGCTCCATGATCTTACGGCCTCTAATTTTTCACTCCATCCTGCCGATGATTTTGTTGTTGTATCCCTCGTATCCATGTTTATAGATAACGAACATGATGTTGCGAATGCCGTTGGATAATAATTTGTTCCTCCATCGGTTGACACTTCTAGTACCAATCCCGTTCCATTTGTAATTGCCATTTTTTAAAATTTTAAATAATTATATAATTTCGTTTTCATTTTTAATATCATCAATTACCGGTTTTTCAATCGATTTTTTTGATGTTTTTTTTGATGTTGTTTTTTTCTTAACTCCATCGATTTGAATAAATCCCCCATCGGCGAATTTATTTGCATTTTCCAATGATAATTCAATAATTGATCCGGCTTTTGTTGTTTTGCCTTTTCTCTTGAAATCTTTGATTAATTCGTATTTTTTCATAATGTTATATTGCTTGGCGTATATTAAATTCCAAAACTCGGTAATGAATTCCATGATCGCCAAATGATTCATCATATTCATCCGATTCCCCGGTTAATGTAATTTGTTGAATTTTAAATAAAACATTGGATCCCCCTCCCGGCAATTGGTAATCCATTGCATTTCGTATTAATTGGGATAATGATTCCATTTGCGAATATGTATCACTGAATGCCGTTATATTAACCGAAAAAACATCTAAATTAGATACTCCATTTTTGGTATTGCTTGGCGAATTGCTCACAATTTGATAAACAATGCATGGCATATTTACTCCAATTGGAATTCGATTTGGGAATATTTTATTTTGATATGATGATAAACCCGAATCATTTTTTAATATATAATTAATCGCTTTTCCCAACTCCATTATCCAAATCGTTTTTTAAATCGTTTATCGATTGTATTAATAATATCGTTTCCCAATCTATTCATTACGGCATTACCGGATGAATCCATTGTTTTTTTCAAATAATTTTTACCTCCAACATATGATCCATCAATTCCCGGCGTAAATCCATATTCCAAAAAATACAAATAATATCCGGATGATTCTCGTACCCATTTTTGATATCTTGCATTGGATGATTTTTTTGATTCGCCTTTTTTTGCTTTTATTTTTTTTGGCACTTTAACCAATGGGCCCAAAAATACCATCGGCCATTGATTTTTTTTTGGTTTCCCATTAAAAATTTTAATCGATTTTTTTAATCTCCCGGAATGCCCAACTCTCCCGGATGCCGGAATACGTTTTTTTAAATCACTTTTTGCCGGCCTCATTGATACCCTCATTGCCGATTGCAATGCACGTTTTACCCTTGTATCGCTTTTTGGATATAGTTTTTGCAATTTATTCATCGAAATTTGGAAATCTTTTTGATTCAAATCAAATGATGCAATTGGGCGATGGCCCCCGGATCCCATTAATTGTTTTTGTGCCATTAGTACGGGATTTGATTTGGTTGCTTAATATTGCATTCTAATTTTAATCCAGCACCTCGGCCAATCTCTTGTACCGATTCGATTGAATAATATTTTGTATTATATAATATGTAATTGTTTGATCCTATTCCTTTTGTATCGGTTGAATATCTAATAAAGAAATCTAAATTTTCCATTCTCGTAAATTGTTCGGCCTCAAATTCCGTACCCGATCCCGTTGATTTTGGTTTTATTTGGGCCCATACATCAATATATGAATCGGATTGTTTTGTTTGTTCGCCATATGTATCAATCGTAAATATTGGCGTATAAATTCTAATTTTACGATCTAATTTCCCGAAATTCATAATTATGCAATATATAATTTAATTCCATCCAATAACCATTTTGATCCCATTGGTATTTCACGATTCAACGTATTAACGACATCCATTCTATTTTCGTAATAATGGCCAATTATTAATAATAATGATTGTTGAATTGTATATGGTAATGGATCATGTGATATATCGTTTCCGGCTCTAAATATTATTTTTATTACCCTTTCATTTTTTGATAATGTTGGGGCCGAAAATGATGATTTCCAATATATCCTCGCCGGATTATATGAATAATCTTTATAATAATCATTTTGATTAATTGTTATTGTTTGATCATTAACATCAATATATGATATACCCGTAATTGAATTAACTCCTCCAATCAATAATTCAATATAATCTGATGGGAATTCCGATATATGTTGGGAATATTGTGCATCACTTAATGCAATTTTTGTATAATCCTCAACCGATCGCATTGATGCCCAAATTAATGCCGTAATATATGCATCATCATCGGAATGATCAACCCTCAAATGGGATTTTGCCGTTGCCAATGATATTGGTAATTGTGATGCTTTTGTTAATAAATTTAAACGATTGTAATCATATGATGCCATTGATATTTTTTTTTAAGATTGTGCCGGGGAAATGAATCCCCGGCCAATCAATTACATAAACAAATAAACAATTGAAATAATCAATTATTAACTATTCGTTCCCGAATATTGTCCCAAAGAAATTGCATTTCCTTGTTTTAATCCGAAATCGTAATATGAATTTAAAACGATTTTCACCATTCCGTTTACTGCCTCCGTATATGGATCTATTGTAATATCCAATCCATTCCAACTAGCAACAACTAATTGTGAGAAATCTCCGAAATATGCACCCTCTTTATCCGTTGCCGGATCTCCTAAAAATGGAGTAAAGTAAACCGGATATCCGTTCAAATCTCCTTGGTTGTAAAGCGATGATACTTGCGATACCAATGCACCTCTTTTAACCTCGGCCATTAGTTTATGCGAAATTGCATATCCTAAATTTCCGGCTAAACCTTTATTTCCGGCAACTTCTTCCTCCATTGCTAATAATAATGTTGCAATATCCGTTGATTCCAATGCCGTTTTGCCCGTTCCAATAAAGTTTGGAGCACCGGCAACGCTTGTAAATACGGCCTCATCAATTTTTGATGCTACTGCTCTTGCGATATCATTAACAAATGCATTTTCAACGCTTACGTTATGTTGTGCAATTAATTGTTTTGATAAATTAACGTATGTTGCCAATCTTGTTGGGCTCAATGTTAGGTTTCCTAATGCTGAACCACCATCGGCCGTTGCATCTGTTTCGCCCTCCCATGCCGTTGTTGTTGCACTCATTACCGGAATTCTAGCATCTGATGTTAATCCATTTAAGAATTGAGCACCTAATTTTGCCAAAATTGATTCGCCTTGTAATGCATCTGAAAAACCAACTACATCAATACCGGCCGTTCCGTTTGTAAGAACATTTGCACGATTTTCGAGCACCATTGTTGGAATACCTAAACCATTTAATGATTTACCAATTGATCTCGCCTCGTTTCTTGCCTCTTGATGCATTTCAGCCTCAATACCATCTAGGTTGTTATTAACGTATCCGTTAATTGCTTTTAAATACGAAAAATTAGAACGGATTTCGCTCATTTCTTTTTTCTCGTTTTTACTTGATAATTCTGATCTCATGTTTTTAATTTTTTCGGATTGATCGGCTTTTGCTTTCAATTCGTTGGATCTTGTTTCCAATTCGTTAAATTTCGATACCTCCTC
>Ga0307376_10002310_pt1 | contig 18903 bp, 18 predicted proteins | sample TR2MG_FD_202536 | JGI IMG/M metagenome (GOLD analysis project Ga0307376, IMG submission 202536) | Soil microbial communities from Risofladan, Vaasa, Finland - TR-2 | ecosystem: Environmental > Terrestrial > Soil > Coastal area > Acid sulfate soil | place: Finland: Risofladan, Vaasa | collected...
TGCGCCTGGAGGGATTCGGTCTTTCGTCTCACTTTGTTCGCTGCAGAGCCGCAGACTCCCTCGTCTTCGACTCAGTCCGTCTTTTCGAATCCCGTAAAATATGCACTTCTGGCATATTTTACACATCCTGGACATATTAATCTTTACAAACTACAGTAACCTTATATGGTGCGCCTGGAGGGATTCGAACCCCCAACCTTCGGATTCGTAGTCCACTGCTCTATCCAATTGAGCTACAGGCGCTTATTATTCTTAACCATAAAGTTTATTAGTATAAATAGGAGAATTATAGTTACTTTATATTATTAGTATAATAAAAATATATCCATTTTTAAAATGTAGCAGTTATAACTATATCAGGAAACTTCATTTAATTCCTTCAGCAGTTCATCAATATTAATACCATAAATTTTAGAAACCTGACCAAGCGTCAATATCTCTGCCTCATAAGCAGCCATCGAACAATGCAGGCAGGGCAGCTTATATTTAGCGATAATTTTACTTGCTTCAGGTGAATTTAATACTTCTGATAATTTTGTATTTTCTGTATATTTCTCTACCATAACTTCCTTCCATCATTAATAATTACTTACCAGCTCTTTTTAAATTTTAGCCTTGGAAAAGTATATCTTTTTTACCTTATTTTGTATACTCCCTATCAAAAAATAAGTATTTTTTATATGAATTTTATTATAAAATTTTTAGTGTTATCATAATATAAAAAGATCATAAAAAAATTATTGAAGGCAAAATGATTTCTGAATTATCTCCTGATAAATTAAAATTCAATTTAGATAAAAAAAACTTAAATGCAAAACTACTGAAAAACTAACTCCTTTAAAGGAAATTATCGGTCAGGACAGAGCAGTAAAAGCACTAAAATTCGGATTGAATATAGAGGATAATGGCTTTAACATTTTTGTCTCTGGTTATTCCGGAACTGACTAAATCAAAACCTTTACCCCCTGATTGGTGCTATGTAAATAACTTCAAAAACTCATATGAACCAAGAGAGCAATTGATGAAAAATATTACCGTTCAAATCTGGTTCAGGAAAAAATAAAGGACATGATAAATGATGGAACTATCCTAATAGATACAGAAGGAAGTGTTATAGGCCAGGTAAACAGCCTTTCAATTTTAAACCTGGGAGATATTACCTTTGGAAGACCTTCCAGGGTTACAGCATCTGTAGGCCTGGGAAAAACCGGTATCATCGACATTTAAAGAGAAACCAAGCTGGGTGGCCCAATTCATTCCAAGGGAGTTATGATTTTAAGCGGTTATTTGACTGAAAAATATGCTACAGACAGATGACCTATATTCTAACTTTCAAATTGAATTAGTTTTTGGGGGAAAGGTCAGTCTGAGGTTATCTATAAATCAAAGGATGGGAAAAATACCAGGCAGTTTGACTCAGTAGATTTTATTTCAAGCTACATACCCAATATGGGCGATCAGACCTTAAGATATCTTGGTTACTACAGCAATGTATGTCGTGGAAAAGAAAAAAAGATAACGTAAATGATATTGAGTTTATTATACGAGCAAATTCTTATGATAAATTCAACCACTATACTATGTGGTATGCTTTTTTTGGTATTTATCCTTAATTTCTTTAATATAGTTTTTTCCCCATATATCCAAGTCGCTTTGAAATCTGCAACGCACAATTAATTATCAGTTCAGAATATTTATCTATCAAGCTTTTATCCAACTTGGCGTACATTATTGCAAGACTTATTGCTGCAACAGAATTGCCGGTCATGTCAAAAACCGGCGCGGCAATACAAAATAATTCCCGATCAGTTTCTCTGTTGTCTATAGCATATCCTCTGACCCGCGTCTTTTTAAACTCCTTCATAAGCGCATCAAAATCCGTTATCGTATTCTCAGTATGTTTTTTAACATTCGACTTATCGAAAATTCTACGGATTTTTCTCTCAGGGTATGTAGCCAGCAGAGCTTTACCTAACCCGGTACAGTACATTTCACTGCGTGAGCCCAGTATAGCAGATGTACGTATAGCTGTAGGCGCTTCTACTTTATCAAGATAGACAAGCTGACCGTTATTCTCGATTGCAAGGAAAGCCGTAGCTCCAGCTTCAGCCATCATTTTTTCTAAAAAAGGACGTGCAGTTGGAGAAAGATCGGTATTATTCAAGTAAGCTGCACCTACTTCAAAAACCTTAAGTCCAAGCATATAAGTTTTTAATGCTTTATTATCATATTCAATATACCCTTTTTGCAACAGTGTATACAGAATATCAAACGTGCTACTTCGCGGTATATCAAGCGCAATGCTTATCTGGGTAATTGTCATTGGTTTATTTTTATCTTTAAGTAACTGTAAAATGTCCAATGCACGCTTTACAGTCCTGTTTACTTTTCCCATATAATACCTCTCATAATCTCCAATGGATACTTTAATAATTATACATCTAATTTTTCATTTGTATAATTTTTGTATATATCAATATACATATTCGTATATGTGTACATCTTTCATACTTTAAATTATAAATTATACCTTTAAAATGCGGCCATTTTGAAGGTATTATTATTTCCATATTATTAATTGTTGTTATTTACTGTCTGAATCACAGATATCCATTTTACTATCATCCTTCTTAGACAGTCGCCTGGGTACTACTTCCCGGTTGTTGAAAATTGAAATACAGCAGTTACTCCCGACTGCATTTCACCCTCGATTTATCATCTCGTATCGTTATTTTATTGATTCGGTTAAAAATAATAGTGAGCTTTTGACCTAACTCCAGGTTATTGCTGACCTCTTTTCCTCTGTTCATTGACCTGATCAATAACCACCGCAGTGATTAATATCACTCCGGTTACCAGAGTCTGCCAAAAAACGTCTACTCCCATCAAGTTCAAAGCATTCGCTATAACAGCCATTAACAAGGCACCCAGAAAAGCGCCGAACACGGAACCCTCACCGCCACTCAGGCTGGCACCCCCTATAATCGCCGCCGTAATGACTTTCAACTCTAGACCACTGCCGACTGTCACTGAGGCAGAGCCAAAACGCGCTGTAATCAACAAGCCGGCTACTCCAGCTAAAAATGCCGTAAGACAAAAATTAAAAATTTTCATCAGGTTTACATTGATCCCTGTCAGGCGTGCCGCTTTTTCATTACCACCAATATAGTAATTCTGGCGAAAGAAACGTGAATTACGCATCAAAATATCCCCTACAATTACTATAATTAACATCACATAGATTGGGTACTGCACACCAAACAATACCCCCTGACCGATAACAGTGAATGAGTGTGTCAGGTTCAACACTGCCCTCCCTCCGGCCAGCACCAACAACAATCCTCGCACGATGGTCATCATACCCAGCGTGGTAATAAATGGGTTGATCCCTACTTTAGCCACCAGTAAACCGTTAGCCAAGCCTACCCCCAGAGCCGCCAGTAAACCGACCAAAATCGAAACCGGAGCAGGCAGGCCAGCATTCAAAGACAGACCAGCAGCCACACCAGCAAATGCAAGCGTAGAACCTACTGATAAATCCAAGCCGCCAGAGATGAGCAAGATCACCATCCCCACCGCAATGGGTGCTTCAACTGAAAGAGCCATCAGGATTGCTCGTAGGTTTAAGTAACTAAGAAAGACTGGTGAAATGGAGGTCATTATAACGCCTATAACCAGCAGAACAAGGACTAAAGCCATCTCCCGCATGCCAAACACAAACTTGAGCACTTTGATCAGCTTTTGAACTTTAAACATAATTACACTCCATTCTGTTATATCATCACTACCGAGCACTGGAAGTGCTCTGGCTCCGCTCAGCATTGACAATACCAGCCGCTAGGGCCATAATACGTTCCTCGGAAAAGTCCTTGTGCAGAACTTCTCCCATGATCCGGCCGTGGTGAAATGCCAGTATGCGATCACATACACCGATCAATTCTGATAACTCCGAGGAAATAATAATAATACCAACACCTCTAGAAGCAGAATCCTTTAATATCTGATAAATATCAGCTTTCGAGCCTACATCCACCCCGCGCGCCGGATCATCAAAAATAATTACTCTAGGCTGGATACCCATCCACATAGCCACTAGCACCTTCTGCTGGTTACCACCGGATAGATACAGCACTTTCTTCATAATTGACGTGGTTGTGATATCGAACTCCAGCACACTGGATTCCACGTACCGGTTAATCCTTTTATGATCTAGAAAACTAATTACCGAAGTAAAATTTTCAATCGAGGGGGCAATGATATTATAGCGCAGCGCCATACCCTCGAATAGACCATCCTTCTTACGATCCTCTGTCAGGTAAGCAATTTTGTGAATAATAGCGTCTTTGGGGTTATTTATGTGAACTTCTTTGCCATCTAAATAAATGTGTCCGGAGTCTTTGGGGTCTACACCCACAATGGCACGCCCCACTTCCGTTCGGCCAGCACCAATTAATCCTGCCAAACCCAGGATCTCCCCTTTTCGCAACTCGAAGTTCACATCTTCAAACACATTTTTACGATTTAATCCCACCACACGCAGGACTGTCTCGTTTTCCGAAAAAGCACTTCCTCTAATCCCATAAAGGTTCTTAATCTTTCTTCCTACCATCATCGAAATTAAATCATTTTCACTCACATTATTCACACGTTCACTACCACTTTTTTTCCCATCACGCATTACCATAACCCGGTCCGCGATTTGAAACACCTCGGAGAGTTTATGGGTGATGTAAATGAAGGACATGTCCTGTTTTCGCAGCATGCGAATATTCTTGAATAGATATTTTATTTCCCGTTCTGTTAAAGCTGAGGTTGGTTCGTCCAAAATCAATACCTTAGGGCTGGTTGAAATAGCCTTCAGAATTTCTAATATCTGTTTTTGCCCCATTGTCAGGTTTTTGACGAGCGTTCTGGGATTCAATTCCAGATTAAACTTCTCTAAAAATTCCTGGGTCTGTTGGTATAACTGGCGCCAGTTTATTTTGTTCAACATACCTATTGGCTGGCGGTTGGCAAATATGTTTTCGGCGATCGAAAGACCATCTACCAATGAAAGTTCCTGGAAAACCACGCTGATCCCAGCCCGTATGGCCTGATCTGAAGATGAAAACATCACCGACTTTCCATTAAGGATTATCTGGCCTCTGTCTGGCTTCTGTACTCCACCTAACACATTTATCAATGTACTCTTTCCAGCACCATTCTCTCCAATCAGCGCCAAAATCTCTCCCTTACACAACTTTAGACTAATGTTGTCCACAGCTAAAACGCCTGGAAAACTCATTGAAATATTTCTAGCATCTAATATGATTTCCATAAATAATCCCTAATCCAATTATAAGCTGTCTTAAAAAGGGAATACAGTCTACCCCTGATAGACTGTATTCCCTTTACTCTCTTTACCGACTCTTTAGTCACCTGTATAAATCTTGTTGGCTTCGAGATAGTAAGACGCATTGGTCTTGTCAATATAGTTGACGTAAGTATTAATAACGGATGGACCAGTGAGTGCGCCAGCGGCTTTGTTATCAGTCGTCAGTGGAGCTTGGTTGTTGTTATAATGGTAGAGGGTCAGTAATGCCCAGAAGGGCATGGCGGCATCATCCTGCGCCACAGTACCCGTTAGCGTTCCATCCAGGATTTTCTCCAGCACATCGGAATTACGGTCCATAGAAACTGTTAAGACCTTGCCAACCAACCCAGCCTCTTCCACTGCAGTCGCAGCACCGATACCTCCGGTCGAGTCAGTTCCTACGAAGGCGCCCAGATCCGGGTTGCGCGTTAACATATCTTTGGCCACGCTAATGGCTGTGACAGTGTCAGCCTTGGTGTCGCCTACTCCTACAACCTCGATCCCCGGATACTCAGCAAAAGCAGCCCGGAAGCCTTCTTCACGGTCATCGAACATTTGAACACCCGGAATGCTAAGGATTGCAACTTTGCCTTCTCCATCAAGTGCTTCTGCAATGTTCTTACCACCTACGTAGCCGAGATCAAACTGGTTCGAACCAACAAACGCTAAACGGTCCGAATTGGGGAGGTCACCCAGAATAGTTACCACTGGGATACCAGCCGCAACCGCTGCATTAATTGTCGGTTCTAGCACCGGCTCTACAGCAAAGACCGCAATTCCTGCTGGGTTTCTAGCAATTGCAGCGTCAAAGGCTGCGAGCATGGCTGTCATATCGTATTCAGCCGGACCGACATAGTCTGTCTTGACACCCAAAACCTCGCCTCCCCACTTCCAGCCATACTTGTGGGCATTGAAAAACTCCAGGTTCCCCATGCAGGAGACGTAGATGTATTCCTCGGCTACTTCTTCTTCGGCTACTTCTTCTTCGGCTACTTCTTCTTCAGCAGCTCCCGCTTTACAGCCAGAGCCAAGAGCAAGCATTGAGACAATAAATACCATCACTAATATAAACATTAAAATTTTTTTCATTTAAATCACCTTTTTCAGATTGAAAAAATATATGCTAAAATGCACCAGAGATTTGCTTGGTAATATGCTCGGTAAGTAGTTATACTAAAATTATTACTGATGCAAATCTCAATTTTTTTTCATAATTATTACCTCCTTTCCTGTTGCAGTTTTAATATCTTTTCTAAATTCACCTCCTTTCTAATTAAATATATTCCGTATATATCCATATACACATAACGTATTTGCGGAACAGCTTTGTAATTACGTATATTTTTATGTTAATACACTATTTTCACTTTGTCAATATTGCGAATTGCTTTATTTAAAAAGTATCTGAAACTGTATCGTTGCCTCATTTAAAAAAGTATCTGAAATAATTTAATTAAATGGGAAAAACTCCCTATATTTAAGAAAGAAATCTATATCTTTTAAATATAGGGGGTAAAAAGGATGCTAACACCTCAAAGGTAAAATAAATTCCATACCTAAAGGTCACCAAAATTCCATAGCTACAGAGAGCAGTTATTATAAAATATATTGATGTTTATGTTAACCTTTTTTGACTACCCTAAAGTGATATGGAAAAAGATAAGGACCACTAACATTATAGAGAGATGCTTTAGGGAAGTTAGAATAAGGGTACGTCTCATAAGCTGTTTTGAAAATGATGCCAGCTGTTCAAGGATAATATTTGGGGTTATGTCTCATTTAAATAAAAGTTGGAAGGATAACCAATAAAAAAATTTACACAAAAAACTTGGCGCTACCAAGCAAGTCGACCTATTGACATCATTTATATTACAATGTATTATATTATCGTAATAATGATTATATTCCGTAAATACGTCATTTATGGTATTACTATAAACTTTTTTAAGATGGAGGTATAAAATTATGAGATATCCAAGGGTATTTTCACATTTGGGAATATCGGTTCCTGAATTAGACAAGGCTGTAAAGTTTTATAGCGAAGTAATGGGTTGGTACATTATAATGCCACCTACCACTATTGAAAGAGATGACTCAGACATTGGTATAATGTGCGATGACGTATTCGGTAAAAACTGGTTAAAATTTAGGATTGCCCATATGTCAACTGGGGATGGTATTGGCATTGAATTTTTTGAATTTACAAATAATGAGCCAGTAGAAAGCCAATTCAAATATTGGAAAAGTGGGATATTTCACTTTAGCATAAAAGATCCCGATGTTGAAGGCCTTGTAAAAAAGATCGTAGACTGTGGTGGCAAACAAAGAATGCCTATCAGGTACTATTACAAAGGCAAGAAACCTTATAGAATGTGTTATGTAGAGGACCCATTTGGTATAATTTTTGAAGTATACAGCCACAGCTATGAACTAACATATTCTTCCGGTGCATATACAGAATAATTTTCCAAAAATTATATTTATTTTGTTATTTCGTATATGACAGACATTTATATCTCATATAGGAAAATTTATCTTATATATGTAGAGAGATTTCAAGAAAGAGTTTATCTCTATGAAAGCTAAAGTGTTCTGGCAACTTAAAAATATCACAATGTGTTTTCCAGGGGTTGTCGCATTGAACAATGTTTCCCTTGATATATATAAAGGTGAAATTCTTGGCTTGGTTGGCGAAAATGGCAGCGGAAAATCTACGCTTATTAAATGCTTGTCCGGAATCTATCAACCTCAAAAGGGTGAATTTTACTATCAGGGCAAACCTGTCAAAATTTTAAGTTCCATGTTATCCCGAAAGCTTGGTGTCTCTACCGTCTATCAGGAGTTTTCACTTGTTCCCACGCTAACTGTTACAGAGAATATATTTCTTGGTAGACTCATGAAGGATAAAAAAGGATTTGTGGACTGGTTTACAATGCATGAAAAGACAAAGTCAATACTTGATACCCTTAAAATCGATATAGACCCGAACAAAATAATATACAACCTTTCAGTTGCAGAGCAGCAGCTTGTTGAAATTGCCAAAGGTTATACAGCGAATGGTAGTCTAGTGATACTTGACGAGCCTACTACTGCCCTAACAGCACCGGATATCAAGCGGCTTCACGAGCTATTGCGAAGATTGGCCTCTACAGGACACACAATAATTTATATTTCACACAGAATTAATGAAGTTATAGAAGTTGTTGACCGTATTGCTGTACTAAAAAACGGCGAACTTGCTGGGATTGCAAATATTTCTGAAATTACTATGAATGGAATAGTCAAGATGATGTCTGGGCGGCACATTGCTGAGCATTACCCAAAGCAGTGCAATGTTCAGAACGAGGTTATTTTAAAAGTTGAAAATATTACAACGGAAAATGGTGTTAATGGCGTCAGTTTTGAAATCAGAAAAGGTGAAGTGTTTGGACTTGCAGGTTTGCTTGGTTCAGGGCGTACAGAAATTGCGCGTGCATTGTTCGGTGTTGATAAAATAACCAGTGGTAAGATTTATTTCAAAGGGAAGGAAGTAAAATTTAATAATCCCCGCCAGGCGATTGAGGCCGGGATAGCATACATCACTGAAAACCGTAAAACAGATGGATTGTTTTTCAATTTAAATGGACCTAAAAACTCAACAACCGCTAAAATCAAAAAACTTTTCAGGTCCAATAGACTCCGTATTTTAGATTTAAAAAAGGAATGCAAGCTATATGACGAAAGCAATAAGAAACTGAAAATCGAACCTACGTCGGAATATAAAATGGTAGGTTTCCTTTCAGGTGGTAACCAGCAAAAAGTTGTAGTATCGCGATGGCTGTTTTCAGAGGCGGATTTCTTTATTATGGATGAACCTACTCAGGGTATAGACATAGGCGCAAGATTGGAAGTTTACAATATTATCAACGAACTTATGGCTGCAAGCAAAAGCATATTGCTTATAAGTTCCGACTCCCTTGAATTAATATCAATGAGCGATACTATCGGTAATCTTAAATTCGGCAGAATCACGAGTATTAAAGATGCCAAGGACGTAGACAAAAAATTAATAATAAACAGTTCTGTTTAGAATTATGAAACACATGGTGCGGTAATACTTATGAATGCAAAATTAAAGAAGAAAAGTATTTCAGTATCAAATTTTATAGGTCCGCTTATAGCTGCACTTTTAGTGGCGGTAGTAGTTGGATTTACTACTGATAGATTCTGGGATTTAGATAATCTTAACAATCTAGCTCTTGCTGTGTCCATAACAGCTCTTCTGTCAATCGGGTCAACACTTGTTATTTTTATAGGTGGTATAGATCTTTCCATAGGTTCTATGATTGCGCTTGTAACAATGGCAATGTCTACGCTTTTAAAATTTGGGGGGTGGCCAATTGCGGCTGGTCTTTTATTTGCTGTAATACTGGGTGCAATACTTGGAGCTTTTAATGGTGTATTTACCGCATATTTAAAAGTACCAGCCTTTATATCAACTCTGGCAGGCTTAAGCATATTTAAAGGTGCAGCCTTCTTGTTTAACAATGGATCTCCAATATTCTCGATTTCTGAAAATTTTGATATTATTTTTTATGGTAAACTATTTGGTACAATTCCATTAGCCTTCATCTACGTAGCTGTATTTTATATCTTTTTTATTCTGTTTATGAAGTATTCAAATTTAGGCAGGGAGATATATGCTGTCGGTGGGAATGAAACTGCCGCAAAACTTTCGGGCATAAATGTTAAGAAAGTGAAATTTATAACTTTTGTAATAGCAGGTGCGATGGCTGGCATTGCTTCTATTCTAATGGCATCACGTCTAAATTCCGGTTCTCCAAACTACGGTTCAGGAATGGAACTATCTGCAATTGCAGCAGCAGTTATAGGTGGAGCGAGCTTATCAGGCGGCCGTGGGAACATAATAAATACTCTGTTTGGGGCACTGACAATAATAATAGTACAAAACGGGATGAATTTGAATGCAGTACCGACATCACTGCAGGGCATTACACTCGGACTTATAATAATAATTGCGGTGCTTATAGATATGTGGAAAGCTGAAGTAGCGGAATCATTCAAGAAATTAATTAAAAAGAAAGTTTAACATTAATTCCAAATCAATTGGTCTTATATGGGATAAAATTAGACGTCTATATGATAACGATTTATATTTACGTATAAATATTTGCAATAAAAGAAGGAGGGGATAAAAAAAAATGAATTATTAACAACATTATCACGATAGGAGGTGAATTTATAAAACAATTTATATGTATTTTTTGTAATTGAGAGTTTTAAAAAGAAAGGATTTACAAATGAAGAAATTATTTTTATGGCTAATAATTGCAGTGATAATTGCAGTATTTTCTCTAGTTGGTTGTAAGGAAGCTGCAGCTGAAGAAGAAGTAGCAGCTGAAGAAGAAGTAGCAACTGAAGAAGAAGTAGCAGCTGAAGAAGAAGCAGCAGCTGTTGAATATGTTGCACCTGTTCCAATTGAAGCACAGGCAACTTTTGATAATATCGAAATTGGTGACACAATAAAGTTAGTCTATATGCCTCCAGCAACTGAGTTTAACTACTATATGGCTATCGGTGCAGGTATTAAATCACTTGCAGAAGAACTCAATGTTGAATACTCGATGCTCGCACCGCAAAGCGGCGCGGATATCAATGGTCAGATGAATATGCTCCAGGACGTTATTACACAGGGCGTAGACGCTATCATTCTTTCTACACACGATGAAAATGCAGCAGCGCCATTGGTAAAACAGGCTGTAGAAAAGGGTATCGAAGTAATAATTGTTAATTCGGATATACTAACATTCCCAACTAATGTGCATGGTGTTGTAGGTTATGTACAGAGAAAAGCTCAAAGGCCAATTGGTGAATATGCAGTTGAGTTAATGAATGGCGCAGAGACAAAAGTCGGATTGATTTTAGGACAACCAGGCTGGCATGCTACTGAGAGGTCAGAAGGCTTTCTTGAGGGAATCGAGGGTGCTACCAACTTTGAAGTTGTAACCATGTTGGATGGTAAATGGAATGTAGAAGGCGGTAATCAGGCAGCTATGGATATGCTTCAGGCTCATCCTGAGATAAACCTTATGGCTGCTGGTAATGATTATGAGATAATGGGAGCTCAAAAAGCAGCTGAAGCACTCGGTCGTACTGATATTATATTCCTTGGTAATGACGGTGATACCGCATGCCTCGAAGAAATCTATGCTGGCAACATTACTGCTACGGCTAACACTACTCCATATGTTATGGGTTTAATTGCAATGCAGGTAGCATACGATGGCTTGACAGGCAATTTCAAAGGTGGGTTTGTTGAGACTCCAAGTGTTGTAACTGATAAATCTAATGTGCTTGGATTCTTACAAAAACCAGAAACATTATTCCCGGCTCCATCAAAGGAATATTAATTAATTGAATAATGTAATATCTAGATAAAGGCGCCAAATCATAATGTTTTAGCGCCTTTATCTATCACGATCTTAAAAAGCCCGGTATTATACTGGGCTTTTTGCATTAGATAAAGACTATAATAAGAAGTTCTATAATTGATAAGAATAACTTAAGAGATGATGGTGGAAAAAGTAACACTGGATACTCTGCATCGTACCTTCTTAAAATCAAAATGAAAGATAAAAACGTAAAATTTTATAGATACTATTTTTGAACCAGATGAATAGCAAAGCCGCCAATCTCTATTCCAAGATAAATGACTTTAAGCTCTCCTTTAGTATTTCTTTTTGCAGTATCCACATCAAACTCATAACCTTTTGACTGTAAATATTCAACAGCAGCATCTATATTATCTGTTTTAAATGCTATGTGACCGTGGGTTCCAGATATTTGCTTTTCATAATCTCAATTCCATTGCCTGCAAAAAACGAGCTTTTACCTTCTTTAATATCAAAATTAAATATTCTGCAAAATAATTCAGCATTCTTTCTTGCATCATAAATATCTGAGCAGTTTATGCCTATATGTGCAATTTCAAAACTGAATAATTTGTTTATATCCATAAAGAACCGTCACTTTCTTAAGAATCATTTTGGTTTTACAATATCGAATGGTTTTTGCCCAAGTAATACTGCCTTAACGTTATTGGCTGCAACACGCCTGCAATTATCTAATGATTGCTTGCTGACATACGCAGTATGAGGTGTGAAAAAGCAATTATCGAGTTTGAACAGTTTGTTCATTTCGGGAGTCCAATTTTTAATCTTCATTGGCTCTTCTTCTGGATCATCCAGCGCAGCTCCGGCTATCCATCTTTTTGAAAGAGCCTTGTATAGCGCCTTATTATCCACGCATTTACCTCTTGAAACACATACTAAATATGCACTATTCTTCATTTTTCGTAACATTTCTTCATTTACTATATGGTGTGTTTTGCTAGTGTAAGGCGTAAGAACGTTCACTACATCACATTGTGAAAAAATCTCATCGAGCTCTACCTTTTTAACACCGTGAGTTTTCATAAAACTTTCAGAAACATAGGGGTCATATGCGATAACATTAAACCCGAAAGCCAAAAGCTTTCTTGTTAAATTTTGGGCAATTCTACCAAATCCTATCAGCGCATATACAGCCTCTCTGAAACGCGGAATAGGTGCATTCCAGTCTTGCCACGAATAGCTGCCTTTATGTACTTTTTCATTATAGAATGACAAGCTGCGCATGAGCATAAATGAAAAAGAAATCGCATGATCGGCAACTTCATCAATACAGTAATCCGGAACGTTTGTTACTATTATTCCGTGTTCATAAGCTGCTTTCACATCTAAAATGTCGACACCAATTCCATACCGTGCAATTATCTTGCAATTCTTTAATTTTTCAATAATTGGCCGCATTATTTTTGCATACTGTTGCATTATCGCATCCGCATCTGCAGCAAGTTCTCCCAGTCCTTCGCCTGTTTTACATTTGAGGCCTATTACTTCTGCCCCGATAGGTTCAAGTATTGACTTTTCTATTGAAATGTCAGGGTAATCATAATCGCTTATATATACTTTGAATTTGCTCATTTTGACTTCAACTCAATCCATCTATTGATTTTGGCACCTATCATTTAAAAGTATTGACAATACTTTATTATTTTCCATAGAAAAGCTTATATTGTCTACAGCAAGAACATCCACTAAGTAGCTTATTTAAAATATTCTTTTTTTCCAAAATATGCGACATAACTATTATCTCCATCCCTTTATTGCTACAGCCTTATCTTTGCACTCTACCCGAAACGTCGCCACTCACCAGTTTTTCAATCTCTGCAACTGTAACCTGATTAAAATCAAATTCTATTGTTTGCTTGAGACAGGACGCTGCCACAGCAAATTCAATAGCTCGCTGTGGTTCATATTCTAAAATTAGCGCATATGTTAATGCACCACCAAATGAATCACCGCCACCTACTCTGTCTACAATATGGATAAGATAGTTCTTTGAAAACCAAGTCTCTCCGTTTGCATACAGCATACCCGCCCAGTTGTTATCGCTTGCAGATATGCTTCCTCTTAATGTTATTGCAACTTTTTTAAAGCCAAAACGGTCTACAAGTTGTTTTGCGACAGAAATATATCCTTTGTGACTGAGTTTTCCAATTGACACGTTAGTACTGTCCGCTTTAATACCGAAAACCTTTTCCGCATCTTCTTCATTGGCTATACAAACATCTACATACTGCATAAGCTCACCCATTATTTTCTGAGCTTTTTCGCTTGACCACAAATTTTTACGGTAATTCAAATCGCAACTTACTGTAACCCCCTTCTTTTTTGCCACCTTACAGGCATCATTACAGATAGAAGCAGCATCATCTGAGAGTGCAGGTGTAATACCAGTAAAATGGAACCAGTTTGTCCCGTTAAATATCCTGTTCCAGTCAAATTCCTCTTTTTTTGCAGTTGAAATTGAGGAATACTTGCGATCGTATATTACTTTTGACGGACGCTGTGACGCGCCCTTTTCTACAAAATACAAGCCTAACCGTTCACCGCCAAAAACTATTTCGGAAATGTTTACGTTATAACCTCTTAACGTCTTAATAACAGCTTTTCCAAGTTCATTATCAGGTAATTTGGTTACAAATACTGCATCCAATCCATAATTGGCAAGCGATACTGCAGCATTCGCCTCACCACCTGCAAAAGACAGCTCAAATTTATTTGCCTGTCCGATTCTTAAATATCCTTCCGGATTTAAACGACCCATTATTTCTCCAAAACAAACAACCCTTTTCATTAAAACATCCCCCTTCTATATCTGCTACGATCTTCATTAGAAATCTGAAACTATTAAATTATTAAAATTTTTTCTATCCCTTATCCTATCAAAGAATTATAGGTTTACTTTTTTACCCACACTCTTTTAAAATTTATACTGTTTATAACAACTTCTTATACTTTCACAAATGAGAGAAGAGTAATTTATAAATCAATGAATTCTTTTTAATCCCGAGGTTATTTTTAAGCAACCACTTAAAAAATATGACTCTTTTTCTTCTTGCTTGATCTTTACTACTGGAATCATCAAAGAGAGTAAAGCGAGAACCTTGCATGCTAAAATAAGTAAAACTAATGTAGTACTCTTTCAATTGTAATTTGTCAAAGAACCTAAAAGAATTCGGTTTGTTAAAAATTAATTTTCGAATCTTTAATTTAGTAAAGTCCTTATATCTGTTCAGTATATTTTTTTGCAAGGACAGTAAGCTCATCAAATTTTTTCATACTTATTAATGTGTTTTTTACAATATTGGAGCCTATTCCCACACCAGATACACCTGCTTCAAAAAAATCCTTCATATTATTTTCGTCCACGCCCCCTACGGCAAGTAAAGGTATGTGATTCAAAGGTGAACGTATTGATTTTATATAACTTACTCCGAACTCGCTTGCAGGAAACAGCTTTACAAACTTTGCCCCCGCTTCATACGCAAATACGATTTCAGATGGGGTGAGCGCACCGGGAATAGATATTGTGCCAAGCTCAGAAGTTTTTTTAATAACCTGTAAGTTTGTGTTTGGTGAAATTATATATTTTGCTCCTGCACGGACTGCGGTTTCAACCTGACGCACACTCATTACAGTTCCTGCACCTATAAGCATTTTATCTCCAAAATGATCACACAACGCTTTTATGGACTCAGCTGTACTCTGCTCGCCCTCAGCGATTGCTTGATTAAAAGTAACCTCAATAAGCCTTATGCCGCCGGCATAAAGTGCTTCCGCCACTGGGATAATATCTGCTTGTGGGATCTTTCGTATTATAGCGATTATTTTATACTGTTTTATGGCGTTAATAACATATTCACTCATAAAATACCTCCATTTTTAAATACATTAAATAAACATAAAGCGTTTTTAGCGTCCATCATTATTAATGTATAATTTTTTCCAACCTAAATCAGAATTCTATACCTAACGCCCTCAATGGGAAACCGTCTGCTCCTTTAAGTGCAATAGGTGCACCTATAAAGAATATTTCGTCTCCTGGTATAGTTTCAAGATTTGTCAGTCCTTCCACTATGACAACTCCGGCACTGAGTAGGGCTTTATGCACCTCTATGTACTTTTTAGGATTAAGCGAAGGAGGCTCAACACCAATCATTAAAATTCCCAGCTCTACGAGCCAATTGGCAAGTTCCAAAGTGATGACCGAATAGTCTGTAAAATACTTTGGTTCATTAAAATGCTTTGACCAACCAGTCTTAATAATAACCCGCTTGCAATCAGCTATTTTTTTACTATATGGAAGTAGATCTGATACATAAATTTCATCAAAATCCGATTTTACCGAGCAATCTGCTATAACTGTCTTACCTATATACTTACAAACATCAATTTTTTCGAGTGAATCACCACCCTGGATAAAATGTAGAGGTGCATCTGTATGCGTGCCTGCATGAGTGTTTATTGAAGCAATTCCCAAATTATAATTATCCTTTGTTATAGTCTGGCTTAGTTTATAACTCATAGATGGTGTACCCGGGAATACCATCATATCGATTGCGAAAGGTAACGTTAAGTCATACACTTTCATATAAATTCCATCCTTTAAAATTAAACAGATATTAAATGCGGCCAAATTTTTCAAGCAGTTCCTTAACAGTCGCACCCTTGAGAATCTCAGCTCTTGTTATCTCTTCCTTCTCAATTTGTTCCTTAGCCCTTACATACATCTCTTCAAGGTCATCAGCAGGAGCAATAGTAACACCAATTTCATCTGCTACAATAAGATCACCGGGGCGTACAATTACTCCGCCACAAACTATAGGAGTGTTAACTTCAATAGGTTCCTTCCTTCCTGAGTAAGCAGTATGTGATGCTCGCGGGCTTACATATGCAGAATAAATTGGGAAATCAAGCATTTTTGCTTCGTCTGTGTCCCTTGAACTTCCGTCTATAACCACACCTACAATACCTGCAGCTTTACTTAAACCACACATAAGCCCACCCCAAATAGATGTTTCAGATTCAGAAAATGCATCAATTACAACAACGTCACCGCGTTGAGCTATCTCAAAAATAATAAGACAATCAACAATATCGCCAGGTGTAAGCTTAACTGTAAGCGCAGGACCTATTATGCGCTTGTTAACAGTCCTCTGCTTAATCGTATGACGCATAACGTTGTCTCTCTCCTGAACATCACTTAATATAGCAGAAAGGCTGTATACATTCTTCATTTCAAGGAACTTGTCAATTAGCTCCTGATTAATCTTGGCATGTGGCTTTATAATATTTTTCATAAAAACCTCCCATAATTAGTCATTTCAATAACTCATTAATAAACAACATATCACTCATTAGAATTAATAACTATATATCATGTTCGACAATAACCCTTAATAGAGCAATTATGGACCTAATCCCTTCCTTTTAAACAAATATATTTTCCAGCAAATAATTGTATAAATGTTGCATATCACTTTTAATCACATAAATTATTATTTATTATATTTGTCAATTTTTAATTGTGTATATCAAGTTTGCTAAGCCAATAAACAGTTAAAAAGCTACCAGTATTCTCATAAATTTAAAAATAGCTGTTATTTCGTAAATACGTATTTTGTTTGGTATAGAAATTAAATATATTCCTATTCCGTATATATCCATATATACATAACGTATCTGCGGAACAGCTTTGTAATTACGTATATGGTTTTATGTTAATACACTATTTTCACTTTGTCAATATTAAGAATTGCTTTTGATTTTATTAGCTATATGAAATATGATTTCAATATTTATGCTAAATGGATATGCCCTTACCCCATTCTTTAGTCCAGTTTTTAAGTTAGTATCTAAGCCATTTTGAGGGTCCCCCGAAAAGTTGAGGGATACACTGAATCAAAATACTGTCACTTCCTCACTGGCATTAAAGGAACTTCTTGGAAATATTAGTCTGGAACCGGTGACTGATAAAAAATCAGATTTTTATTACATTGTAAGTAATGGAGATATCAAATTTAAACCTTATTATATATCACATACAATGATTCAGACTCTTGCTCTATTGGATGATAAATACAAAGGTTCGAATTTGTATCTTTGGCGGAGAGGGAGGGATTCGGTCTTTCGTCTCACTTCGTTCGCTGCAGAGCCGCGAGCTCCCTCAGCTTTCGCTTCAGTCCGCTCTTTCGAATCCCTGGAAACATGCCACCGGCATGTTTCCATCCATTAAAGTTTATCAATCTCTGGCAACACCATTACATCTTTGGCGGAGAGGGAGGGATTCGAACCCCCGGAAGATATAAACCTTCAACGGTTTTCAAGACCGCCGCATTCAACCACTCTGCCACCTCTCCAGGCAAAGACAAATTATAACATAAAATCTGGATTTATAAATGTACTTCTCATTGCGACCTGCAGACCGTAATTAAAAGACAATTGTATATACTATTTGTCCCATTTTTTTCTGGATATTATCTCTATCCCGCCCATATAGGGCTGCAGCACTTCAGGAACTTTTATATTCCCATCACCATCCTGATAATTCTCATAAATAGCTATCAAGGTCCTTCCCACCGCACAGGCAGTACTATTCATGGTGTGAACCAGTTCTTTTTTCTTTCCATCCCTGTACTTTATATTCAATCTTCTTGCCTGGAAATCCGTATCATGACTGCATGACGCCAGTTCCCTGTACCTCCTCTGTCCGGGAAGCCAGGCTTCCAGGTCATATTTTTTAGCATTAGGAGCCCCAATATCACCAGTACACATATTTACAATCCTGTAATGAAGCTTGAGTTCCTGCATAATTTCTTCAAGTATCCCCCTTAATTTTTCATATTCCTCCCAGGACTTTTCCGGATGAGCAAAGATAAACATCTCAACCTTATCAAATTGATGAACTCTAAACAACCCCCCCAGGTCTTTACCATAAGTTCCGGCTTCTCTTCTAAAACAGGTAGAAAAAGCAGTATATTTTAGAGGAAGCATATCTGCATCCAGAAACTCATCACTATGATAAGCACAAAGCGGAACCTCAGAAGTTCCGATTAAAAATAGATCATCAAGTTCAGTTTTATAATATTGAGTTTTTTCTACAGG
>Ga0307376_10002311_pt1 | contig 18899 bp, 18 predicted proteins | sample TR2MG_FD_202536 | JGI IMG/M metagenome (GOLD analysis project Ga0307376, IMG submission 202536) | Soil microbial communities from Risofladan, Vaasa, Finland - TR-2 | ecosystem: Environmental > Terrestrial > Soil > Coastal area > Acid sulfate soil | place: Finland: Risofladan, Vaasa | collected...
AATGCAATAATTGTTCTTCTATCCTCTTCAGACAACGGATTTTCTTTGGGTGTTGGTGTAGTTTCGTTCCTTTTTACCTGAATACTTGCACTTCTTTCTTCTTTAGTATCACGATATGGTATTGCAGCAGCAGTTGCATTTGCTTGGTCAGCAATATTACTTCCATCGCTACCAACAGTATAATTAATTCCAAGACCCTCAGCATCTGCATTAAAAAGTGCTTTAAGTCTTGCATTCACAAGTGACATTGTTGCCCATGCACGTCTGGTTCCAAGTGCTATATTATAATTTTCTTCTTCAATAACATCCAAATCGTTTTGTTCCGTATATAGTTTTGATGCCGTACCCCAAATATTAATATTATATAATGGTCTATTTTCTTCATTGGTGTACATATTAATAAGCATCTTATTTAATTCTAAATCACCAAACCCTTCTTGATTTGCAACAGCAGATACATTATATTGGTCAACACCAGTGCTTGCACTATAATATGTTTTTCCACTTGAAGTATATGTGGTCATGCCACTAATAAAATAAATTTTATCATTTAATCCATATGTACCACCATCAGATGAAACACTGTCTTCAACAATTTCATATTTATAATCATCATACATTTTATTGATGATTGTGGCTTCAGTATCAGTAACCTTCGGCACATCATTAGGAAAATATACATTAAGCGATACGGGGTCAAGTACATCAGGTTCTGCCGTTTCAGTCTTACCCTCTATTGTTGTAATTTTAACTCTGAGTCTCGCAATTTTTAATTCAAGACTTTCTATGGTTTTTTTTGTATTATCTTTATACTCTTCACCACCAAAAGCAAAAAATTCAGCAATTTCTCTTTGTCTATCACCACCCTTGAAATTCCTTAGTTGTTCCGGGTAATCAACGAGCAAGGAAAATGTAACAGTAGCAGTTCTCTCAGAATGCATGTAGTTATACATTGGCTCGTTTCTACCAATCATCACCGTTGGTTCATATCTCGCAGTTGCGCTTTCATTCATTTCCAAATTATAGGGTGGAAACCACATAATACGTCCACCAAATCCACCAACCTCACATAATGGAATTGCTGAACCCCATTCATCATCAATAATTCCATAATTACCGTTACTAATCACTTTTGTCGCAAGATTTTCAATACTGAACATCATATTGGTGTTATCAATTTTATCCTCGTCCATCATTGGATGAATTTTAGGAAGAACTGAATTATATATTACAGAATCTGGATTTCCATTATATACTTTATTACCATCAAAACGAATTGCCTTCGCAAATCTATCGTATTGGTCAAGTGCTGTGTGTTGACGAGTACCTGATTTCCCAGCCAGTTGTCTTGCAGTCGCATAAACACTATTATTAGATGTCCATAATGCAGAACCTTGGAACCCCGTGATATTTCCATCTTTATCAGTGAACGCTTTTCTTGTAATATCACCTACTCTACCTTCAGTCGCATTTACAAGATTCCTCGTATACTCCAATAAACCCGCTCTGATATTATGTGAATTCGTTAAATCATTTGATTGAACACCACTATCAAATGCTTCGGAACTAATACCGGGACGCAGAGGATTTAAAGCAGCTTTAGTTTCATCAAATGTACCATTTAAACCCCAAATAACTTTATTTTGTAAAGCATCATTACTGAATTCAGTGATATTATCAACCCAAGTATTTTTATCAGGAGTACTTAAATCTCCTTTATTACTTTGAATTGTTTTATTTGTTTCACCAAAATACTTATTAATAAATGCAGTAGTTGGAGCATATTCTTGTTTAAATTCTTCATCATTAGAAGTTATTCTCCCTGACTGAACCATATGGAGATTAGGAAAAGTCAGTGCTTCAGGTGGTGGTGTATATACTGCATATGGGTCAAACTTCCTATCATTATAATCAAACCAAATTTTATTTCCACCACCAATCAAGGACATTCTTTCCATGATTTGCGTATCAGCTACTTCAGCATACTCATAAAGAACATTACTATTTTGTTTATAGATATTTTGATTAATTGAACGATATAATAAATTTAATTGTGCTGAACCCGTGTTTTTAATAAATTGATTATTATCGGCATTAGCATCAAATGGATAATCCCTACCGGGATAGTAATAAACTGCATTATTAAGGAACGTAGCAAAATTACTTTGACCTTCTTTCTTGGTGATACTGAAGTTCTGTTTTTTCGTAAAGAGTTTAGTGTCTTTTGAACCATCAAAGAGATTACCAAGTTTTATTGTTGGAAAATGGTTTTGGGCGACACTTGACATCGAATTTAATGCAAACTGTTTTCCCAACATTTCTAAACCAATTCTGGTTAATGGCGTGTCAGTTGTAATAAGTCTGCCGTAAACCGTATTGGTTAAATCATATGAACTAAATGGAGTAATACCTTTAATCACGGTATTAATAGAACTAACGACCTTATCAACATTCTTCTGATTTTGAAGAGGATATTGTGTATTAGGAGCATAAAGATTCCGAGCATATAACTCATTTCTTAGTTTATCAGTCCCTGTAGCTAAGTTGATAATCTCGTTTGCCATTAAATTTTTTTTATAAATACTTGGATATTAAATTTCTTTTTAATAGTTTTACCTTGCAAAAATCTGCTCCGACCCCCACCCGTGGAAGCAACCTTATACCAGTCCTTAATTGGAGGTGAATTAAATAAGTAAATTGAATGGTGATATTAAATAAGAAACTTAGATATTTTAGTAAATTTATTTACATAGCTATCCCTTATTGTCGAGTTTTTATTGCTTTCGGAGAAAGTGAAAACAAACATTGTGAGTTTGTCGGTTGATTCGCAGAAGCGACTGATTGTTTGTGCAAGTTTGCAAAAACATGTCAAAGTTACAAAAAATAAATGACAAATACAAGAGTTTTTATAAATTGTTAATAACTTATCCAGTTGCCTGACCTGCTTTAGCTGCTTCGTCTCTTTCTATTCTTGCAGTTGGACGATATGATTTCTGGAATATTTTATCACCATCCATTTCCATAGTGATATTACTTACGATTGCAACCTCTCTATCTGCAAATTGAACTTTCAGGGGTTGTTTCATTAATTTTGCGATGTCAGCCAATACACCACCACCTCTAAAATTAGCTTTTGATATGGATTCAATTGCATTTTGGACCGCAACCCAATCATCTTTACTTCCTTTCATTGCAGTTCCCATTTTCTCCATATTTGAAGCCATCCTTGCAGATGCAAGTGCTCCTACTGTTATTGCTCCCATTGTTGCAAGGAATACTGGAAGTCCTAATCCACCAACAGTAAATAATGCCATTGCTCCAGCCATTGCAACAATACCACCAGCCATTTTAAATAACGAACCTTCACTTTCCCCGGCTTTTTCTATCATGGTTCCGATTCCAATAGCCATTTCACCAATACCCTTGGTTGCGAGATTAATTCCAAACCCAATACCAACTACAGCAGCACCCAGAGCAAGTAGACCTACAGCACCGACTCCACCAGCACCACCAGCAGCAGCAATTGCGGGGGTAAGTGCCCAGAATGAAGCAGCTAATGCAAGCATTGTTGCTGGAAGTGCCCAGATTTGAGTACCATCAAGCTCTTTCATGCCTTCTGCCATTGTTTTAATACCTTTTCCTGCAAGCATAATTCCTACACCAATACCAGCAGCCATACCCCCAGCACCCATACGAGCAGCACCGAGTCCTTTTCCAGCAGCACCAGCACCGATTCCCGCACGTTGCATTGCAAGTCCACTTGCACCTTTTCCTGCTGCCGGGATTGCAGAAGATAATCCACGAGTTCCACGTACAGCACTACCAACTCTCCCAACCGTTGATGCACCAATTCTACCAGCAAGTGGCATTAATAATCCTTTCCAAAGTAAACCTGCTGTAATAAACATACCTGCTACCTTCAACCAAGCTTGGTCACCCTTTTGTAGCCAATCTATTGCGGGTCTTAGGAATTCACGTGCTGCTGCCAATGCTTTATTAATCGTTTTTAGAATTGGAAGTAATGCTGATTTAAGTTCTTCAATTGTTGCTTTAAACGCTTTTTCGAAGTTCATGGCTTCTTCGGCTCTTTTTTCCAAACTAACTTGTTCAATAGCAAAAGATTCTGCTTGTGATTTTGTTAAACTACTAATATCACGCATACTACCAGCTAATTCAACTTGATATTTACCACTTGTTGAATTAAAAAAGGCAGCACCTTCAATAAGTTCTTTTTCACGACCAGTTAAACCAAGACCTGCCATGTCTTGATTAATTTTGTTCAAGTCGAGTCGTTTCTGTGCGATTTCGAACATTTCTTCATTACTAATACCTAAAGATTTGGCAACACTTGAAAGCCTGTCACGGTCAGCAGGACTAATAAATTTTTCGAAGACACCTTCTGAGTTCTTTTTGAACGTATACATACCTGTTGTCATCTGAGAAATCTTCTCGTTGAGTTTATCTGGTTCGTTACGGACTGTATATAACCATTCGAATGGGTCCATCTTAGCGAATTCACCACCCATAACCTGAAGGTTGGCTCCAAGTTCAATAACGGCTTCAAGATTACGTGTGGCTTCCGCAACATTAAGTGCGGTTTCCATGCTTACTCTGGTCTTTTCAGCACTAACAGCCATTTCACCATATGCTTTAACTCCACCTTGAAAAGTAAATGTACTGAGTTTCTTAAAATTACCTGTAATGTCTTTCAGTATTTTTGTTGTATTAACACCCATTCTTTCACTGGTATCAACAACACCCTGCACGTATTCCACTGTTCTTCTGGCATCCAATCCCATAAATTCGAATTGAGCACCAAGTTTAGTTGCTTGTTCAATTCCAAGACCAGTACCATATCCAATTTGCGCAACGTCTTCAACCATTGATTCAGTCATTGCACGAGCTTTTCCTGTTCCATCAGCAAAACCTTGCATTACTATACCGACATCACCAACACTACCACCAAGTCTTCCCATGTAACCAGCAGATTGCTCGAAACTCGCACGCATAGCATCGGCTTTACTGCCAGCCATACCAAGACTAAGAATAGTTGATTTAATTACCTTATCACTATCCATCAAGTATCTCAACCCAATTTTTAATTGAGAGTTAAGTTCTTGACGTAATTTATTACCTGTTTTAAGCCGATTATTAATTTTTTCGAGACTGGCAATTAATTTTTGTTGTTCGGCTTCAAGTTCTTTAACAGCAGCAACTGCTGCCTTATCACCTTGTGATGCTTTTTTCTTGAGTTCAGCAAGTGTGGCTGCATTATTAGCTATCTGTTCTTCAAGTGCTGCACGTTTTTTTGCAGAATCTAATAAAGCTGATGAATGTTGTGCTTGTTCAGCATAATATTCATTTAATTCCCTGTTTGCAGCAACGAGTTCTTTTACGGATTTTGTATTAGCAGCCATTTATATTTTAGTATATAGTAATAAATACAAAAGACCGAGTTTTTTTACTATCTCGGTCTAAAATTGTTTTTTCTACTTGCTTGTTCCTGTAATCTTTCTATTTCTTCATTCTCTTCTTGAAGCAAATGTAAGAAGTGCCGTCTACGATATATTGGGAGATTTTCAACATATTCGGCTTGGAACTTAGCGTGTTTGGTCAGGATATAAATTTCTTCATTGACCATCTTTTTATACTCCCCTGCTAAGTTCCGGGGGAAAAAAAATCAATGCCAACTGATAAACTTGCAACGAATTTATATCCATCTTTTGCCATGAATTCATAAGTCATATCAACATCTGGACTAACATTAATTAATTTTCTACGAATAGTATAGGCATCAAGTGCTGGCATTGCGTCAACAAATTTACTAATATAGTCTCTATCGGTTTTATCACCAATAGCAACAATATGTGCTTTCAGTTTCATTGTACTATAATCAGAAAATTCTTGTTGATAAAGTTCTTTCAAGGCTTCAGCACTCTTTAAGATTTGATTTTCTTCACCTGATGTCAATAATCTGAATTTAACTTGTTTTTTACGCATTGGAAGCGTTACTACAAAATGTCCACTATCATCTGGTTGCTCCTTCACTTCTTTATATTGAAGTCTGAGTAAATCAACAACTGTTTTAAATGGAATACCTGAACGGGGGTCTGGTACATTTACGGTATAATCAGCACCGTAACTACTGGTACGAAGGAATAACACCAATGCATTTCTATCGCCTTCCAGAAGGTCTTCAACTTTAATACCCGGTGTTTTAATCTTTCGTTTCAACAGGATATTCAATGCCTTTCCACTATCAATTAACGAAGGTGTTGTGAGAATGTCTTCATCTTTCGAAGTCATATATTCAATACTGACTTGACCAATACCGTGGGAATAAAATCTACCACCAGACGGTAAACCAACAAGTTCGTATGAAGTCGTTAAATCAGGGTCGGTTTCCTGAGACATTGCTTTTTCAATAGCTTCCTGATTAAAACCTTTACTTGGAATGGCTGCTGCTGGCATAGGAGGCATACCTTCAACCGGATGAGGGGTAGTACCCGTAGTTTCAGTTTTATATTTTTTCAATACATCACCAATATTTTCTTTTTGAGGGGCAGCACCTTCTTCTATATTTTTATCCATCGAATTTATAATTTTTTATAGTTTATTATGTTTTCCAATAAATACTGTAAAAAAAATTTTCTTGCAAATTCAAGATTTTTAATTAAAAAACGTATAAGTAGATAGTTAATAATGGAATAAAATGGCTATTGAATATAAAATTTTAGTAATATATGTTGGAGTTGCAGGTATCAGAGGTGAAGACATTCCAGATTTTGTTTCCCAAATTTCCCAAAGAATAACGCCAAAAACTTTTGAAGGTGAAATTATTCTTGTACCAACACAATCTCCTGACACCAGAATCGAGTGTATTAATCCAAAATACATTACAGAACCGGAATTAATTCAAGAACACACTGAATTAATGAAAAAATTAAAATATGAACTTCAACATCAGTTGAACCAATTAAAACAAGATGAGAATGAGTAAATTGAGAGTGGGTATTGACATTAATGAAATATTAAGAGCCAGATGGCTTCAATTCGATAAATTTTATGTACAGGAATTTGGTGACGACAGCACAGCAGAAGACCAACCATATGTGTATGATTTTTTTAAAGAATATAAATGGGAAGACACTGTTGAAGTCGAAAAAGAATTAAAAGAACCCGAAGACATGCCAGAAAACATTAATCCTCTGGAATATCAGGTTAATGAAGAAACTGGTGAAGCAGATGCTGACATCTTTTTATTTAAGAAATTAGTTGAAACTAAATTAACAGCAAGACAAGTATATAATCGTTTCATGTATGAAGATTATGTATATGAAATTCATGGAAGTGCATCTCCAATGTATAGAGGTGTTGAAGCACATGCAAATGAATTCCTATTTAAATATGGTGATACGATTGACCTTGTATTATTATCTGTTGAGAACAGGTTCAGTATTCCATCAACACTATTCTTTTTAAGTAAAGTTGTTGCCAGATACCCACACATCCGGTTTGTTGAAAAAGCCGAGGACATGTGGGAACATGTTGATGTACTGATTACAACCGACCCGGAACTTCTGGAAGCTGGAACACCGAATGGTCCGTTAGCAATTGAAAAATACGTCATCAAACTCCAAAGACCTTATAATGAGATGTGCCAAGATGGTGCTCTGGGTCTTGCTGGAAGGCAAATACTTCAACTCAAAGACCTAACTGGTTTTGATGAAGTAGATGATGAAGAAAAGAAACGTCCTGAAACCCAAGAGGGTAGAGAACTGTTTCAAAAAATAATTAATTACAATCCAAAAAATAAATAAAATGAGTGAAGAGTTAGTAATAAATGAAGCTGAACAGGCTGAACAGGTTAAACAAGCTGAATTAGAAAAAATCGAAAAGATTCAGGCTTCTTTAGCTAAAATCAAAAACAAAGAATCGAAATTCTTGTTTTGTGTGCCAGAAGCACAGAGTCCTGTCGCAAGTGTGTATGAAATTTATTTTCATGCAACAGTTATAAAGAATTTGGGTTATAAAGTTGTTATCATGGTAGAGAAAGGCGACTATGTTGTGCCTACTTGGATTGAAAAAGAACTGACTGACCACAAACACATGTTCTTAAGTGACCCCAAATTAACTGTTGGTCCCGAAGACATAATGGTGATTCCTGAAGTATATTCTAACGTAATGGAACAAACCAAAAACCTGCCTTGTGTAAGAATTGGGTTACTTCAGTCAGTTGATTATATGATGAATGCACTGATACCGGGTACTGATTGGAGTTCCTTTGGGATTAACGATATTATCACAACATCTCCTACACTTAAAGAATGGGTAGATACTTTCTATGGTAAGAAATTTAATATCGAAACATATAACGTAGGTATTCCTGAGTATTTCGAGAAATCAACAATCCCCCAGAAACCCATTATTTCAGTTATTGGTAGAAATGCCAACGAAATTAGTAAGCTTGTAAAGCTATTTTTCAGCAAGTACCCACAATATAGTTGGGTGACTTTCGACCCCATGCTCACAAAGAGTAAACCACCTCAAGCAATGCGAAGGGTTGATTTTGCAAAAAGACTTAAAGGTAATTTCGCTGCTGTCTGGGTGGACAGAATCGCATCGTTGGGTACTTTTCCACTTGAATGTATGAAATCAGGTGTCGTTCCAATAGCACTGAAACCTGATGTCATGCCAGAATACATGATTAAGCGAAATGAAAATGGTGAACCACTTGAAGCTATTGAAGGTGGTGGGGTCTGGACTGATAATTTCTATGACCTCCCGATATTGATTGCTGAAGTTCTGGTTAAGTTCCTTGATGATGGCATCACAGATGAACTTTACAAATCAATGGATGATGTTGTAGCTAATTACACTCAAGAAGCTGCTGAAAAAAGATTGGCTGAAATCTATGAAGGTTTTGTCAATAAAAGAGTTGCTTTACTTGAAAGCTCACTTCCAGTAGCGGAAGAAAAATAATAATAATTTTAAATAAAAAGAAATGAATATATCTGTAATAATACCAATACATGAATATAATGATGAGTTGTCACTACTGGTAACCGATGCTGTTGAAAGTGTATTGAAACAAGAACTACCAATGATTGTGGTAGATGAACAGAAAGTTCCTGATACACTCCCACAAATACTTATGGTGTATCCCACAGAACTTGATGCAAGCATCATTGGTTTACGTGATTCAATGATTCGTAAACACAGTAGTAGTGGTGTCACAGACCAAAACTTTGTGTTGCTTCAGAATGACGGTGCAACTGATTATCAGTCGCAAGTAAATCTCGCAGTAAAATCAGTAACTACCGACTATTTCTCGGTACTTGAATTTGATGATGAATACGCAAAGAGTTATTTCAAAAACGTTGTGAGACATATTGAAGCATATCCTGAAACCGACTTCTTCTTAACAATGATTGTTGAAGTCAACGAAAAGAATGAAGGTATTAAATTAACAAATGAAACTGTTTGGGCACAACAATTTGTTGGAGAAAATGGTGAAATGGGTTATTTGAATGCTAAATCACTTACACAATACTCGGATTTTAAATTATCAGGTGCTGTTCTTAATAAAGCGGAATTCGAAAATATTGGTGGTTACAAATCAAATATTAAATTGGCGTTTATGTATGAATTCCTTCTCAGGGCACTTAATAACACCTGCGTAATTTATACGATTCCCAAGACAGGTTACAAACACCTTTCAACAAGAGAGGGAAGTATGTTTGCTGTTTATCAGAAAGAAATGCCAATGGATGAAAGAAAATTTTGGTTCGAAACCGCAACTAAAGAAGCCAATTTTATTAATGACAGGGTAATTGATACCAGTCCACTAAATAAGGTCGTTGCCGAACAATAATTTGATACACATCCAATATATGAAAAAGGCAAGTGTACCAAGAGAACCATATTTTGCGGAAAGGGAAGAACAGGCTGTCATGGACTATATTAATTCTGATTCAGTAGAAGAAAAGAACCAGATATATAATGAAATTCTGATAGAACCATTCCGAAAAATGATACAATCTATTTTACGTAGATATCCGATTCACATCGGAAACTATGATATGGAAGAAGTAGAATCTAACGCCCTGACACATTTGATTGAACACATGGTTAAGTTCAATCCAAATAAAATTACAAAGTCCGGGGCAAAGACTAAGGCATTCAGCTATTGTCAGACAATAATTCGAAATTATTATAAAGACCATAGCAAGAAAAGCTACACTGAGAAAAAAATCAATTTATCTTTCGATGATTATATTGATGAAATTAATGAGGGTATTGAATATTCGTATGAGTTGGAACAAGATAATCAACATCAATTAGAATTATTGATTCAAAGTGTGATTGATAAAATCGAAGATAAAATAGATAACGACTCTATAATGAAGAAAAATGAAATTATTGTTGGAGATGCTATTGTTAATGTTTTGAAAAACTGGCATGTACTATTTATGGAAGACAGTCCAGAGGGTAAGTACAATAAAAGAGTAACTAATAAATTTGCGAAGAACAAAATTTTGTTGTTTTTGAAGGAACAGACCGCTCTCAGTACAAAAGAAATAAGAATTGCGATTAAGCCATTCAAAGAAATTTATTTTATTGAAAAATTAGATTACATGGAAGACTAATTAAAACAAATTAATTTGTATTTATATGTACTAAAACTATAAATCATGCCAAGACCAAAAAGAAAAAAGTTAGAATTCACAGAAGATAGTGTAAACAAATTGCTTCAGGAAATATATGACGAGAGTCATAATCAAAAGGCAAAAATTACTCGTTTGTTCACAAAATGGGAACAAAAGGTGAAGGAAGAAGGTAATATTGCTGCCATCGGTGACCAAATTGTTAAATTAATTGCTGCTGAAGCCAAGAATCAAGACCAAAAAATTATACTTCTTAGGTATTTAAAAGAAGTGGTATTCGATAAAAAAAGTAAAGAAGATGTTGATGTATCAGAAAGTGCGGACCCAACAACTGACCAAAGAAACCACATTCTTGATATGATTCAGGAAGAATCGGAAAGACTGCAAAAAGAAAAGAAGGAAAAAGAAGAACGAGAAAAAAAAGATTCTGAAGAATGAGCATCCTTGATTCAAAAAAAGAAGTGTTAACTACGATAGGTTCTTATGTTTCTCTTACACAGAATATTAATAACACTGAGAGCACGAACCTATTCCCATCTGTGAATAACAGTAAGGATATCGTACCATACATGCTTGATACTCTTAAAACAGTTGCAGGAAGCGATGCTGTAAAAGAAATGATGGGTGAATTATTTACGACATTTGTCGATAATGTTGAGCCTCAATTAAAAACTGCATTAAAGAAACAATTAATTCAATTTAACGCTGCTGACAACATGCCCAATTATTTTCAATCAGGAGGTACTGGTGTTAATGTAGAAATGAAAAAAATTGATTTGTTTGGAAAGTTTAAATCAGACCCCTATTCAGATGTTGGAAGTTTATTATATGGTGAAACCATTGATTTTGATAGAAGAGCATACGATGCCATATTAAATGCAGGAGGTATTAGTAAATTTGGTAATCTTGATATGATTTATAATGCCACAACAGATAATATTAAATTCACATCTAATGTGAGTGGAACCATCGGTGATTGGCTTGGTGATTTTGTTGATGATGCGGTTATTATAAATAAAACGGAATTTCTAACAAATGTAATGGACGGTATTTATGGTAGCATTTCAAGTAATCAAAATAAGACAGTGGAAGAACTTTTTAACGAACTACAAATTCAAAAATTAATCGCCCAAATGATTAATGATGAGGATATTGTTATTAATCAGGAAGATTTTGACCTGTTATTACAAAAAGCACAACAACTTCATGATGGTGTTGTTTATGATGATATGGGGTGTGGTATTTTGGCATCATCATTACCGTTAGAAGGCATGATAGACCTTATCACTTCAATCTCCGGTGCAACAGACTCATATTATGTTGCGGACCAAGTTGAAAACACTATTGACGAGAGCACAAGTAATGAAGAAGTAACTAAAGAAAATAAAGAAACTATTAAAGACGGTTTCTTTCAAAAGATAATAAGAATAATTACCGAGATGCTGGCACAAATTATGACGGCTTCTCCACAAATAAGAGCAGTGATGGCAATTGTAAGTGCGTTTCAAAACGAGCTTGCTGATGGCACAACTCTTATTAAGAACGGCATTGAAGACATAGGCGATTTCAAGGTGTTCTTGAAATGTATTATAGATGAGGCGATGGGAATTATTTATAAATTTATATTTGATAAAGTCATATCGTACTTATATGAACTAACAAAACCTATAGTAAAGGAAATTGTTAAAGAAAAAATAAACCAATACATTGGTGTTATACGAAGTTTAGTGCCAGTAAAAATTTAAAATCATGATAGTTGACCAAAAATTAAACAAACAAATTGTAGGTGTTTATCTCATCGATGGTGATGTGACAGGCACACTATTAGCAACCACTTCAAAACCAAATGGTTTTAGAAGAGTAATGACAAAATTATTTGTTGGTTGGAAATGGATTAGTATTCAGAAACTAAAACAAATAAAGTAATATGCCCACAGCATCGGATTATACTAAAATCGGTGTAATAATTGCCGGGTTCATAGCAGTACTGAAGCTCAGTTCTGTTGGTGGACCTCCCTCAATTCCCACACCACTTATTTTGGTTGGTGTACCGACACGCCCCGGCTTGTCTCCAACAAAAATCGCTTCACGTATTATTGCAAGGAAGTCTGAAGCCGGATTACCTGTGGGCGCATTGCCTTCAGGTGGGGTAGCTCCTGATGAAATAATGGAAAGAATTAGAACAGAGGAAATGGTTAAAGCCATTCAACAAGAAATGATTATTAGTGTGGGAATTCCACCGGGAATCACACTAAGTGCTGCTGGTATATCACCAACAGGACCAGTTTCTGTGTTTGGTTCAACAATAACATATTCGAAAGGTTATGGAGTAGCACAATAATGGAAGACCTGAGTAAACATACGCCAATTGAACTCAATAAAATGATTCTTGACACAAAGACCAGTCATGATTTATTGAAGGAAGATGTTATTAATGACACGAAAGAAATTGATGAAATCACGGTTAGAATTAATAAAAAATTAGCCGAAATTGATGCTCAAGAAAAATTATATATTGCATTGATTGAAGAATTAAATAATAGATAATGGCATACGATAAACCAATTATACAAACAAGTAATCCGAATAAAAAAGCGGATGGGTTTAGCTTTCAAAGCCGAAGCATTTACTATGCCGAAGTGATATCTATTGAAGACCCTACAGAGGGTGGTCGAATCAAGGTAAGAATTGACCGTCTTGATAATGGTATTGATAATAGTAATCTTTCTTGGTCATATCCAATGTTACCAAAATTCTTTCATATTATTCCACAAGTTGGGGAAATGGTAAGAGTATTTCTTGAAGACCCACGATATCCACAAAGAGGTAGGTTCTGGCTTGGTAGTCTGATTTCACAACCACAAAAAATTGGGTTAGACACTGTTTATTGGGCACAAAGCACAACCAACATGGGTATGACACCACCACTTCCAGCACCAAGCACCTATGCTGATGCCAAAGGTGTGTTTCCAGAAACAAATGATATTGCGATTGTTGGAAAAGTTAATACCGATGTCATTCTCAGATTAAATGAAGTACATATCAGAGCAGGTAAGCATGAAAATGGTAATGTATTGAAGCTCAATACCAAAAACCCTGCGCAAGTAAGTCTTGTATATGAACAAAACGTTGAAACTGGTACATATTATAGTAGTTCAATGATGCAAGGCGATAAAATTGCACTTATTTCCCATACAGGCAATCCACAATTTAAGGCAGCAAGACTGACTGCGACTGACCGTGAACGAATATTTACTGAAGGTCACCCACTTGGGAGAGGCGATGTTATCGTGGAAGCATTTAAAATCATTAGAAATGCGATAATTAATCACATTCACGGCTATGCAGCGTTGCCAGCAGACAAAAATTCAATAATCAAAGACTTGGAAAGTATTAATTTCGAAGCCATTCTACAAGAAAACATTGTGATTAACTAATTTATTGAGTAAGTTTGTCACATGAACATTCCCACGGAACTATTCACAGCATTCAATGATGTCCAGTATTTCGATGAACCTCACAAGTATTATCTTGATGGCAAGGAATTGGTTAGTGTTACAACACTAATTCATGAATATGTTGAGCCGTTCGATGAAGAATATTGGTCCGAATTCAAAGGCAGGGAATTCAATATACATCCAAGAATAATTCAAAGAGCATGGAAGTTCATAAATAACAAAGGTACTATGAAAGGGTCTGCGATTCATGATTACGCAGAGAATCTTTTTTTAAATAAGACTTTTGAATATCCGAAAGAAACAATTTTTAATCATTTCGGTTTTGACCCTGTAAGAAAAGAATATCAGATAACAAAAAATCACGTAGATAAGTTCTATGCTGATGTCCAGAACAAGCTGATTCCAGTTAAAACCGAATTAATTCTTTATGACCGGGAAGCATTGATTGGTGGAATGCTTGATATGTTATTCTGGAACGTCAGGGCACAAGAATTTCAAATTTGGGACTGGAAAACAAACAAAGCATTTACTCATGAAAACAAACAAAGGTCATTAATGGGTAAATTAGGACTTCTTGAGGAAAGTGATATTGAAATATATTCCCTGCAACTCGAAATGTACAAACAAATTATCGAAAGGAACACCAACATCAAACTTGGTCAATCGTACATTGTTTGGTTCTGTCACAGAAACGAAAATTATGAAATAATTAAACCGAAAGACAGAAAATACTACGCCAATCTCTTGATTCAGGACAGAATTGCTGAGTTAGCTGCATGATTTAATTAAATATGGGTCCAATGTTTTCGATTAATAATTTGACTAATCATATTTTGCGATACCCCATATATTTCACTTAATTTTTGTTGAGTGCGAAGTTTGTTTTTATAATCTTCACGAATTTTAAGGACTTCCTTTTCAATTAATTTTGATGCATTTGAATTACTACCTTTACGATTTTTCGCTAACTCAGAAAGTATTTTCTTTTCTTCTTTAGATAAATTATAACCATATTTAGGATGTTCTTCACCTGTTTTACCAAACATCGGATTATTATCACCTTTCATTCTTAATGAATGTTCTTTATTGATAATTTCCTTCGATTTCCTCCCAATAAAGATGGTTTTGGGGTTAATCTTATTATATCCGAAATTTCTATCGTTTGATTTATATTTTAAAACTATTTTCTTTTCTTCATTTAATAATTCATCGACTTCACATTCAATTTCAATGGAAAAAATGAAATTATTCGAACCATATTTATTCCATGATGATTGTAAATGGGAGTTGTGATGAATTCCTTTCTTAAGATGCCATTTATGGTCTCGCCATCTTTTTTTGATATTGGTGGAACTACCAACATATATCTTATTAGTTACAAGATTCTTTATTTTATAAATTCCGGTTTTTATCACAATATAAATATAAAAGACCCATACATTATTAATATATGGGTCTTATGTTGTTCAAAATAAGAACGTTACAGATTTAAGATACATCTCCAAGGTTGTAGTGTCAACTGGATGTTGGTCAATGCGTCATCTTCATAACTGTTCTCGCCAAAGTCAATACTTACGATTTGACATTGCTCTAAGAACCATTTTTCAACTTCAATACCAGTTGGGTCAAGTGCCTTAAGTAGAATGTTTTTCTTGTAACCAGCAGCGTAACCCATACGTCCTGTTAGTGATTCAGCATGTAAACGAACCCATTCCATGAGTTGTTGTGATGATGACGGTCCTATTGGGTCAAGGAATGTGACTTGCATCTCATCCCAAGTATATCTACCAGCTACGTAATTCTGTTCGTTCATGAATTGAATTGGAACACTGTTGATTTTCATTGCAGGTCTTTTGAACTTCTGCACTTTCCAAACCTCAATACCCAATACATCATCAAATTCTGCGAAGAATCTGTTAACTCGTTTCGGTTCGTATTCGAATGGAATACCCCTTATCATTTCATTAGCCATGTTATTATCTGTTTAAATTGTATTATTATTTATGTTTAATAATAAATACTGTTGGATTTGAAAACCACACAGAATTTATCTGCGTTTCGACCCAATCCTTAATTTCATACGTTGGTTTGCAACACTACCAGTTGAAACAACGGTTTCCTCTGGTTTTTCTTTAACAGATTTATCCACCAATTTACGTTCAATGGTTGGGTCATCTACGTAATCTTCACCATACACCAATCCCGCACCATCTTGTAAAATTTGAATTTCTTCAGATTCAACTGGTGATTCTGCAAGAGGAACTACTGATTCCAATTCTGGTGCAAGTAATTTTGCGGGTTCCTTATTTGCAAGATTCTTAAGGTCTTCTTGTATTTGCTCATCAACGTATTCGGCAATCATTTTTGCAGCTTCTGTTTGCATTTCTTCAATTTGTTCTGGTGTTGCAACGGGTTTAGGTGTGACTTGATTAAGTGCAGCCGTTTTATTTCTTCTTCCCATTATATTCAAATTTAATTATGTTATTTTCCCATAAATACTGAAGAAAAAAAAAGACCCACAAATTACTGTGGGTCTTCTCATTATTAAAAAATCACATTATGCACCAACATCGGCAAATGATGCACCACTTGGAGTAATTGTAAAAGTAATACCGATGAATTCGACTGCACGAGTCGGCTTTAAGAAGATTTCACCGTAAAGTTCATTTCTATCTTCGGTTTCAGGAGTGTTTATGCTATCATCCATTTTAATTCTGAATTCCTTCAAACCTCTTTCTCTCTTGATACTATCAAGAACAGGAGTTGCTTTTTGTAGGAACTGGTCGATAGTTGCTTGGTCGTTCTGTTCGAATACAAGTCTGATTGCGATGTTGGCAATAAGAACCTTGATTTGAAGCAGTAATCTACGAACATTGATTCTGTCCAGAGCACTTTCTTTAACCTGAAGTGTCTTCTGTCCAAAGATTGCAGTACCTGCATCGGCAAAGTCAGCCATTGGGTTGATTCTACCTTTGTATAGGATATCACGAGCTTCTTGTGAAAGCTTATATCTTGACTTTCTTGCATCAGTTACACCACGATTCAGACCAGCAGGTGCGAACCAAGGGAATGATGTATTATCTGTAAATGCCATTGCAGCTACCACTTCACCTGTTGGTGGAATGAAAACGTTGACATTATTTTGAGTGTCACGCATCTGAATCCAAGGGAAATAGGTACATGCATAACTCGAATCGATTTCAGCAGCGTCAAGTAACTGTACCACCTCTGTTGCAGCAAGTACGTCAGCTTTACTTCCACCAATCACTTGTGGAATATCAATATTTGGTGTATCAATTACATAAAGAGTATCTGTTCTTTCAGTTTCCATCATTTCAATTGTGTCTTGAGTCAGAACATTCTGGTCTGACCAGTTAACACCCGGTGTAGCAAATACGTTAATTGTAACAGCCTCTGGATTATCAAATGTATTGATACCAGTCTGCCATGCCATGAAGTCAGTCATTGGTGGAGTGTTTGGTGCAACACCATCATATATTGCATTTGGTGCGTACAGGTCACCGTATGTACGGATATAACCAACACCATTTACTCCCCTGTTAACATCCCAACCATCAAAACCACCAGCAGGAACAAGAGTGAATTTTCTTGAAATTTCTTCATAATATGGATTTGTTGGGTCAAGTACATCACTGGCAGTCTGGAATGGTCCAGCACCAACTTCGAATTGCCATCCATCATAAGTGCCTGTAGCACCAGAGTCCATATGGAACCCTTTAGTATTAACAAAACCACCTTTACCATTATAATTGAAGAAGTTCTGATTGATTCCAGTTCCTTCAAGACTTACAGCGTCATATCCGTTTTCAGACACACCAAGATATACTTTTCTGTATCTCTCGTCATCATCATATTCGGTTTTGTAGAATATTGCAGGAGCAACACCATTATATGCACCAGTAGTTGTTGCAGTAATCGCCCAATCTTTGAAGTAATATCCTTCGAAACCAGCAGGGAATGAAGTTACTTCAATATCTGTTGCGAGTTCAACCATTACATATTTACTGTTTAGGTCATACTCACCATCGATTGTACCAATACGTGAGCCAATGAAACTATTCAATCCTTTAATCATTGTACATCTGCTGAATGTTTCAATAACAATAACATTATCATCTGTGTCATTGAAGTCACGAATATATACATCAAATTCCAATGAAATTGGGTCAATGTTACCAATACTCACTTTAATTTCTTTATTTGCTGCATCACCATCAGAAATGCTGATAAATTTAAATAATTTGTCAACTGAATTACCTCTAAGTTGAGATACAACCCAAGGTGTTTCAGGCGTTTTAAACTGCGTTTCGTAGTCACTGAAGTTACCAGATGTCGCATCAAGTAAAACCGTATTTATGCCATATCCCAAGCCGTCAGCGTCCAATTTTTTGATAAGGTCGGGGTACACGGCTTCAACCCAAATTTTTGTTGCTTTGTCTTTAGGATTTTGACCAATAACATTCGGTAAGAAACTACTTGAATTCGGGTCAAGAGTTACGTCATATACTTCAGTTGTTGCACTTGTTGCAACAAGTGTGAATTGACCGAACATATCACCAGTATCTGTATTTGTGGTATTTCCTGTCATCTGAAGTGAACTGGTATCCCAAATAACACTTGTTGGTAAGTTAAGATTATCTTGTGTCCTACCACGGCTTCTGATAACAGCAAGCACCATATTTTCATATTCGGTAAGTGAAGTCGCACTCATTGTTGTTACGATATCCGTAACTTCGCCAGTACCAGCGACTTC
>Ga0307376_10002314_pt1 | contig 18875 bp, 26 predicted proteins | sample TR2MG_FD_202536 | JGI IMG/M metagenome (GOLD analysis project Ga0307376, IMG submission 202536) | Soil microbial communities from Risofladan, Vaasa, Finland - TR-2 | ecosystem: Environmental > Terrestrial > Soil > Coastal area > Acid sulfate soil | place: Finland: Risofladan, Vaasa | collected...
TCAGTATCTCAATACGGCCTTGGTTTTGAATTAGCATTCCTTGATCCAGAATTTTCAGGGTTATCAATGATTGTTAACGCATGGGCTGGCACCGCTGGTTTAATGGTTTATCAACCGCTAGGTTATACTATCCGGGAGAAGATATAAAATGGCTAAGATTATTTTGCAAAACAATTCAAGAGGTCAGCATACGTTTCATCTTGCTGGAGGATATGAAAAAGATTCCAAAGGTTTTACTCAATTTATCGGTAAAAAGGTAACGTTTGTTTTTGGTGAAAATGCTTTAGAAGAGGAAGTTTACGAACATCTTTTGCGTTCTAAATACGTTAGAAATGGCGTTGAAGTTTTACGATATCCTCGTTTTAAAGCTATGCTTGATAAAACTCGCGATGGATTCCAACGGAAAGACTATGCAGATGAACCTTTGAAAAGAAAATATAAAAATAAACAGCAAGAAGATAAAGAGTAAATATAAAGGTGTAAAATGGCAATAAGTGTTGCGGGATTTAGGGCTACATTCCCAGATGATAAATTCCCGCAATTTTCAGGGATAAGCGATACAGAAATACAAGTAGAGCTTGATATAGCTATAGCGATGATTGATAAAAATAGGTGGGAGGCATGCTCTCCTATTCTTTATGAGTCTGGAGTTTATTATTTAGCTGCTCATAATCTTCAATTATGGCTCAATGCAGGCGGCGAAGGCAGCAGCGTTAGCGGTCCAAGGTCAAGCGATAGGGTTGGCGAAGTAGCCACGACTTATCAACAATTCTCAACTAACAACATGACAGAAATAGATATTTTCTATAGATCAACTCCGTTCGGTTTTAGATTTTTATCGTGGATGTTATTAATCGGCGTAGGTGCGGTCATTGTCTGTTAAATTTCAGCTTTTAGAAAAGAACAAAAGGCATGCTGAGCGATACTTACGCCGCCTTGTTTCATTAAAAAGAAATACTAAAGAGAGCATTAAGATTGGTATACCTTCTTCTTCCACTCTTCATACCTTGGAAAGAGACGGAAAAGGAAATGTTATAGAAAATTCAGGTTCTGGCGTGACAATGCTAGAAGTGGCAGCAGCGAATGAATTTGGTGCACCAGGGGCTCATATCCCAGAAAGATCATTCTTAAGATCAACTGTAACTAAAAATAAAAATAAATATAAAAAGCTAGGCGTTGATCTTGTAAAAAAAATAGTTAAAAATCCATCAAAAGAAGAATACATGACCGGTGCTGGGAAGATTGGTCTTACAGCTGTAAATGATGTTAGGGAAACGATGGTTAATTTAATGGACCCACCAAACGCAGAATCCACACAATTAAAAAAAGGAAGAAGCTTGGGAAAAGGTGAAAAGGTTAATAATCCACTGATAGACACTGGCCAGCTTAGGCAATCAATCACGTATGTAGTCGATAACAAGAATTACAAATGACATTAATACTAAACATGGCGCCAACGCTCAGGAAATATGAGCAAGATGTGCAAATTACAAATAGAAATGGGTCGTATATCAATGGTGAGTGGGTGGAAGATCCAAATACTTATATAACTATAAGAGCAGTAGTGCAGCCAAAAGTTAATCGGTTCTCAACAAATAACTCATATGGCGAAGAAGCAAACGGAAACATGGCGTTTTGGTCCAAGAGTGAGATTAAAGTAGCAAACGATACTTTGGGAACACCAAGCGATATCATCCTAGTTGATTCAGTACGTTATAAAATAATAAGCGTTAGACTTTGGAATAAATACAATTTTTACATGGCCGTTGGCGAGCAGTTAAGTGAGAGGCGCCAAGGTGGATGAGATAAAAAGATCAGTAATACAGCCAATAATATATCAATGGCTAGTTGATGCGACTGGAATTGAGTTTATAGTAGCTAACTCTTCAACAGATGGCCCAAGGCCAGCAAATACGTACGGTTCTTTTTTAATTTCAAATTTTGAAGAGACAATTATTAATAATGTTGAATATTTTCAAAATTTAATTGATAATGATTTAGATGAGGTTATTAGAATATTCCCCATAGCGAACATTTCAGTAAATATTTTTGGTAATGACGCAGAAGATAAAATTTTAAAATTAAGAGTTTATCCGGAATCGACAAAATCAATAGAATATTTAATGTATAATAAAATGGGATTCGCTGGGATGTCTAATATTAGAAATTTAGACATATTAACTCACAATACTTGGGAACATAGGTTTCAAGTTGATTTAAGAATAGGTTTGTCTGGGCAATATATAAATAAAGTTGACCCAATAGAATCTGTAAAAATGACAAATGAATTGAACGGCGAAGAAATACAAATACCATAGAGGTTTTTTTAAAATGGCAATACCAGAAAGTTATTCAGTAGACGTAAATATAACGCGAGAAGATCAGCCTCAAGGTGCTGAAAGTTTCGGTATAGTATTATTCGCTGGTACTAGTGATGTAATCGGACAAACTGAACGCGTAAGAATTTACGATTCAGAATCAGATGTTTTAGCAGATTTTGGTTCATTATCTGAAGAATATAAAGCGGCACAAGCTTTCTTTAGTCAAAGCCCCCGCCCGCAGTTCATGAAAATAGCTAGATTGTTAACTGGTGATGTTCCTGGATTTATGCAAGGATTAACTGTTTCTACGCCACTTTCAGGATTCCAGGCGGTTTCAGACGGAGAATTCTCTGTGACAATCGACGGAGTTCAGGAAGATATCATAGGTCTAGATTTTAGCTTAGATGCTTCATTTGCTGATGTTGCATTAAATATTGAAGCAGAAATACAGGCCATTGGAGCCGGCGGTTATACTGCTGCAACTGTATCTCATAATGCAACAACTAATAAATTCACAATAACTTCAGGTACCACAGGTGACCTATCGAGCGTTTCTTTTCTTGCCCCTGTATCTGGTGGCGGCGGCACTGACATATCAGGCGCTTCATTTTTAAATGCTTTAAGCGGTGAATCAATCCCCGGCGTTACAGCTGGTGCTACTATCGTAGATGAACTTGAAAAGATTATTCTTGTAGATAATAACTGGTACTTCCTAACTTTACATAAGGGTGTTAGAGATAACGCAGATGTTTTATTGGTGGCTGCATTTGTTGGTGGATTAACAAAAGTATATGCTACAGTCTCTAATGATGAAACTGTAAAAGATGGCCAAGTTTCAAGTGATATTATTTCACAATTAAAAGCAACAAATAATCCAAGGGTTTGGGCTTGTGCTCAGTTCGCTAGTTCTTCTGAGTATTTAGATGTTGCGGCATGTGCTGTAAAAGCTTCAGTTGATTTTAACGCTGCAAATTCTGTTATAAATATGGCTTATAAGCCAATGTCTAACATCACAGTTGATAGCTTAACATCGAATCAGTTGAGCATAGTGGCAGGTAGCAGATCAAATACAGATGATAAGCATGGCAACGTATTTATAAAATACGAAGGCGGCGTTAATCGTTTTGTTTTTGGTAAAGTATCAAATGGGGAATATGTAGACATTATCCACGGTACAGATTGGCTAGCGGCTAGAATAAGAGAATTAGTGTTTTCTCTATTAATTAATTCACCGTCGCTTCCTTATACAGATGGTGGAATTGCTAAGATAGGAAATTATATAGCTCAAGCATTGAATGAAGGAATCAGGAACGGGCTGCTAAGCGGATCAGCTGCTAACTTCCAGCATGGCCAAGCTTTCATAATAAATTTACCAGCTGCCATAAGCATCCCGCCAATTGATAGGGCTTCAAGAGTTGTTTCCGGTATTACTTTTAAAGCTGTATATGCTGGTGCGATTAATTTCGCGGTAATCAACGGAACAATAACGGTTTAATAGAGGTATTTATCATGGTTGCAGTAGTTAATGCTTATAGTTTTAAAAATGTAAAAACTATATACGGCGGTGTTGAGATTATAGGATTTGGACAAGAAGCAGACGATCACGTTGTTGTAACTGCTATGCAAGATGTTGTTACTAAAACGGTTGGTTCTGATGGAAAGAACGTTATATATAACGTTTCAGCTGATCAAACAGGTGAGATAACAATAAAACTTTTAGCGAATTCAGTATCAAATTTATTTTTATCTGAGCAGTTTAACTTATTGCAAAACGATTTAATAATAAATGATTTACCATTTGCTTTGCTTGACGTAAACGGTTTCGCGACTGTATCGGCAACACATGCTATACCTACTGCTATGCCAATATTGACAGAGGGCACAACAAGCCAAATAAGAGAGTGGAAACTTTTGTGTTCGAACATAAGAATGGTTATAGGCCCTTTATAAAATGAAAAATGAAACTAAAGTTATTCTTAAAAACAAAGAATTCACAATTAATAAAATGTTAAGTTCTGACGGATGGCCTATCTCAGTAAAGCTTGGAAAATATATTTCTAAACCGCTAAGCGATGCAATGGAAGGTTTGGATATAAAGGACGCTGAGAGCATGGCTACAGTGCTAGTCAAATACTTAAGCAATCTATCAGTCGAAAATATAATGGAGTTGACTAAGGATTTATTCGATTCTAAATATATTAAATATAAAAATGAATCAGGTAATGAAGAAGCTTTTAACATAAATGTTTTCGATGGTGAATATGGTTCAATTCTAAGGCTTCTTATAGAGATTATTAAGTTTAACTTTTCTAGTTTTTTTTTCGAATTATTGGAAATCCTATCGGAAGCTACGGGAATGAAATTCAACGCAAAGAAGCTAGCCTAGAAAAATCAGAAAAAGAAAAAGAGGAGCTTGTAAGCTGGTTCTTGTGGAGGCCAATTATGTTTACACCTTCTCTTTGCAGCCTTCACGAACTAAAAACTGTATATACTATAGATGATTTACTTGATATGCACTACGCCATGGATATGTACGAGTACGAAACAAGAAAATCACAAGGAACAGAAAACGTAGAAAGCAAAACAAAATCAAAAACAATTGACGGGGGCTATAAAGGTGGCTGTTCTTGAAAGTCTTCTAATTAATCTTGGTTTTGTAGTTGAAACTAAAGAAATAAATAATTTCTCAAATCATTTATCAAAAATGAGCAAGCACATGCTAGAAGTCGGCGCGGCTGCTAGTGCGATGGGCTTTTTAATCTATGAAAGTGCTAAAAAGTTTGGCGAATCTAGTGAAGAATTAGCGATTAGTTCAGAACGAGCTGGATTAGCGACAAGAGAATTCCAAGAGCTATCGGGTGCGGCGTCACTCGCTGGGATAAGCGCAGAATCTTTCACTGGTTCACTTCAAACATTCAATAATAATATAGGCCAAGCATCCCTAGGTATGGGTTCTGCTATACGGGTTTTTGCTATCATGGGCATAAATCTACAGGACACAAACTTAAAAATGCGTTCAACTTCTGATTTATTGTCGGAAGTTTCAGATAAACTTAGAACCTACTCAAAACCAAGACAAATAGCTTTTGCTCAACAGCTTGGGTTTTCCGGCGAGAGCTTAAGACTTTTACTTCTAGGATCAAAAAGAATAAAAGAATTAAGAAAGCAGGTTGAAGAAACCGGAGCTGTAAGGTCAAATCTATCAATAGAAAACGGCGAAAAGTTCATAGAGCAATTAAAAATAATTAAGCTTAGGGTGAAGGGCGTAAAAGATTCAATACAGGAGTCTTTATTACCAACAGTTTTAAAATTATCAAAATCATTCGAAAAATGGTTCGAAGCAAATAAGAAAGTTATTGAAAAAGATATAAGTTTAGTTTTAAACGGAACTTCTAAATCTTTGGGGATTTTATTTTATTGGATAGGAAAAGTTACAACAGCATTAGAGTATCTAGCTAAACCTTTGGGAGGTCTGCCAAACCTTATAGCAGCAGTAATAGGTGCTTTCGCTATTAAGAAATTGTCAAACATTTCTTTAGCACTGCTTGGAATTGCAAAACATATGTTTTTAGTTGGGAAATCAATATTAGCTTTTGATTTTGTTGCTGCTTTTGGGAAAATATTAGCATCTATAAAAGCGACAACTATAGCCTTTCTTACTCTTGATTTAGCAGCGATACCTATAGAGGCAATCATAGGATTAGTTCTAGCTTTAGGTGCAGCTTTAATATTTGTTCTAGGCAAGGGTTCATTTTCAAAAGGGCTTATAGTAGCGTTTGATTTAATAAAGAAATCAGTCAATGGGGTTGTATCAGTAGTTCATGGGCTTATAAGCGATTTGAAGACGTTAAAAGATTTATTCACATACACAACAAATACAATAGGCGTTGTTACTGGAATTGAGAAGGAAACAAAGGAAGAAAAAATAAAAAGATTAGCTTCTGGTGCGAATCTAGCTTCCAGGGTTTCTGATTTTAACAAAGGATCAGAAAATATTATTTTCTCAAGAAGGCCGTTTAAACTTTCAACATCATTTGACGACGTAGGGTCAATGTCAAATAAAAATAATATTAGCACTAATAATATATCAAACAAAAGCAGCAGCGCTGATAATAAAACAATAGTCAACGCTACAATAAATGTTAGCGGGGCACAAAATCCGCAGGCATTAGCTAAGACTATAACTGATCACATTAACAACATGGCAAGACAAGCGGAAAGAAATATTAAAAATCCGGTGGTTGCGTAATGGCTGGGCTTAATTCATTAAGTATAATAAGTGATCAATATATCGGCACTGTTCAAATCGACGCTAAGATAGCAGAACAGCACGAAAGTACTATCACAGTAACAGAATTTCCGCTTGAAGATGGTGCTATTGCTACAGATCATAGGATAATAAAACCAAAGATTTTAAGAATTAATGGGATAGTAAGCAACGCTAAAAGTACATTAGAAAATATAACTGGGCACCAAGGCAATTCAGATGTAAGCACTTACGAGCAATTGGTACAGTTGCAAGAAAGCGGAGTACCTTTTGATATCGTTACTGATTTAGTCGTATATAGAAACGTTTTGATTAAAGATATATCTACAGAAAAAAACGTGACTCTTGCAAATTCATTAAATTTTTATGCAACTTTACAAACTATTTTAATTATAGATACAAAATCAGTAAAGCTTCCTAAAAATAAAATACCAGCTCCGAACACTGATAGGGCAGCATCAACAGATGATCAGGGCGTTAAGACTCCCACCAGCGCTGGGAAAGTTACAGATGATGCAAATATGTCAATAAGTAAAAAAATAGCGGCAGCAGGGGTTTAATATGGATTTAATACCGGTAACGAACGAACCATCAAGTAAGTTTGAAATAGCGTTAGAAGATGGAAACTTTGAAATAGAGTTAAATTTTAATAGTATTTCAAACTTGTGGTACATGGATATAGCACAAAATAACGTGCCGCTAATTTCAGGAATAAACCTAGTTTTAGGAACTAATTTAGTTCGCGGATATGGTCTAAACATAGGCGCTTGGTTCATGATTGATTTGGATAGTACAGGAGTCGAGGCAAATGTTCCAAGGCTCGGAACGAAAGTGGTATTATTTTACATACCGGAATCTGAGCTAGGAGATATAAGCAATGTCACAGCAGTATGATAGAAAAGCTATAGCTATCGTAGGTGATGATAACGCTACAAAAATAGAAGGACTTAAGTTTACTTTTACAGTTACAAGAACGGTGCAGGGGTATCCAAATACTATTGATTTAAATATATACAACTTAAATAGGACTACACAATCTAAATTTGAAAAAAAAGACGCTAAGTTGATTTTTTTTGCAGGTTATAAAGATAACGTTAAAACTATTTTTAGCGGAAATATAAAAAACGTAACGAAAAAAAGTAATGGCGTAGATAGTATAACAACCGTACACGCCGGGGACGGTGATTTTAATTACATTAATTCAACGGTATCAGAAACATTCAGCGGCAAGAGCACTTTGCTAGATATAGTAAAAAGACTAGCATCTTCATTTTCAGGAGTGACAATAGGCAAGCTTGGCGGATTAGATAACAAATTCGGACCGCTCAGATCCTCAACATATGAAGGTAAAACATCGGACGAGCTTAATACTTTAGCAGTTACTTATGGCTTTGACTGGAAAATAAATAATAATATATTCACCACAATAGCCGTCGGCGATAGCTTAGATAACGAAGCAATTTTAATAAGCCCTAGAACTGGATTACTTGATCCGCCTACTGTAACTGAAATTGGGGCTAACGTTAGAACAATGCTAAACCCTTCCTATGTTCCACGTGGAAAAGTAAAAATAGATACAAGTCAAAGTATAGTTCAATCATCTTTTTCATCTATAGCGAGAATACCGAGAACCATGGCAAACGGAGTTTTCCCAATAATCGAGGTGATTCATATGGGAGATACGCACGGCGAAAAGTGGGATTCTAGCATACAATGCGTATTTAATTTGTCGGATATAGTCTAATGTCATTATTACCCACCAGCGGCATAGAACAATTAATTGAGACAAGTATAGATAGTAAAATAACTAATATACACACGTGCCTACCCGGTAAGATTTTAAAAACAGATGGTAGCGTATGCTCAGTTCAAATTCTTCTTAAAAGAAAGGTTAGAAAATCAGATGGCAAAATAGTGGATGAATCTAGACCAATTATTGAAGATTGTCCTTTAATGTTCTTAAATGTTAAGAATTTCGCAATAAGCTTGCCAGTTCAGCCTGGCGATGAGTGCCTTGTTTTTTTTAGCGAAAGAGATATAGATAATTGGTATGACACAGGTCAAGAGAAAAGTATAAGAACCCTAAGGAAATTTAATCTTTCTGATGGTTTCGTTTTACCAGCTGTAGCATCTAAACCTAAAAAACTAGAAAACTATTCAAGTTCTGATTTAGAAATTAGAATGAAAAATAATCAATCAAAGATTATAATAAAAGAAAATGGCGACATTGAGTTAACTAATCAAACAAAGATAACGTTAAAATCGCCAGAAATAATTTTAGACGGTGAAACAAAAGTGACTAAAGGCTTAACTGTAGAAGAAGTCATAGAATGTAAGCAAGATATTAAAGCGCTTGGTGATGTCGTTGCCAGTGCGGTTAGTTTAAAAAATCACTTGCATAGCGGAGTTCAGACAGGCGCATCAAACACGGGGCCACCAGTATGACGTTCGTATCTAGAAAATTAAACGAAAACAATGATATTTTCGTAGATAATACCGGAAATTTGGCCTTAATTTACGATGAGGACCAGGTTATACAAGCTATAAGAACAAGATTATTGTTTTTCCTTGGTGAATATTTTCTAGATAGTACGGTAGGTTTCCCGTGGTATGAGTTAGTTTTAAAATCTAATGTAAACACTTCATCTATAGAATCCAGGATTAAACTTGAGATAACAAACACGCCAGGATTTACAAGATTAACTTATTTTGAAATGGAATTAAGTTCTAGCAGGGTATTGTCTGTGGTTTTTAGGGGTATAATTAATGGACAAGAAACAAACAATATCATAATAGAGGCTCCAGCATGACAACTTATGGAATAACACCTGAAGGTTTTAAAATAAAAAGACTTGATGTTATTAAATCAGAACAAGAAGCGGATTATAAAAACGTTTTTGGTAATGATATTGTATTAACTCCTCAGTCAACACAGGGCCAAGAAATAGCTAATTGGTCAAATAATAATAGTTTATTATGGGAAATGGCAGGAATTGCTTATAATTCTTGTGATCCGAAATATGTTGTCGATAAGGCACAAGATAGATTGTATCTAATGAACGGTATTAAGAGAAAATTAGCGACTAAAAGTTCAGTAACGTTAACAATAACAGGAACACCAGGAACTATTTTACCAACTGATTCTCTAGCCGCAGCTCAAAATGGGAATATATTTCAAATAAATGAGGATGTAGATTTAATTGATAGAACAATTCCAGCCAGCGGAACTATAGACATATTATTTAATTCTTTAAATGCCGGTGAGTTTTCAGGACCAGCAGGAACCATAAATATTATAGAAACACCAACTTCAGGCTGGTTAACTGTAACTAACGCTGTCGATGCGACCATTGGCACAAACCAAGAGATAAGCGGTAACTTTAGAAATAGACAAAAAATATCAACTTCTAATCGTGCCACAAATATTATTGACTCACTTAAGGGTTCTTTGTTCGAAATAGACGGCGTAAGAGAGGTCAAGGTTTTTGATAATAAAACCCCTGTTACTGATTCTCGCGGTATTCCAGCGCACAGATACTCACCTATTATTGATGGCGGAGATGATAATTCTGTAGCACAAGCTATATTTATAAATCATACTTCAGGAAATGTTTCGTTCGGAAGCGTCACGGTACAGGTCACTAATTCATTACAGCAGCAAGTAGATGTTCAGTTCAGCCGCCCAATCGACGTAGATATTTGGGTTATAGTAAATATAAAAACAAATTCAGATTTTCCGCAAGATGGAATCGACCAAATAAAAAAAGCTATAGTTGCTTTTTCTCGCGGTGAATTAGAGGCAGACAATAATTGTGACCGGCTTTTTGGAATAGGACAAGATGTTGAATATTTCGAACTACTTGTTCCAATAAACAGCATTTGCGGTACATTCGTTCAATCATTATTCATTGGAACAGCGCCAGCACCAGCAGGCATGGCAAATATTCCAATCGCTTTTAACGAGATATCAAGATTCGATGAATCTAGGATTGAGGTTAATATCATAGTATGACATGCAGTAATATAGATTTAGAACAACTTTCATATGATCAGTTAGCATCTGAATATAAAAATTCTACTAACCTAATCGCTCACATGAATATACAAGTAAAGCAGCAGCAGGAATTGCTAGATGTTTTTTGTTCTATATCTGAAATGTTAGACGTAGAAACCGCCATAGGTGATCAATTAGATATTATTGGCAGAATAGTAGGAATAGATAGATTACTAGTTAACGCGAAAGAATTTGAATTCTTTGGCTTTACCGGTGGGTTAACTAATAATCTTGGGTTTGGTGATTTATTTGATAACACTGTAGGCGGCCCATTTATAAGCTTTGGCCAGGGAACTGGTTCTAATATCATCTTGAATGATGAGCAGTATAGAATTTTAATTAAAGCGAAAATAATAACAAATAATGGATATAGGTCTACACCAGAAGAATTGATAGAGTTGTTGAAATTTACTTTTAATATAGAAAATTTCACAGTAACTGAGTCGACCATGGCCGTATTTGTCATGATTGGCGACCCTATATCATCTTTTGAAAGAAATTTAATTAATTTAATTATTGAAGATCCGCTGGGCGGTGATCCTGGCTATTTAATACCACAGACTTTAAGTGTAAGATATCACTATGGGCAATACGATCCTGAAAATGTTTTTTCATTTTCTCCAACTTCAGTTTCTGAATTTGACAATGATTTTGGATTTGGTGATTTTAATGACCCAAACATAGGCGGCAAATTTGCTGGATTCTTTTAGGTAAAAATATGAAAAAAACAAGTTCTAAATCAAAAGCAACAAGAAATAAGTTTTTATTAATTCCAGAATTTAAAGGAAACATTAAAGATTTAAAAATATCTGATGCTAAGTATTATTACATATTAGGTAATGACGACACATTATATTATGTTGATGTTGGCTCAAAAATCTGTAGCAATCTTTGCAAGATAAATGATGTTGAAAATCTAAAGGAATCATTAAATCTAGGATCAAAAGAATCTAAAGTTTTAGAAAATGAAGACTTGGGACTTTTAAAAGAGTTTATGGTAGGCATGGAGGTATTGGCAGCAGTAACCAAGCCAGACGTGCAATATGTATGGGGTGCTGGCGGTTCTTTAGTTGATCCTGGCGCTGTTAAAATAGACTTAGGCTGGCTTTCAGCAGAAAAACCACCATTCCAATTCTTTAACTTTTGGCAAAATAAAGTTGATAACTATATAGCTCATAATAATCAGTTCGGAATTAATCGATGGGATGCAATTACAGAATATCAAATTGGTTCAGCTGTACTAGCATCAGATAACATACACTATATCAGCAATGCTATAAATACTAACGCCAACCCAATATCAAACCCTTCCGTATGGTCTAGGGCATTCATACCTGAATCATTAGCACAAAAAGAATCAAGATATTATAATTTTATAATAAATGGTGGTTTTAGAATAGCTCAAAGAGGTAGCTCTAACTCTTTCAGCGGGTTAGCCTCAGGATACGCGGCTGACAGATGGCTGTGGGATCAATCAGCTGGTGAAACAACAATTAATAGATTTGATATTATACCACCATCCGTTAGCCCGTATCCGCAACCAGGTCAGCTGACTGGCGGTCTAAATATTTCAAGAACGGTTGCTGGAAGTGTTTGCGTTCTTTCGCAAAAAATTGAAAATGTAGTTAATTTGTCTGGTTCAAAAAATTCACTTGTAATGTCAATTCCATCAAATTCTCATGATCCATCAACCACAGTATTAATCGAAGTTGTGCAAAATTTCGGTACTGGCGGGTCACCTTCCGCACCTTTTAACACAGTTGTTGGAACTCTTGATTTAAATTCATCGTATGCACCGCAGTTTTTTATATTTGATTTACCATCAATACAAGGGAAAGTTTTAGGAACGAACCAAGGTACTAGCTATATTCAATTGAAATTAACTTTTTCAGACAATTTATATAATTTAGATCCATTAGGAATTTCTTATACAATGTCCCCAATCAGGCATAATTATATACCAAGGAACTTTCAAGAAGAGTTAGCTTTGTGCCAAAGATACTATGAAAAAAGTTATCCTATCAATATTGTTCCAGGTTCGAATGAAACGCTTAATTTATTTACAACGCAAGAATCAGGCAATAATAATTCCACTTATATTGTCAAGAGAACTATTCAATTTAAAAATACAAAATTCAAAACGCCAACAGTTTTAACTTATAGTGAAATCGGCACCCCTGGATTTGTAGACGTTGAGAGTGGACAAGTTATACCTGTTTTGCAAAACATAGGTGATAGTTCATTTGCAGTTCTTGCGACAAATGTTGGTAATTCAACATTTAGAGATCTTGCATTCCATTGGACAGCAGAATCAGAAATATAAAATTAAATAGGAAATATAAAATGCCAATAGCGCTAGAAATACAAACAGATAGAAGAGAGTTCCCGAACGGCATAAAGTTGCCATTTGACTCAACTGGCGGTGATATTTTTTCACAAACTCACGAGCTTTTAGCTTTAACGCCGGTTGAGATCACTCTTCCTGCTGTTACACCTCCAGATAAAGAAATAGGTAGGGTATTTTTTAACGGTAAAAGCTTGGTTGATTTGGGGCTATATTTTGTTGGGCCTAAGTCTTTTCCAACACCAGGAAGTCCTACCAATGGATTCATAGTTGATCCAGGCATTATAGTTATAAATAAAAATGAACATCCTAGTTTCTTTTTACAATCTAAAATTGATCAAACTATAACTATACTATTTTATTCAGGGGTTTAAAAAATGGCCAAACTTCCATTTGAGAAAATATTTAGCGGATCAGCCGGAAGTGGAAGTGGCGGCGGCATTACTCCACCACCTTTCAATGGATTTTTAAATTGGGATGCTGACTTAAACGATCCTACGCTTGTTAGTTCAACTCCAGGTGAGCCAGGAATTTGGTATAGAGTTATCGTTGCAGGAAATACTAACTTAGATGGTGTAACAGATTGGCAGGTTAGCGATATTGCGGTATTCAATACAGCCACAAATACTTGGATAAAAATAGACAATAGCGAAACTTTGTCTGATATCGTATATGCAGAAATGTATTTTAATAATAACGCTTTGCCAACAGTAATTGGAATCCCTGGCACAGATTCTAAAATCACAGGTACTTATATCGCTGGAGAGCTTGAAGGTTTTACCCATTCAGGCGGAACTCTTACATATGTTGCGGATATTCCTAATCGTGAAGTTATTGTGAGAGCATCCATTGCGGCATCATTGAATGGAACAGATGGCGTTTTAACTCCAGTTATTTATAAAAATGGTATTAAAGTTGATAAAATGCAGCCAAACCAAGATTTAGATGGAATTTCACCATCATTCGAAAACATATCTGTTCAAGCAATTTTAAAATTAAATCAAAGTGATACTATAGATATTTTTGTAAGAAATAGCAAAGGTGATGATGTGACGGTTAGCTCATTAGGATGCATAGTTTCATCAATTGGTGGCATTAAATCGGGTACTAGCGATGACTCGAGCGGAGTCCCGGTATTAAGCATTGATTCAACACTTGGAAGTATCATAGCCACGCCAACTATAAAAAAAGCATTTTATATTAGGATTGGAACTGTAGTTAGCTTGACGTATACGCTAAATTTTGCAACGTCCGCCGGAGGCTCGAATCAGATTTTTGTTAATCTGCCCTTTACTCCGGGATTTACTACAGTTGATCAAGCTGGCGGTAATTTTACAATTAATAATGGCCCGCCTACTGGGCTTTCAAACAATTCAAAAATGCGCGGACTTAGCGCGTTCGGCTCGGACAAAATGCACCTTGAATTTGAGGCGGGCGGCGCAACGGATTACGAGCTATCAATAAACGCATTGTATGAGGTTCAATAATGGTTTCAAATGTAAAAATACAAATTCCAAATTCAGCAACACAAGCAGAAATTGACGCATTACCAACTGCTGGGATGGCTGATATAGCACCAGGATCAAGAATTTTTAATTCCACAACTGGAAAATGGAATATAAGTGTATTGGGTGGAGCATCGCCGGTTTGGGAAGCAGATTCAAGACAATTAGCGTATAATAATGGCCCAGATGTTCAGCTAGCCAATGGCGTTCCGATAAAAAATTATTCTTTCGAGCAGTCCGCTAAAAACAACATAGGAATTACTAAAGTTAATGGTGGTTCAGGATATGCAATAGGTGATGAATTAGAAATAACTGACGGCAGCCCAGAAAAAATAAAAATGGTTGTTGCATCGCTTGCTGGAACTGCAATAACTGGTTATTTTGTTATAAGTAGAGGAAAATATACAACACTTCCACCATTAACTAATGCAACTACCACGGCAATCACTGGCACTGGTACTGGTGCAACTTTTGATTTAGATTTTGAATCTACAAACATTTATGAAGTTAAAGATTTTTTAAAAGCAACTGGCGGCATGGTTTGCGGAACTGCTACTAGTCTATCAAGCTACGCAATTGCAGACTTTAGAAACCTAGGTGGTGATCCTAAGGGCATGATATTGCCGTCGATGGGCGATGCTCAGGAATCAAGATTGCTTGCAATGTCTCCGACCAAGGAGTTGCTCTGGTACAACGTAAATCAAAACAGGCTAGCAACAAGCTTGTCTGGCGTTAGAAAACTTATTGCCAATTTTGAAGATGTTACTCTACAAAATTCTTATGATTTTGGCGATGGAACAACATCCATGACTTCTGCTAAGCCGTTAAAAGATGTGGCAGCATCAAGCGGGAAACGCGGCCGCATATTTCCGAGTATGACTTCAGCAGAACACGGAACTATGACTAGCCCAGAAGCCGGTGAAATAGCATTTTGTACTGATACGCTTAGGTACCAGATTCATAAACAAGTTGGCGGCCCTTTCGAGATTGGGGAGGTGGCCTACACTTCAGACATACCAGTTGTGCCAGCGCCACCCACAATTACCTCCCCGCAATATGGAACAATGTTTTTTAATGGCAACTCAACAGCTACAACAATTGTATCGCCAGCGACGCCAGCAGTTATTGCAGGAAGCTACAGCGGAGTTTTAAATGCTAGCTTCATACAATCCGGATCAACATTAATCTATACCGGGTCAGGAGGAGTATTTAGCATTGTTGTAAATCTATCAGCAAAAATTGTTGCGGCAACAAGTACAGTAACAGCATTTATATATGTTGGCGGTTCAAAAATAAATAGAGGATTTACGCCAGTTTATTTAGGACCAGCAGTTGATGGATTACACACATTAACGATATCAACGATAGAAAGTTTAAATAATGGAAGCGTAATAGATATCCGCATTCAAGATGATTTATCTACAAATGACATTGTAGTTAATTCTTTATCCGTTGTGTTATCACGACAAACAACATACACTTCTTAGATATAAAAATGGCAAGTGAAATAAAAGATTTAATTGTTGCGAATATAACAGCTAACAATATTGGTTCTGGCATGCCATCAGCTTCTATAGATTTTTCTGATGATATAAATTTATCAACAAATAGCCTTTTATTAAATAATGCAAACTTTTACGATGGAGTTGCCCCAACAACGACGAAAGGCGACTTAGTTGTACATAATGGTTCATCAAATATAAGAGAGGCTGTAGGTCCTAATGATTCTAAACTAGTCGCTGATTCTACTACTGCTAGCGGCATTAGATATCAAGAATTAAATTATTCTCAACTTGAGCAAGTAAGCGTACCGACTGCATCATCCCCTTATTTCTCGCCAGTAATAAGCCTCACCGTTGCTACTACAGGAGTTTGGGAGCCAATAGTAACGCTTCCATTAAATAATTCAAACATATCTAGCATTGCTGGCGGTGAAATAATTGTAGGGGAAACTGGATTATATGATATTTATCTAGGAGTAAGTGCTGGCGTTGATTCAGGTGGCAACAGACGAAACTTTTTCGGATATACTATTAACCAGCCACTTACTCCTAGATCAATCGGGACAGTAAACGTTATGTGTGCAGAATATACGACTGACTCAAGTCAACCCGTATCGATGGCAAATCAAAGAATAGCTATACCATTAACAGCTTCAGATAGATTAACACTATGGTATATGCAATCCGGAGGGACACCTGTATCTATAAACATAGGAACAATAAACTTCTCTATAAAAAGAATATAATATTCTCGTATGGAAAAGCTTACAGAGCAAGAGATAATAGATTGTAAGGGAATCGTTAGTAGGGCCGTCGGTTGATTCGGTCTGTACGTTAACATTGCTTTCGACGACCCAGCTTGATCCATCTGACAATATAAAAATTTATATTCAAGATGACTTGTCCGACAATAATATCATAGTCACGGATCTTACATGTGTAATTTAAGAAAATACAACGTTTGTTAGTTGAGGATAAAAAATAATGGCAAATCAATTTAAAAAAACGCTAGGAAATTCATTTTCTGCGAAAACATCAGATACGACGGTCACAGTAAACGGCGTAGCTAAAAACACTTCATTTTTAGCATCGACCACGGCGGCATTAACTACCGATCCCGCGTCAAGCCTAGGATTAGAAACATTTAATAATTCGGCAATAGATCCAACCACTATTTATTTTTTAAAAAGCAGGGGTTCAAAAGATGCGCCCCTCCCGGCCTTATTCGGAGACGGTGTAGCTAATTTGGTTTTCGGCGCTACCAATTCTAATGGAGAAATGAAAACCGACGGTGCATTTTTCAGAGTCGAGTCGGGCACAGGGACCGCAACGGCAATGCCAATGAATATGTTTTTTGGAGTGCAGAATTTAGATTCCGGCGCTAGCGCTGCTGCAATCATGCTCCCAGGGTTTATTGATTTTGGAGCTATAAGCGGCGCTGGAACTTTTAATATAACCGGCAGCTCAAAAATTAATTTGCAAACCCCGGATCTTCAATTAAATGGAGGATCGCTAACGGGTAGATTTAGCCAGACGGCGGCGAAAGTGGTTTCAAACACTACAGTAGAAACCTCAATCTTAGGAGCTGGCGTTGGATCAGCAGCTGTTGCAGCGAACACATTTAAGGTTGGCGGCGCTTTAAAATTTGACATAAAAGGAGCGTTAAGAACTAACGGAGCAGGTCAAACTTTAATTTTAAAAGTATATGCCGGCCCAACAAGCAATATTTTGATAGCGACGGCTTCAACATCTGTATTATCAGATATTACAGCTATTAAATATTTCAACATTGATTTAAACTTAGTTATACGACAAATCGGCGCTGCTGGGACAGCTTCTATATATACAGCCGGCGAGCTTAGGTATCCAGGCTCATCTTCAAATGAAATATCTATAAGAGAAGTCGAAAGTACTCTTTTCAATACTACCGCCGCCAATGTTTTTGATGTTAAAGTGCAATGGGGTGTCGCTAATGCCAACAATTCTATTGTTTCAGAGATAGCAACGCTTACAATAGAATATTAGATTTAAATTGACTTTTATTTTTTAATCACTATAATTAAGAAAAAATTAAACAAGGTTTTTCGATGAAAGAAATTGATTTTAAATATCTAATAGAGCAAAACTTTATAGAACTTAAAAGATTAAAAAAAACAGTATCACAATTAAACAGTAGTATTGATATAGTGAAAAATAATTTAAAAGAAATAGAGACAAAATCCTACACGGCAACGGCACTTTTACCATAGTTTATTTTATTAAGTGAGTGCAACCTAGAGGATTGGGGGGGCATATCATGAAAATAAAAGAGGCGTTTATCAAGAAAATACTTAAGAAATTTGGTATAACTTTATCTAACAAAAAGAAAGCTAAAAATCTAAGAAAGCTATTTTCTTACTATGTTTTATTCAACATAGTTATAATAATTGTTTTTCTTCATATAAAATTAGACTTAGGTAAATTTTTAATAAAGTTTATTTTTACTATTTTGTTTAATTCTATTATTTCTTAATTGTTAATTATGGCGTTGTCTTTGCTGATAGCGCCATAACTACATTTGCAAGCATTGCATTCTTTTTTAAAATTACGGATCATAACACAACCTTTATCGCAAATAAAAGTCTCTCTGTATAAGTTTTCATCATGACTATGCCATTCTTTATTTTCATAGAATACATTTTTAGCAATGAAAGATTGACGAGTATAGCTTGTTTTCTTTACTTTTGATGCTGGATGCTTTGAGCAATTCATCATTTTTTATTTAAAATTTTGCTTTTATCAAATGACCTGGCCGCTACGTATCCGGTGAATCCAATCCCAAAAACTGACCACAAATATTCTGGTATTGCTGAAAGCCATTCTTTCATGCCAACGGCAATGCT
>Ga0307376_10002315_pt1 | contig 18875 bp, 20 predicted proteins | sample TR2MG_FD_202536 | JGI IMG/M metagenome (GOLD analysis project Ga0307376, IMG submission 202536) | Soil microbial communities from Risofladan, Vaasa, Finland - TR-2 | ecosystem: Environmental > Terrestrial > Soil > Coastal area > Acid sulfate soil | place: Finland: Risofladan, Vaasa | collected...
GTTCACCTTCAGTAATTGCTCTTCTATAAAATTCATCGTTGTAGATCCGAATATCCCAGGGATTACTGCCATTAATTCTAACTCCTGCAATTCCCAAAATCTCTTCACATATTTCTTTATACCTGTTCTTCATATTGTACACCTGAAATTATTTTGAAATGTATTTATGTAAAGTTACTATATGATTATAGATAAAGTCAAATTTATTTTTATCCACCCACCCAGGTCCCCTTATAAAGGGAACCTGGTGAATGGAATTAGCACTGTTGGTTTTCAGTGGTTCTTGAGATTTTTAAGTTGAGTTGAACCATCTCAGAACAACAGTAAAGAAAATGCAGCATGATTCAACTAAATATCCGGTGTTCGACTCCAGTACAACCCACCATCGCCCTCCAAAGCATATACTGAGCTTGTAGAAATATAGCGTAGGAGGGCTTTTGTTTTATGGTCTCTTTTTGCTAATTTCGTTACTTAATCATTCTTAAAAATATATTATGATATCACACGAAATTGATTATAAAATATACGGCGACGACATTCAGTTCGTTGAAATTGAGCTTGATCCTGGGGAAACGGTAATCGCTGAAGCCGGTACAATGGTCTATATGGAAGATGGGATTAGTTTTGAAGTTAAGATGGGTGACGGGTCCACTCCTGACCAGGGACTTATGGGAAAATTGTTCTCGGCCGGTTCCAGGTTGATAACCGGTGAGTCATTGTTTCTTACCCATTTCACAAATCAGGGTTACGGAAAAAGCAGGGTTGCATTTGCAGCACCCTATCCGGGAACTATTGTCCCAATTGAGTTAAAGCAGGTACAAAACAATCTTATTGTGCAGAAAGATGGTTTCCTTTGCGCTGCTTTGGGTACAAAGCTATCTGCCACCCTTAACCGGAAGATCGGTTCCGGATTGTTGGGAGGGGAGGGATTTATTCTTCAAAAACTTGAGGGGGATGGAAGAGCTTTCATCCATGCAGGAGGAACAGTAATTGAACGTCAGTTAAATAATGAATCTCTTCGTATAGATACCGGGTGTGTCGTTGCCTTTGAACCCGCCCTGGACTTTAACATTGAGACAGCAGGTAGTCTCAAATCGATGGTATTCGGAGGAGAAGGGCTGTTCCTGGCAACCCTTAAGGGAACAGGGAAATTGTGGCTGCAATCGATGCCAATCAGAAAACTGATCAGGGCAATATCGCCCATGGGTAAAAATACACGTAAGGAAGCCGGGTCTGTACTGGGAAGCTTTTTAGAAAGATAAACAATAGTTCAAACGTAACCCTGATTAACACCCTGCCATCTTTTATATTTCAAGAGAGCAAGCGGGTCAGTCTCCTATACAAACCTTTTATCTCCAGGGAGCTATACCTTTGATATTGTGTCCATTAAAGACTCATCTTCTTTTTATGAAAAATCAAAACCTGAAATGTACGCCGGAGCATCGTAGAAGCACTCCTTCTCCTTTTCGGTCATATTGATGAACCTTGCATAAACAAGGCCGGGTTTTGCATTTAACATGCGATTTAATGCACCCATTCTGACTCCGGTTCTCATAATATCATAAAGTTTACTCCTGTCATCCAACCATGATAAACCAGTATTAAAATCCTCCTCGGCACATGCTGATTCAAAAAGTGGCGCCAGTAATTTTTCACATCCTTCCTTGCAATAAATTGCATCGAAGACAAGGTATCTAAATTCACCGGGACAAAATAATCTGCGGAAATACGGTGTTCTGGGAAGAATTTTCATCATTACCCATCCCCAGATACCCGGAACATCGTATACTTTGTAAACAGATGGTATTGCATTAACTCCTGCAATGATCTCGTCACCCTCTTTCAGTACATAATATTTGTCGCCAAAAAAGGAATAATCAGTACTAAAAAAGGAATAATCCCTGTAATAATCCATTAGAAGGGATTCCATTCTGCCTTTTTCATTATTATCGAGCTTTGTTACACGTTGGTCTTGTTTTGGAGAAAACCGGCTGAAGGCAACAGTAAGGAACGATCTGATATATTCATATTGCGCTTGATAAACAAGGTTCTTGGACCGTTCGTTCATACTCTCCAAAAAAGCATACATTACATGTTTGTCTCCCTCAAATACATCGTTAAGATCAAGCAGATGTGGTTTACTGAAAATTTCCAGTGTTTTTTGTTTGAAGCTGTCGTCTTTCTCTGGTTTTATAATATCCTTCCTTCGTCTTCTCCAGTTCAGATCAGATTGATAAGTTGACTGAAACGCAAGATACCTGAGATATGATGTTGGATAACGAAGTTTCCCCTGTCCTGAAATACGGAAACAAGAACCAACTGTGCCGGTTATCTGATTTTTCCTGTAGAGAGATACAAATCTTATCTGATCTTTGTATGCAGCAATACGTGTAGCTACTTGCTGTAACGAAAATCTTAATCCTCCTTCAGAACCCTGCACCGCACGATCAAGAATATCTAAGATCCCTTCATCTGCATGGTCGGAAACTCTTACTTCAAGCCCCTGGTAATCAAAAACAGTCCGTTCGAACATCTGTTTTTTACTCCCCTATTAATTTGTTTTATTATCAAGGCTTCCGAATACTCTCTGAAGTATTGGAGATATTCTTGCTGAGACCTCTTTTCTTATCTTCAGTTCCTCAATTTCGACCTTCATAAACATGCCATCGAGGGCTTTATTAGTAAGAAAATCGTCGAGATCGGTATTAACAGGTTTAAGATTCGCCAGCCTTCCTGCAACTGAGTTTGCCAGTTTATTCCATTTGCCGGTAAGTGCTACCCATGAATCTTTAGTAGAGATCCCTCCTACAATATCTTTTTCGGTAGAGACCTGAATTTTAGGCTTATACAATGAATACAGTTCATTATATGTTGTCATGTGCAGATAACCTGTTGCTGCATTATCAGCACCGTTAAGAATATTAAAAGCATCCTTAATAGTCATCTGCCTCACACTGTTAACAAATATTGGTGCAACATCTTTGGCTGCATCTTCAGCTGCCCTGTTTATTCTAAGGATAACATCCTGAATAAGATTATCTCCACCAGGTATCCTGGAGATGTTATCAATAATTACTTTTGCTTCATCCGGAAGCAAAATTTTAATTGCTTCATCTCCGTAATAACCATTTTCTGCAGCGAGTCTTTGAGCAGAATTTTTTGCTCCTGTTATGAGGGCCTCTTTTAACCCGCGTACTATCTCTTCTTCGGTTAGAGGAACCGGACTAACAGACTGAAGTACGTTCATAAATTCAGCACATCCTGTTATGATAAGAACAAATGCAAAAAACGCTATAACCCTGATTTTTATCCGTACAAAATTATTTTTAAAATGTCGGATAGAGCTCGCATGTTGATTTTTTTCATACAAGTTTGTGTTTTTAGCTAAACATGCTCGGTTCATAATATGAGATTTAATAAATATATCGCAATATATAAAATAAGGCACAAAGACACAATGGTGTAACGGGAAATTATTATCAGGAAATAGTTGGTAAAAGAGCCGAAGAGATCAGAAGATCCTCGGGGTTTGTGATCTTAATATTCTCACGATTACCATCTACAAGGTTAATCTTTTCACCACTCTTTTCAAAAACCGTTGCATCATCAGTAAATTCAGTGCAATATTTTTGTAAATAGGCTTTTTTAATAAGTTCTGCACTAAATACCTGCGGTGTTTGAATCTGTTTAACAATTAGCCTGTTAACAGGTACGCTTCCCTGATCATTGAGTATCCTGAGAGAGTCGGCAGGAGAGACTGATGGTATTGCATTACCAAGTTTTTCTGCCGTTTCGAAACATCTTTTTATGGTGTCTATGCTCACAAATGGCCTTACTCCATCATGAATAGCTACCAAACCCGGTATATTAACAAATTTAAGTCCGTTTTTCACTGAAGAGAACCGGTGTGTTCCCCCTTTTACAAGAGTATGAGGAACTGTGAAGGAGTATTTTTTCTGAAGTTCAATCCAGTACCTGAGCTGGTTTTCAGGCAGTACTGTTATTATTTCAATTGCCTCGTTGAATGATTTGAATCGTTCAATTGTATGCATAAGCACCGGCCTCCCGGCCAACTCAAGAAACTGTTTTGGGGTATCTATACCCATTCGTTTCCCGCTCCCTCCTGCAACAATCACTACGTATAACTCCATAAATCAGGTATTATTATTTTGCATATAAGAACCTCTTAATACTTCTCTTCGGCGTTTTTGCAAATTCTTCCGGATGTATTCTGAATTTACTTACTGCCATAAAGTCGGGTAACCTATCATTGACATCTTTCCTGGTGTTGTCCAGGATTTTAATAAGTTGTTCCTCTGTAATACTATCCCTCTTCATCATCTCATAATCGGGAAATATCAGCCCTACCAATTTATTATCTTCTAATATTACCACCGATTCAGTTATATAATTTTTATTATTTATTACTGACTCAACTTCTTCCGGATAGATATTTTCCCCTGATGGTCCCAGTATCATACTTTTGCTTCTTCCTTTAATGAAAATATTACCCTCATTATCTATAACACCCAGGTCTCCTGTATGCATCCAGCCATTTTTGTCAATCATTTCACTGGTTGCTTTTTCGTTCTTATAATAGCCTGACATTACATTTTCGCCTCTAAGGATAATCTCTCCGACTATGTTTTCCGGATCAGGCGAATCAATTGTTACCTCTAATGTATCGACTGCTTTTCCTGAAGCCCCCAGCTTGGTTGTATCCCACGAAGCGTAACTTATAAGAGGCCCGCATTCTGTCATTCCATAACCAACTGTAAACTTGAAACCGATTTTCTTAAAGAATCTTTCCGCATCGGCATTAAAGGCAGCACCGCCAACAACCAATTCCTTAAAACGTCCACCGAATGTTTCTGTGAGTTTTCCCCTAATCTTATTAAACAGGATTATATTAATGCCCGGAATAGCAAGTAAGATCTTCATAAGAGGCTTACTTATAACAGGAAGAAGTTGCTTTTTATAGATTTTTTCAACCACCAGAGGAACAGACAGGATTAGTCTTGGCTTTATCTCCTTAAATGCTTGTATCAGAATTTGTGGGGAAGGTGTTTTTGTCAGAATGGTAATATGGCATCCTAAGGTAAACGGAAAGAGAAACTCAAAAGCACATCCGAAAGTATGGGCAAGAGGAAGAAAAGAGACTACCGGATCACCTGATTCAAGTGGCATGTTTTCCTGAGCATACCTGACATTTGCAGCAAGACTGTTGTGAGGTACCATTACCCCCTTAGAAAAACCTGTTGTTCCTGAAGTGTAACTGATAACTGCAAGATGATCATTCGATATGTCTGAAAACTTTATATCTTCCTTTTTAAGATCAGGAAATAATTGTGAATATTTCTCTTCAAGCAATGTGAAAGCTTCTTTAATGTTTGATTCCCCGGACATTATAATCCTAAAATCATCAAGAGAAAATACACCGTGTATCTCAGGTGTATTGACAATATCTAATGTGTCATTAATTTTATCATCAATAAAAAGAAGTTTTGAATCAGAATGGTTTATAATATTTATCAGATCTTCTGGTTTGAAATCCGGAAGGATAGGTACAATTACGGCTCCGTATGTTACCGCAGCCAGATAGATAACACACCAATTGGCAGAGTTTTTACCTATCAGTGCAATTTTATCACCTTCCTTAATTCCTGATTCTTTAAACAGGATGTGTAGCTTAAGGATCTTTTCAGCAATCTCCTTATAAGTATATCCGGTTTCCTTATAATTCGACAAAGCTTCGATGTCCCAGTTTTTGTTGATGCTCTGTTCAATATATCCGATTAATCGTTCCTGAATCATAACTTGAGGTTTTATATTATTAGATAAATTTACAACATAATAAACAACTTCAGCTGTGATAATACTGATTATAAATCCGTTTTAACCAGAACTACTCTTTACACTAAATAAAGTACATAATAATAATTGCCACTATTGAAAGAACATTAACAACAGAAAAAAAGTAATTATAACCTTCCCTTTTCTTGCTGAACTGCCCCAGTTTACGGGCGAAGATCCCAATTGTAGGAACAAACAGAACAACCAGAAAGGCAAAAAATTCAACTCCGAAAAATACCTCTTCCAGGCCACCATTTACCAGTGCCGACAGGTATATAATTATCAACAAAACCAACAGATAAAGAAGGTAGCTTATCTTAAGAAGCAAAGTTGAAACCATCCTTCTTTTATGAAGCTGGTGTGGTTTAAGATATGCATATGCCAATGCAAAAACTATAATAATAAAAACTACCCCAAGAATATAATTGAGTATCTCACTGAAATTGGCCATATCTGCAAGTATTAATTCACTAATTACAACTCATTATTTGACCATACAAGCGAACTCGCTCCAAGAACGGCTGCATTCTGAGTGCTTAATTCAGATTGAAGAAGTTTAACTTTCCCTTTGTAAATACTGAGAAGGTTCTCCTCCATATATTCCTTTGCAGGTTCAAAGATCAGGTCTTTTGCAAGAGCAAGCCCGCCAAAAAGGAAAATTGCTTCAGGGTTAGTATGTGCCACTACATCAGCCAGCTTAAAGCCAAGCATCCTGCCTGTATGGGTAAAAGCTCTTTTAGCAATATAATCTCCTCTTTTTGCTGCGGCATGAATTATCTCTGCATTAAGCTCTTCAAAACTTAATTTTCTCAACTCACTGGGTTGCAAACTGTCAGCCATTATCTTCAGAAGCGTCCTTTTAAGTCCCGTTGCTGAGACATATGTTTCGAGACATCCTTTTCTGCCGCATCCACAATCGCGATTAGACTCCCCCGGACGAATTGCAGTATGTCCGATTTCCCCGGCAAATCCATCATGCCCGTATAAAAGCTTACCATCAATTACAAAGCCACTACCCAGGCCGGTACCAAGAGTAATAACCACAAAATTTTTCATGTTTTTGGCGCCACCATATACCATCTCGCCAACAGCTGCTGCATTAGCGTCGTTTGTTACGATTATTGGAAGCTTGGTGTGCCTGCTGAACATCTCTGAAAGAGGAACTATCCCTTTCCAGGGTAGCCCGGCAGCATGTTCTATTGTTCCTTTATTGATATTCCCCATCGGAGCGCCAATTCCATACCCAATCACTTCGATACCATTACCAATCTTTTTACCAGTAACCATTATTTTTTCATACAATGCCGCTACAAATACTTCAATTTCATCATAATGAAAGGTCTTTAATCGATCCTCCCCCAGAATATTTCCTTCCCTGTCAACAAAACCAAAAATCGTATTAGTGCCCCCAATATCTATTCCTACTGCTACCTCTTTTTTTGCCATAGTTTAGAAACAATAAATTTTATATCTGTAAATATAATATATACTCCACTTTTAAGTACAGAAAATGTCAGGAAAGTTTATAAGAAAGTGTGGAGTGCCTAAAGTGCCTGGAGTACTTAGAGTTATTATTGTAAAAACTCCAGGCACTCCACACTTTTCTTACATTATTCCGGAATATATTCGTTTCCTACTTTTCTTGCCCTGGTGGGCTTATCAAGATTAATACCAAGGGAGATACCCGTTTCAACAAGAATATTCCAGCCTGCTGCAAGTTGGACATATTCTGCATATTCTCCTCCATCCGGAATAATAATTGTCGGAAAAATTGTTTCCTTGGTTGATACTGCAATGATTCTCATCCCAACTCCTTCTACCAGACACTCCTTAAATTTTTCCTGCTCCGCGGGAAATGGTTCGATCCATATTAATACTTCATTTTTATCCATCACTTCCTCAATGCCATGAACTGCAAATGTTCCTTCAAGAAAAGCTGATTTCTTCCTTGTAATCTCATTGGTTTTCAGGGCAAGCTCCTCCGCAACACCATTATTCCTGCCAGCAAAATATATTACGCTTGCATTTTTAATAATATCAGTTATAAACGGAGCAATTTTTTTAGTTAGGGCCTGTTCCGTTTTTTCTGAAAGATCGTTCAGCCCATCCATTTTTTTACCTTGAATATTCCAGAGAAGAGAATCATAAAACAGTCCCTGTTCAATTACCGACTTGGTAGCTGCAACAGCATCTTCCTTACCACATTTTAAAACATGAGTACCGGTTGTAATCTCTTCCAGTTTTGTATTATAGTTGGCTGTCAGTCCGAAAATTGCATTGTGCTTCTTATTCTTCAGAGAAGTTGCCAGCCGGATAACCTCTTTCGTCTGCCCCGAATTTGAAGCACCAAAAACAACAAAATCATCCAGATTATACTCTTCCGCCTGTGTACAGCCTTCTGTTAACACAGGAATTATAAAGTCTTTTTGAAGAGACGAACAGATTGTTCTCTTGGCAGGAAAGATCCTGCTGCTGCCTTCGCCTGTGAGAAACAATCCCTTACCCGCTTTAACCGTCCCCGCAAATTTAGCTGAGGCCAGTGGGTCAAATAATCTGATGATCTCAGGTGTTTCCATCATCTCCCTCACGAGAGCATACTTATTATACTTTTCTTCTTTTAAATTCATAGCTATGACATTTTATTAATTAGAAATTCTGAAAGATCGTTTTGAACCTGTGGCTCCTTTTGGAACCCGCCACCGAGATGCTGCCAGTATACCTCGGCATATTCAACATCCACCATTTTCCCATAGTTGCGGTTTCCTTCAAGCACAAATCCGAAGAAATCATCCATCTTATGCATATGCTTCATCAAATCTATCTGTGAGATGTGATAACCAAGCATCTTTTTCTTTGTTTCAATTTCGGTTGTTACATCAACAAAAAAATGGGGAGGAACTATCTGTGATCCCAATGGATCTGATAAAGTGAAGGGAGAGGAGTGATACAGCAGTGGTGTTACCTCAAGAGGTTTTTCTTTAACAGGAACTGTATCCAGAGAGGAGACCATTGCCGCTGCCTCTACAATATTTGCAGTTGTACGGTGATCAGAGTGATAATCAGAAGGTAGATGTGTGAATATTATACCTGCCCTCACTTTCCTCATCAGCGATATAGCTTTTAACCTTAATTCCATAGTATCAAAAAGAAAACCATCTATCCCTCCAAGCATATAGTATTCAGCATCCAGAACTGAAGCTGCTTTTTTTGCCTCTTCAATACGCATCTTCGCTGTCTCTTCCATGGTCATATTACAACCACCAAGATCTCCTGATGTCATTGTGGCAATAACAATCTTATAACCTTTGTTTTTTAGTAATTTCAGTACTCCGGCATTCCATGCCTCTGCATCGTCAGGATGAGCATGAAAAGATAACACAACTTTGTTAAATTCTCTCATAATAATTTATATTTAATCTCTTTTAGCAAAAGTTTTTTCAAGTTTAATAAACTCAGGAAGCTCCCCTGTCAGAGGTTTCATATATTCTATAAACAAAGGAGATACATGATTGCCTTCAGAATTGAAGAACTCCGATGGCATCGGTTTTGCCGAAACAGCAACCTCTTCCAGTGGAACATTGCCAAATTCTATTGCATATGGTTTGTTTGAGATTCTTTTAATACTGACCATAATGCCCGATTCTCCTTTCTCAGCCAGCTTCACTGCTTCAACACCGCAGCGATAAGCCTCTTCAAGATCGACAGGCGAGGATCTTGCGAAGTCGCTCATTATCAACGACTCAGTGATCTGAAATTCGCCCCTGTATCCAAATTCATCGGTTATCATCCGGTGAAGACTTAATCCAACACTTGCCCCACCCATAGCTCCAAATTCTGTATTATTAAATTTGTCTTTTGTCTTGGCCGAGCTTACCGGCGTGCCGTCAGAATATTTTAACCCTTCTCCGCAAACAACTGAAACCCATCCATTCGCTTTTATACAGTTATCAACCTCTTTTAAAAATTTACCCTGGTCAAAATAAAATTCAGGAGCATAAATAAGATGAGGTGCCTCTTCTTCCGATTTGCGGGCCAATGCTGTTGCAGCAGCCAACCAACCGGCATCTCTCCCGATAGTCTGATAAATAACAAATCTGTCTACTTTCTGCATATCGCGGGCAAGGATCCCTCCCTGCATCACATTCAGAATATTTGATCTTGCAGCAGAGGCAAACCCGGGTGTATGGTCGGTACCGAAAAGATCATTATCAACTGTTTTAGGTATTCCGATACCTGTTAGTTCATATTTTTCCTCCCTGCAATATGCCTCAACTTTGTGAATAGTATCCATTGTATCATTACCTCCGATAAGAAAGAAATAGCGAATATTAAATTTCTTCAATACCTTAAGGATCAGGGGAAGATCATTCTCTTGTAACTTGTGGCGCGATGAACCCAATGCTGAAGAGGGTGTTTGACGTAAACCTTCAATGATTTTTCGGGGCTGCCTGCCAAGATCATAAAGCCATTCCTGCATGAACCCTTCAATACCAAATTGCATCCCGTAAATTTCCTCAATGACGGATGAAGATATAGCTGTTTCGATAACTCCTGCCAGACTTGAATTTATAACGGATGTTGGTCCTCCTGATTGCCCGATAAGTGCATTACCTTTAATCATATTTTGTTGTTTTAATTATTAATTCAATTCTTTCTTTTGTTTTTTAACCCCCAACCCTTGTTTTTTGCCCCCCTGCCCCCGGGGAGCTATACAAATTTCAGTAATCCAAAATAGGCCGGCTGATGATAATCAGGATTTTCTGTGTCAACAGGATTCCATGTAACATAATGAGGAACAGTAAGCAGATCACCGCACTTGTAAAAATTTGCCCTGAATGTTTTTCCCTTCAGCTCTTTAACTTTATGATGAAAAAATACTTCAAAAGGAATTGCAATGGTTATTGTCCATTCAAACGCTCCTTCTCTCTCTCTGACAGGTTGCTTTCCGGCCGATGTCAACCTTCTTATTTTTGAAACGACTTCCGGATTAGCTCTTGTACTGTTCTCTCGCGCAGTACCTGTGCCAAGCAGACAGGTACCAATACCATTAAACTCCATATTATAATATATCCCGTCCTCTTCAGGTGAAACAAAAAACTCAACGCATGAGTCTTCGCAAACCATCTCATTTGTCACTGTCTTTTCAGCTTTGAAATAACTCTCGGTAATAAAATACTTTAGAAATATCTCATTGTCACTATAAGCAATTGACAATGCAACATCAGGCTTATAAATATATCCATTCCAGTTAAGCGTATCTATAATTAGTCTTTCCTTCATTTTATCCATTTTAACTGAAATTTCTTCCAGTTCCGGATAAGCATCTCTTACTGCTAATTTCTTAACCTCCGCTACTTTCATCTTATAACATAGTCTTACTTCTGAACTTAAAGAACCAAAATTACAATAATTATTTCTTCATTCCTAAAATGCTCTTTTTACCTCAGCTCATTCCATGCGAGAGCTGCGGCTCCTAAAACAGCGGCATTGCTTTCAGAAACACCTGACGGCAATACCTTTACAGTACCTTTAAAAATTGGCTGAATATTCTCATCGATATATTTCCTTAACGGTGTAAACAACATTTCGCCAGCCTGTGCAAGTCCCCCGAACAGAAATATAGCTTCGGGACTTGAAAATCCTATTGCGTTAATAATACCTAATGCCAGATATTCAGCTGTATAATCCAATGCTTCAACAGCTATATTATCACCTTTGGATGCAGTTTCACCAATTATTTTGGATGTTAAATCCGATGGTTTAATATCTCTTAAAGGACTCTCGTCCCTCATTTCACTTAACATATAAAGTACTGTACGCACAAGGCCTGATGCTGATGCATACGTTTCATAACAACCCTGTCGACCACATCCGCAATCTCTTCCCCCGGGAACAATAATTGTATGACCCAGCTCTCCGGCGTGTCCGGTATGCCCATAAACAACCTCACCATTAATAACGATCCCGCTGCCAAGCCCTGTCCCGAGAGTCAGAATAATAAAATTCTTCATTTTCTTTGCTCCACCGAAAATCATTTCGCCTATTGCAGCTGCATTTGCATCATTTGTTACAGCGATAGGAACATCAAATTTTTCCTTCATATATTCAGCAAGGGGAACAATTCCCTTCCATGCAAGATTAGGTGCAAGTTCAATTGTCCCTTTATGATAATTAGCATTTGGGGCGCCGATACCAATACCTATCAGTTCCAAATCGGTCTTCTCTTCAATCAGTTTATTTATGGATACCGTAACTACTGAAACAAAATTTTTAATCTCAGGATAATCTGTTGTTTTTAGATTGCCTTGGGCTAAAATATTTCCTGATTTATCAACCAAACCAAATACAGTATTAGTTCCTCCAATGTCGATACCTGCTACAACTTCCTTCATAATTGAAACCGTTTTAATTATATCTCTTGTCCATTTAAATTCCTGAACATAAAATTATTTCTTTTTCGCTTTTTTTGTTCTTAACTTCTGATCTTTCATGTTTTTTACTCTGACATCCCAATCCTGATCCAGCTCCCAGCCAATTTTTATCTCAAGCTCTGTGGGGTAATAAGATACCGGTTCTGGTTGTAATCTTGCAGCAAAGGCACCGGTGTTCCACTTCCCATCACCATTCAGATCATAAATTGCTCGTACACGGTAAAACCCATTTTCAAGAAGCGGAAATACTACCAACCTGTCTTTATTCAAATGTGCTTCTCTAACCAGTTTTTCAGTCTTATCAAGAAGATGGATGATCAGGTCGCCATCATTACTGGTGATATTTAATGTCAACTTACCATAGGAATCCGGATCTTTGACTGAAAAACCTATCCCTGTTGAGTCGGTACTCTCATTATATATGTTTCCAAACGAGGCCGAATCGGCAATGAAAAGATATTTATTATTGGCCGAAAGCTTTGATTCAAATAAATATTTACAGGAATTTGTGCTGTCTTTTACGAGACTGTATGGTATTTTTATCCTGGTTGTATCTAATAACTGGTAAAGCCAAATACGTGAAGTATCTGGCTGTCTAAGAGGCGTTTGTGATGTAAAGGTAATCTGCTGCCCTGGTTTAATTGACCCATTTCTAATATTAGCGTCAACAACGAATGCCGGTTTTTTAACCTTTGCAGCTCTTGGAGCCCGTGGCTCCAGAAATCTCATTAGGACTGTATCTTCCTTATAAACAACCGTTCCTAAAGTATCAGTAAAAGGATATTTAACATGTGTTATTATCTCTTGCTGTGAATAAAGAACGCTGTCTGTGAGCCATACTTTTAAAGTGTCACCATTTCTGTTCTTTTCTGTAAAATATGTATCATTACTGGCTTCTGGTATTGAAAACTCAAATTTCATGCTATCAGGAGGCAGGGAAAGAGTATAGATCATCTGAAATTTAAGGTTACGGGAAGTGCCGGTCAGGTAATGATCTTTCTTCAGAGCTGTAAAAAGCAAAAGGTGATATTCACCGTTTTGAACTGGTGGTGCAAGTACTTTCTTTAATGTCTTTTCTAATATAGAAGTGTCGTTAACCACAGGAATGAAACTCCTTTCTGTTGTAACATAAATAGTGGAATCCATAAAAGCAAACTCCTCATCAATTAGATTATAGTTCTTACTGTTATCAATATCTATCAATGCATAGAGTCTGAATTTTCCCGGATGGACATTATCAAAACGGAAATATCCATTTTGATCCACTCTCGAAATATAATCAGGAAGATCTTTAACCACAGCAGAATCATCCATTTCACTGTACATGAGTACCAATGTTTTCTCCGGTGCTTCAAGATCAAAAGAGTTATACACATTCCCTGTAACAGAAAGAGAATCAAGTACAGGGCCGGTTGAAAAAACAAACTGATAATTGTCAATTACATTCCCCTCATTAAGATCTTTAATCGCATCCAGAAAATAAAAGGTGTAAGTGGTGCTGTCTTTTAATTCATCCTCAAATGTAACATTAACACTTTTGCCTTTAATTAAGATGACTGGTTTCTGTTTCATCGGGGGCGAGACCATAAATTTCTCATTTATATTATCAAGAACAACATATTCGTCGAATGTAATTGCGAAACTTTTCCCCATGAAATTTTTGGCGCCGTTCTCAGGAACGGTTTTAATAACAACCGGAGGCTGTTTGTCTTTAGGCCCGCCAGAAGGGGAGCTGATTTTTGCACAGGCCCCCATCAGAATCATAAATGATGCAATAAAAAATATATAGGTAATTAAACTCCTGTACATAAATTCATCCGGCTATTAAAGATGTACAAACTTACATCATTTTTTAAAGATTCATTTCTATAATACCGTAAAACACTTTCTCTATTCACTATTTTTGGTTATGATCATAAATAATAATTTCTACCTTTGGCGATATTGTTAACATGTCAATTATGCATTTACTTATCATTCCCTGGGATGTAAATCCGGAAATATTCCGGATTGGTTCTTTTGCTGTAAGATGGTATGGCCTTCTTTTTGCCTCCTCATTTTTGTTCGGTTATATTATAATGAGCAAGATTTTTAAGAATGAAAATCTTAAGGAAGAAGTTCTTGACCGGCTGACAATTTATATGGCATTCGGAACTATTTTAGGAGCCAGGCTGGGACATTGTCTTTTCTATGAACCCTCCTATTATTTACATCATCCTCTGGAGATCTTAATGATATGGCATGGTGGACTTGCCAGCCATGGGGCAGCAATCGGGATACTTATTGCAATCTGGCTATTTACCAGAAAAGAGAAAAAAGATTATTTCTGGGTTCTCGACCGTATCGCAATTGTTGTTGCTCTGTCCGGGTTTTTTATCAGGATGGGAAATCTGATGAATTCTGAAATTTATGGTATTGAGACAACACTTCCATGGGGATTTGTTTTCTTAAGTAACCATGAAGTCGCCCCTAAACATCCTACACAGATTTATGAAGCACTGGCCTATCTGGCTATATTTGTTCTGCTTTATAGATTATACTGGTCGAAAAAAGGTGAACATATTCAGGGAGTGCTAATAAGCTTATTATGCATCCTTGTCTTTACAGCCCGATTTTTTATTGAATTTCTGAAAGAAGATCAGGTCGCGTTTGAAGCAGCAATGAAAATCAATATGGGACAATTATTAAGTATCCCTTTTATACTATTGGGAATAGCAGGATTGTACTGGAGTATTAAGCGAAAAAAACGAGCTGAGATAAAAAGATAATATCTATTTTCTTACTATCCCGTAAAACAAAACATCCAGAATAGCATTCAGCCTGCTTTCAATATTAACCTCTTTCTTTTTCCAGAAAAGAGGGACCTCAAGCCCTTTAAGAGTAGTCTGAATTGCCAGGGCTGTATATTCACTATTCACTGCATTAAAAACTTTTTCCCTGGCCCCATGATATAAGATTAGCCTCAAAATTGCCAATTCTTCACGGTCATATTTTTCGCGGATGGTTTCAATAAACTCAAAATGATCAAGGTTTTTATCAAAGATTGCATTATAATAATTTGAAAGTTTTTCGAACGATTTCATCCTGACAAAAACATAGTTTTTCATCTTATCAATTGGAGATTCGACCGACTTTATTGCTGTAGTAAGCTCATTTCTAAGAGTGTTAGCCTCTAAGAGAACAACAGCTTCAAAGATATCTTCCTTGCTCTTAAAATAATAATAAACTGAGCTCTTACCCATTTTCATAGCTTTCGCAATCTCATTCATTGTGGTCTTTTTAAACCCATACCTGCTGAATATTTGCCCTGCAGCTATAACAATCTTCTTTCTATACTCCTCTTTATTAACCATATACTCGATTTGTTAACTTTTCTATTCTTTATTGCAAAGATAATAAATTATGAAAAATAATCCACGGTTTTCGAATGGATTGGTCGATAATTCGAAAGTTTTATTCTTATCAGAATTCTGATGCGGGAACATTATAAGGAGATCCCTCGCAAATGCTCGGGATGAGGAATCTTTTCTTGAAGTGGAATGATTTATAATAATCTCTACCTATTATTTCCTCTAATATTTAGTATTTTTGATGTTAAATTATATTGGACAGGGAAGAATAATTAGAAATGAAGATAGCTGATCAAAATTATCAGAGTATTTGGATTAACGAATCTGATCCATCCATTGTCTGTGTTATCGACCAACAAAGACTACCTTTTTTTTTCGAAACAAAAGAGCTTCGATCAGTTGATGATGTCTTTTATGCAATAGATAATATGACAGTTAGAGGAGCTCCGCTCATTGGTGCGGCAGGAGCTTTTGGAATATATCTTGCCACTTTAGAGATAAATTCCCAGACAAATATTCGAGATCATCTGGCAAATGCAGGAAGATATCTGATTTCATGTCGACCTACAGCCGTAAATCTCTCCTGGGCTGTGAATTTTGTTCTGGAGAGGTTAAACGCAAATCTCTCTATAAAAGAATTATCTGCCACAGCACTTAAGGCAGCATTACAGATCTGTGAAATTGAAAAAGAAAATTGTCGTCAGATAGGTAATCACGGACTTAAACTACTTGAAAATATATATAAGAATAAAAAGGATAAACCTGTTAACATACTCACTCATTGTAATGCAGGGTGGCTTGCCTGTATAGACTACGGAACAGTAACCGCCCCAATCTATTTCGCACACGACAAAGGGATTCCGGTTCATGTCTGGGTTGATGAAACACGGCCACGAAATCAGGGCGCTAAACTCACTGCCTGGGAATTAGGACAATATGGGATACCTTATACCTTAATTCCTGATAACTCAGGTGGCCATTTAATGCAACAAAAGATGGTTGACATTGTTATAGTTGGAAGTGACCGTACTACCCGAAGAGGAGATGTTGCCAATAAAACAGGAACCTATCTTAAGGCACTTGCTGCTTTTGATAATAATATTCCGTTTTATGCAGCTCTTCCGTCAACCTCTATTGATTTCAATATCAGTAATGGGCTGGAAGAGATAGTTATTGAGGAGCGCGATCCGGAAGAGGTAACCCACATTACCGGGTTAGCTGACGGAAAAATTCAGTCAGTCCGTATCTGCCCTGAAGATACTGTTGCTGCCAATTATGGATTTGATATTACACCTGCACGCCTTATTACAGGATTAATAACAGAAAAAGGAATATGCAGTGCTACAGAAAAAGATATAAAAAAGATGTTTGCTGATAAATTGAATTCATATGGAAGGGGTAGTAAAATTTAATTGTCACTGGAACCAATCCGGTCCTGTTATTTTTGACGATCAGTATGAAATAATTAATTACTGGCGTGAAATTCTTTTTAACATGGACCTGATAGGGGCTTATGAAAATGGCGTTGGTTTTGGAAACATCAGTTTAAGAATAGGAGTTCACAACCAGTTTGTTATAACAGGATCTGCGACAGGAGAGATCCCGGAACTGGAACCAGGTCATTATGTCAAAGTCAACTCATTCAATATTGAGGATAATGCAGTTCAGTGTGTAGGACCTCTCAAGGCATCATCTGAATCTTTAACTCATGCTGCAATATATTCCGCTGACCCCGGGGCCAATGCAGTTATCCATGTTCACAGTATTGAACTATGGAATGAGCTTATATATAAGGTCCCAACAACCAATCCGGGTATGGATTACGGAACAACAGGACTGGCAAAGGATATTCTGAGACTATTTAAAGAATCTGATGTTTATGAAAAAAGGATTATTATTATGGCTGGCGACAGGGCAGGCATCCTTACATTTGGAAACGATATGGATGAAGCAGCAAATGTACTGATGGAATATCTTAAATGAGATTTAATAATATTCTTTTTGGTTAGGCCTTGCATAATTACATGCAAATAATTAATATTGCAGTCCGTTTTTACGGAGGGGCCCATAGCTCAGCTGGTTAGTAGCACCTGACTCATAATCAGGGGGTCGCTGGTTCGAGCCCAGCTGGGCCCACCGCATCCACAAAGGGTTTCAGACAATTAAAGTTTGAAACCTTTTTTTATTTGCACACAATTTGCACACAGCTCCCATCTTCGTTTTAAGTGCTTTTGACCAACTACCATTTTGTTTCTATCAATTTCTCCGTTATGTTGAAAATATATCCTCTGGAATCATTTTATTGAAAGTAATGATTCAATTTCCAAAACATGTGGTAGGTGATTCAGATGGTTAAAACACTGTTTTTCCTGTTTTCGACACTTTTTTCACTCAACAGGACTAATAGTGACATAATCTGCAACTTTCGTCTTGTCTTTTGAGTATTTTGGGTGTCCCAATTGATTCTTTGGATATTTTGAAAAATAACTTTCGTTTTCAAATATTCAATTCTCATCAGGTTAACTCAAGTTTTTAATACTTTACATTCTGTGATTATCCTTTTCTTCTTAATCTTTTATACACGGATTTTAAGTCTTGATTAATCTTGATCTTTCTTGTCTTTTTTGTTTTCATTTCAACAATGGTAAAATTTTCACCGTTTTCAAATTGACTGAACCGGAGTTGAAGTAAATCACCTATTCGAAGTACAGTAAATACGCCGATTGAAATTAATAAACAATACTTGTTTTCACCATCTCGTTCTAACTTTGAGATTAGAGACTTGAACTGGTCCCAGTCCATTGATGTTGTTGTAGTTTTTTGACCTTTTAATGACATAGCTTTAAATTTTATGGTTTAAAGCCATTCTATGGTGAAAGCTTATACTTAGCATCATAAATCAGCATAAGTACAAGCAAATATTATATCAAATGTCACAAAACTCGCTCAATATGCTGGAGTTGAGCGAGTAACGCAATTTCAATTCCTTACACTTTTGACATATGTATAAGCTATAAACATTTTAAAAACTTTTCTGCGAAGATTATGAATATTAGAATAAAGTGATTTTCAATTTTTCCTTATTCGCAAATCACTTTGAAGAATTAGAAAAACCGAAAATTCAAGAGGCAAGTGCGACTTTTGGATTAAAACTATTAAAAAAAACGATTCCTGGTGATTTGAAGTCTAATTTTTTTCTTGGTCTGCTGTTTAATTTCATGGTTATATTTTTGATTTGCTG
>Ga0307376_10002316_pt1 | contig 18869 bp, 15 predicted proteins | sample TR2MG_FD_202536 | JGI IMG/M metagenome (GOLD analysis project Ga0307376, IMG submission 202536) | Soil microbial communities from Risofladan, Vaasa, Finland - TR-2 | ecosystem: Environmental > Terrestrial > Soil > Coastal area > Acid sulfate soil | place: Finland: Risofladan, Vaasa | collected...
GTTACTGGTGCCCGGAACCGGAATCGAACCGGTACGCTGGTTTTACCCAAGCGACGGATTTTAAGTCCTTTTAGATAGCCTTTTATCCTGTTTTATTTTCCTTGATGTAAGCACAATAAACCTTGATTTATCAATGCTCCAGTGTATCATTCAGTACATTGTTGCTGTGTTGAGTTTTATCTAATCTGCTTACACTATGCTTACATGGAAATGCAATGAAAATGCAATCAGGCGCAACGGATGCAAAATCCGTTGTGCTTTTGTGAGCAAAATATGTAAGCAAAATATGTAAGCAAAAACGATCAAGGGAGGCATCATGAAGCTGACCAAATCCAGGGTCGAAAATTTCCCCATCCCCACTGCAGGACAGTCGTTTCACTGGGACGATGAACTGCGCGGCTTCGGTGTACGAGTGACACCATCAGGCGCGCGCAGTTATATCGTGCAGGGGCGCGTTAGAGTTACAGGAAAGACAAGACGGATAACACTGGGCGCGCATGGTGTGTTGACTTGCGACGAAGCGCGCAGGAAGGCCAAAGGCGCACTTGTTGATCTTGATGATGGTGTCGACCCTCAAGTCCAAAAGAAACTCGCAGTTGTGGCAGCTGTGACTTTGCGCGAAGTGGCCAAGGACTATTGCAAGAACAGACGCACGCCAAAAGGTGGATCACTCACCGATAAAAGCATTCGGGATATTGACAGGCACATTAAAGCTAACTTTGGAGACTGGGCTGACAAGCCTATCGTTAGTATTACGAGCACAATGTGCCGGGACAGATTTGAAGATATATCCAAGCGAAGCCCATCGCAAGCGAACCAGGCTTTCCGTATTCTTCGCGCGTTGATTAACTATTCAGCCGATGAAGAAAATCCGCGATTTAATCCAGTTGCGACATTGAGCAAAAAGAAGTTGTGGAACCAGAACAAAACAAAATCAGGCTTTATCCCGTTAGATAAGGTCGGCTTCGTTTGGAATGCGCTACAAGAACGCCGCACCTCCCCTGCGCTGCTACCGATTGCACAGACGGGCGCGGACATTATCGCTTTCATCATGTTGACCGGCTGCCGCTGGAGTGAAGCTGCCGAACTGACCTGGGATTGCGTAAACCTTGACGCGGGAAGCTGGCACATAGCCGACCCGAAAAACCATAACCCTGTGACTTTTCCATTATCCACGCCAGTACGTTCTTTGCTCGCTGCCCGGCCTTGCATTGAAAATAATGGTTATGTGTTTCCTGGGCGCAGCAAAACTGATTTTGTAAAAGATGCGCGCACAACAATGATGGAAGTATCCAAGCTCGCCGGACTGCACCTCACCCCTCATGACTTGCGCCGCACATTCATTGCAATCGGCATCAAGCTCGGAATCGAGATGTGGAAATTGAAGTTGCTGACAAACCACATCAGCAAGGGTGATGTGACCATTGACCATTACACGGAAACCGGTGATCTGCGCTACCTGACCGACGAAGTTGAGCAAATGGCGCAGTGGATAATTCAGCAAGGCGCAATCGCCGCCGCTGGCAATGTGCTGCAACTGAGAGGTGTGGCGTGATTGCTGGCTACCTTTGGGTATCGAGGTAGTCGGAACAGCAGAAGATAAAGAACTATCATAAACGCAGCAAGTGCCATTGTGATACTTCCAAAATATAATTGCTTTCAAACTGGGGCACGGCCAAATGTTTAATCAAGAGAACAACATTATGAATCCAGTAAAGCTACTGGAAGCCTATCTTGAAGTGAACCAGTCGGGTTGTCGAGCCCTGCGCCGTCGGGCAGTCATCCATTATTCAAATAGCAAATTGACTCTACTGATGTGTACCGTAGAGGTCATCACTTCCGATATAAAACCGATTGAGGTAGTGGCATCAACATACTATCCGCAAGCACTGCTGTTTGAAGACTGGCTTTCTGATCGGGAGCTTTTGGAGTTTGTTAAACAAGTTGGTGAAGGGCACTTTTATTTAGGTGAACATTCGTTAGAAGCGACAAATACCGACTGGAAATGGACAGGAAGGTGGGTTCCTCGGAGCAACGACTACATGTTGCGTGCGGGCCATGTTTTGAGTACACGGTTTGATATTGTCAATGTAAATTTGTATGAACCACTTCAGGCTCCACAACAGCCCTATTACCCTGATTTATTTGAAGCGGTAAAAGATTGGCTACCTATCCATGTTTATCACGCCAGGGATGATTCCAGAAGAGGCGAGATTATTTTGCTTTTGCCAGAGACGAGAGCCTACCTGGTTGATGCCACCCGCAATGACAAGACTCTTGATATACGAGTCGCCGGGACTGGGTTAAACAAACTGTCATTGGAACTAAAAGGAGCATGGTGGGATGAGGAAGGTATTCATCAAATTGAAGAGAAAGTTTCCAACGGTCTTGCAAAGTTAAACATACCCGTAACAGCTAAACGCTTTGAATACGTTCTTGTTGATTCTAAAGGAACGAAATATGACCGCCAGGATGAGAGCCATAGACATCCAAGTAATTCCCCGTCTGCGTCCATTGGGCAGGCCGAGCCAAACAACACAAGCCCGAGCGGTGAAATCCCCGGCAGGTTGCCACGAACAGGAATCGGCAAACTGGCAATCAAAGCCGCATGGGAAATTGAGTGCCGCACTGGCAAGCGGGCAATGGCGAATCAAGTTATCCAAGAACTGCAAAAGCTGGTCGAAACCGAACCGGAATTAATCGAGGTAATTCCGCACGGCGTAAAGTGGACAACGACCAAAGGGAAAGACAAAAATTTTGACTATGAAACCTGCGCAAAAACACTGAGTAATTGGCATTTAAGCCGAACCTAGGCAGAATCCAAGAGAATCTAAGCCCGCTAGGAATAGCGGGCTTTTTTATTAAATAAAATTTCGCCTGGAATCATACATAGGGGCGCAACATGAAACAGAAAGAGCTTGTCACAACTGATGATGCTGCAAAATATTTAGGTAATCTCAAAACAAACACACTTGAAGGCTGGCGCATCCGTGGTTACGGGCCACGCTATATCAAAGTTGGCAGGTTGGTTCGCTATGACCTCGCTGACCTCGATGCCTACATCCAAGCGCAGACACGCCGATCCACTTCTGAATCGGAGTCTTGATTGTGGCCCCCAAAAAATCAAACATCCGACAGGCCGATCCAGCAGGACGCGCTTCTCTTGGTATCTATACGAATGCTGTACACGCAGGCCAAAAACCAAGCAAATACGGGCATTCCGGGCGGAAAGACGCGATAAATGCAACACGCAGGATTCGCTTTCAGTTACAGCGGGCGGCGCAAGGTCTTTTACCTCAGGAGCGTGTCGCGCATTGCATGCGCAGCACCCTGAATGCGAATGGCGTGCAGGTTTTGATTTCTGCGAAAGGGGCCAGTTTGGGCAACCTGTCACGGTGCGGCAGCATCTGGCAATGCCCGATTTGCGCTGCCAAGATCACCGAAGGCAGACGACAGGAATTGCAGCAGGCAATCAATATCTGGGTAGCAAAAGACGGCGAAGTGTATCTGATGAGCCTTACCTTCCCGCACCAGGTGAACCAAGGCTTGAAGGAAAATCTAAAACTCTTCAGCAATGCATTACGCAAATTCAAAAATTCCAGACTGTACAAAAACATCATGGCTGAGATCGGCTCGGCTGGGAGCGTCCGCGCACTAGAAGTCACGCATGGTATCAACGGCTGGCATCCGCACACGCACGATCTGGTATTCGCCCGCAAGGATCAACTGCATTTGTTGCAACGGTTGCAATCAGCATGGATTGACATGCTGATTAAAGTGGGCCTGGCTGACCGTAGCCAGATGAACGACATGATGCAGGCCGCCTTTGACGTGCGCAATGGTGACTATTCCGCCCAGTACGTTGCAAAGTTCGGTTATGAACCCGCAGAAAGATCAAAAACCATGACCGACGAACATTGGGGTGCGGCCAGGGAACTGACGAAAAGCCACGCCAAGGTCGGAAAGAGCCAGAGCGGCCGCACGCCGTTCATGTTGCTGCGCGATTTCATCGAAGGCGATCAGGATGCCGGTGCGTTGTTTCAGGAATTCAGCCTGCACTTCAAGGGCAAGTGTCAGCTGTTCTGGTCGCGGAATTTGCGTAAGGCCCTGGCACTGCCCAAAGAAAAAAGCGATATAGAAATGGCAGAAACAGCCGAGATAGCAGAGCGGGCAGATAGCGCAGAGATTGCAACGATAGTGGAGATTACAGAGACAGAAGCGCTTGCACTGCCTGAACGTGAGCTGGTGTACGTGCTGGAATCTGAATCATGGAGCCTGGTGTTGAGCCGAAATGCGCGCTGTAACGTGCTTGAAACCGTTGAAGAAGCAGGTGCGGACGGTGTTGCGGCATTGTTGACCGAGTTGGCCGGTCGTCATGCCACGCACCAGGGCGGATTTTGTTATCAGGAATTCGGTGGCCTTTGGTACAACAAGCCGTATTGGGTGGAACTATGAACTGGATGCGCACCGGTGAATTTCCCAAACCCGTTTCCATCTGCATCGATTCTATTGGCTGGAACGAAATCGAAATCCAGCAATGGATCGTTGACTGCGCAACAGCATCTCGCGAAATTGCCGAATTGGGATGGTTGGGACGATTACTCCCAAAACATCTGTTTGTGCAGGCAGCACACAACCGAATACACCAAGCTACACACAAAGAATACACGCCAATACACTAGGAACTGACTAGGAATACACAAGCAAACGCATGTTGTACGGATGGAGAAATGCTGAGCATCCCACGTTGCAGAAATATTTTTATGGAGAAAGCACCATGACTGAATACGAAAATTACAAACCAGATGTTTGGGATCGGCTCTGGTTTATACTGCTCGCAGGAAACGACAACGATATTATCTACGTGTACTGTATGGGTCCGGATGGACGCATGGTTAAACCTTTCGTGGAAAAATGCGGGGCATTTTCGGGCTTTCTCGACTGGCTGCTCGATAATCACGGCCGTGGGGAATACCGTCTGCTCATCAGGCGTGGCCGGAAGATGATTTTTTCGGGGAATATCGGCTTAGGGTAACGGTATCTATGGGCCGATGCCTGCAACACGTCATTTGCAACCTGCCGCTAGGTAGAAGAAAAAAATTCCTGAAAGAAAATCGTCTATGTCTTCTTTCGAGTAGGCTGATAAAAGAATCAAAGACCGGCAAGCCATTTGCTGCCGGTCGCGGTGTTAGAATATCCAGCAAGAAAGCTGACGTCGTAACCGGCAACAACGTGCCAGGAACAGAACTTTACAAGAGTTGCTCGACCGGTTCTCAGCCAAAGCTGCCGTTAGCGGCAGGCAGGCTGTAATGTCAGGTAGGTGCGGAACACAGGACGCTAAGGGTGCCACCACTTAAATCCGCAGTGCCCTAGCGATCATTACCTATGGCGCGAGGTTGTAACAGTAGTCGCGGTTAGCTATTGTGCTGACGCCGCGTTTTTAAAAAACTCTTAACTATAGATATGCCCCATCCCAACTTTTTTGCGCTGCCAGAGCAAACTCAATCTGCGTTGGCAAGCCTCTCTGTCGCAGTTGGGGGAGTAATTCCCGTCAACGTAAGGACGTGGAAAATCGATATGTCGGCTCTTCCAACAGTACCAGATGGCGTGGACCTTATACAGCAGGTCTCCGACTGGGCCGGCAAGAGCAAAGCATGCCTATACTGCTTCGAAAATCAGTCGAGAGATGTTGACCTTGTTGCGGTAGAGCTGGCATTTACCGATGCGAAAGACCGCGTGACCAACGCTCGTGCGTATCCACGCCTGAACTTACACGGTAGTTGCTTTTACGTTGGCAGTTCGCAATCGCTGGCTAAGCGCTTCAAAGAACACCTTGGTTTCGGCGCCAGCGAAACGTATGCGCTGCAACTAACTCATTGGGCACGGCCGCTGGACCTGAAATTGGAGTTTGTTTGCGCCAAATATCCGGATGGTACGACTCCCGAAGTAATCCACGCACTGGAAGACACTTTATGGCAAACGCGAAAGCCTATGTTCGGACGGCAAGGCCGAACATGAGAGACCAGCCCATGCGCGTGCCGCTTGTTTCCGCGCTCGATCGGACGGTTACCTACGCTTTTGATTCCCTCGTCGGAGATAATAAGCATGATTGCGAACAGAATAAAGATAAAGTGGGATGCTTCTGATGAATACGTTGATATTGATCCTCTGACATTGAAGAAGTTACCCAGGATCAACCAAACTACTGAATGGTGGCGGGATAAAGAGGAATGGGTGAGGTATGTCACCACCTCCTCTGCAAAACGGAAACCTGATGGCACTGTTCTTATTACGGTTAAATACTCCCCCGCTAATAATCGACATATTAAGGAATACGATGTTTGCTGGGGTGAGGCACAACTTGAAATAGCGCAGGGCGCTACATCCGGCAAAGCATTTTGGCGCGATGCTAGCGGCGATGAGAATAGTGGTCCGGCAAAATGGAAAATCGAAAGGCGTCATTTGATTGAGGAAAAGGAACGCACACTTGTTGCGCGCTTGAATCGAAGGCAGGCGAGGTTCAGGAATGAACTGATTGCAAGTGATCGGCGGTGCATCCTAACAGGAGAGACAGCTACTGCTACTCTTGAAGCAGCACATATAATCCCAGCCAGTATGGGGGGCACCGAAATCAAAGAAAACGGTATTCTTCTTCGTGCCGACCTTCATCGGTTATTTGATGCCGAGCTTTTGAAAATCAGTGCAAAAGGGATAGTTTCTGTCGAAAATGCCGCAGGTAAGTCTTACAAGGCTCTTCTTGAGGGGAAGAAACTTCCCAAAGAAACATTCCATCGCGTTAAACGCGCCTTGGGTGAAAGGAATCTTGGCGTCTAACAACTCGTTGCAAGGTAGCGAACAACTGCACAGGCTCCCTTTAGTTCCGCGCCAGCCATGCGCTGAAATCTGTTAGGATTCGGCGCACGCTTTGGCGCTTCTGCGGCGACGATTATAAAACAGTTGTTAGGGAATTTAATGATGCTGGCTCCTTTGGTTTTGGCACAAGATATAAAAAACACCCGCCATGAACGATAAAAAAACTCAAACCCCTAATTCGCCAGAACGTCTGCCACTGACATCGGCTGACATAACCAGTGCGCTCATCAACCGACTTCGCGATGCCGCACCACAAGTTTTCAGCGAAGCCCATGTAGACTTTGCCAAGCTGAAAGCTGTACTTGGTGAGCACATTGAAACCAACCCGGAACGCTACGGCCTTACCTGGGCTGGCAAGCGCGATGCTTTTCGTAATGTTCAAGTGCCCAGTGTTGCCACGCTACGCCCGCAGCCGGAGGAAAGCGTTAACTGGGACAGTACCGAAAACCTCATTATCGAGGGCGACAATTTGGAAGTGCTGAAGCTGTTGCAGAAGCCCTACCACGGCAAGGTCAAGATGATCTATATCGACCCGCCCTACAACACCGGCAACGAATTCATCTACCCTGACAACTTCCGCGAAGGGCTGGACGAGTACCTGCGCTACACCGGGCAACTGGGCGAGGACGGTACCGCCACCAGCACCAACAAGGACACCAGCGGACGCTACCACTCCAACTGGCTGAACATGATGTACCCGCGTTTGTTTCTTGCGCGCAACCTGTTGAAAGAGGACGGCGTGATTTTCGTCAGCATCGACGATCATGAGATGCATAACCTGCGGCTGCTGATGGATGAGGTGTTTGGGGAAGAGAATTTTATTTCGCAATTAGTGGTGCTCACCAATCCAAAAGGACGGGTGCTTGACCGCCACTTTTCGCGAACCCATGACTATTTGCTTGTTTACTCTCGTGGAGATCTTGAAAAGGATTTGTCGCTTGCAAAAGAAGATGACGAAGTTGAGGATAACTATCCAGAAATTGATGCCGGGGGTCGTTTCCGTCTTTTAGAACTCCGCAATACGCATCGCCAATTTGGCAAGTTTAACCGTCATAAGTTGTGGTACGCACTTTATGTGGACACATCCACTGGAGAGATTTTTTCGAACGATGCTCCGGGAAGGGTTGAGGTATGGCCAAGATGGGATGATGGCTTTGAGGGGTGCTGGACTTGGGGTGTGGACAAAGCAAAAAATGAAAGTGGCTTGCTGATAGGGCGTCTTATTGGGGCAAGATGGAAAGTTTATCGAAAATCTTACTCGCACAACGAAGCTGGGGAAGTCGCTCGAAAAAAACTAAAAAGCATTTTGATTGATGCTGCATTCCACACTGAAAAAGGACAGGCAGCATTTGATGCGCTTATTCCGGGTCGAATTTTCCAATCTCCGAAACCGCCGGAGTTGATAAAGAAACTGATAGGACTAAGTGGAGAGAAAGACGACCTTGTTCTGGATTTCTTCGCAGGCTCCGGCACCACCGCCCACGCCGTGCTCGACCTCAATCAGCAATACGGCGGCAACCGTAAGTTCATCCTTGTTCAGCTCCCTGAAAAAACAGACAACCCACAATACCCGACCATCGCGCACATCACCCGCGAGCGGGTGCGACGAGTGATTGAAAAAATCAAAAACGAAGCAGATAAGCTGTTGGCGCTGGAGGGCAAGAAAGATTTGGGTTTCCGTGCCTTCAAGCTTGATTCCAGTAATTTCAAAATCTGGCGTTCTGACCAGGTGCCGCAATCCGCCGAGCAACTGGCGGAGCAGTTGAACTTGTATGCCGACAACGTGCTGGCCGAGCGCGGCGATCAAGACCGGCTATATGAACTGATTTTGAAAAGCGGGCGGCCATTGTCTGCGCGGGTGGAGCGCATTGCTATCGGACAGCGCGCCGCGTTTGCCGTGGAAGAAAATGCCTTGTTGATCTGTCTGGAGCCGCACCTCGACCGGGACACCTTGCGCGTCCTGTTCGCCCGCAAGCCGCAAGTGGTGCTGTGTCTTGATGTCGCGTTTGATGGCAACGATGCGCTGAAAACCAACACCGTGCTGGAAGCGCAGACGCACGGGATTATCTTCAAGACTGTGTAGAGGTGTGAAATGAGAATTGAGTCGATACGTCTGAAAAACTATAAGGCTTTCCGCGATGCAAACCTGAAAGACATCCCCCCGTTTCTGGTGGTGGTTGGGGCGAATGGCTCCGGCAAAACAACCTTGTTCGATGTGTTTGGTTTTTTGCACGATTGCCTGAAGGGGAATGTTCGTCAGGCGCTCGATGCAAGAGGACGATTCAAGGAGGTGTTGAGCCGCGACACGGATGAGGACACGATACTGATCGAGATTCAGTACCGGATGCCGATTGCCGATGTCGAGCGTCTGGTCACCTACTCGCTGGAGATTTCAGAAAGCAACAATGTGCCCTATGTGAAGCGGGAAATATTGCGCTACAAGCGGGGGCGATATGGCAGTCCATTCCATTTTCTGGACTTTTCCAATGGCGAGGGTTATGCCATCACTAACGAGGAAGATTTCAACAAGGAAGACGAGGATCTGGAACGGGAAATCCAGAAGGTATCACCCGATACCTTGGCGATAAAAGGCTTGGGTCAGTTTGAGCGATTCAAGGCTGCCAACGCCTTCCGTCAGTTGATTGAATCCTGGCATGTGTCGGATTTTCATATCAGTGCAGCCAGAGGTCGCAAGGAAGCATCCGGAGAATCCGATCACTTGTCTGAAACCGGAGATAACTTGCCCCTCGTCGCGCAGCGCTTGTTCGAGCAGCATCCAGACGTGTTCAAAAATATACTGGATACCATGGCACGCCGAGTGCCCGGCGTAAGTGGCGTTGAACCAAAATTGCAGGATGATGGTTATCTGACATTGCGTTTTCAGGATGGCTCGTTCAAAACCCCATTCCTTGATCGATACGTTTCGGATGGAACGATCAAGATGTTTGCTTATCTGGTGTTGCTGCATGATCCCAGGCCGCATCCGTTGCTGTGCGTGGAAGAACCGGAGAATCAACTCTACCCAAAACTCATGCTGGAGTTGGCGGAGGAATTCAGGCAATACGCCAACCGTGGCGGGCAAGTGTTGGTCTCAACACACTCGCCGGATTTTTTGAATGCGGTTGAGCTGGAAGAGGTGTGTTGGCTGGTTAAGACGCAAGGCAACACCGAAATTCGCCGCGCCCAAGACGATCCACAAATTGCCGCATATATGGCGGAAGGGGACAAGATGGGCTACTTGTGGAAACAGGGTTTCTTTAAAGGAGCCGACCCGCAATGAAGGAGCTGGTTTTTCTATTGGAGGAAGAATCAGCCAAAGCCATGCTGGAGAGTTTGTTACCCCGCATACTCGATGCTGAAATCCAGTCGCGACTGCTTGCCTTTGAGGGCAAACAAGACCTCGAAAAGCAGATGATGGGCAAGATGCGGGGCTATCTCAATCCGCACGCAAGATTTATCGTGATGCGCGATCAGGATGCCGCGCCGGATTGTCGCGTGGTTAAGGATGCATTGCGGGCACGGTGCGCTGATGCAGGACGACAAGGTGTTGCATTGGTGCGCATTGCTTGCCACGAACTGGAAAGTTTCTATTTGGCCGATTTGGCTGCTGTCGAAACAGGCTTGGGAATAAATGGTTTGGCAAAGCATCAGGGCACCGCAAAATTCAGAAACCCTGATTCCCTGCAAAAACCGAGCAAAGAGCTCCTCACTTTGACAAAGCAGCGTTATCAGAAAGTGGGCGGCTCCCGCGCAATAGGCCAACATTTGGATGTGGGCAATGAACGTTCTAGCAGTTTCAAGAATTTGATAGCTGGCATTAAGCGTATGGAGCAAGAGTTGCTGGGGCTTGCCGCATGAAGATCAGGTTTGACAGCAACCAGAAATATCAGCGTGATGCGATGGATGCAGTGCTCGGGCTGTTTGATGGGCAGCCGTTAAGCGCAGGTGCATTCGAGTTTGAGTTGGTCACTGTTGGTTCGCTGGCTGGCCTGTCAGAGCTGGGTCTGGGCAATCAGCTTGCGCTGGACCAGGCGGCGTTGTTGCGCAACCTGCAAACGGTGCAACAGACCAACAAGTTGCCTGCCAGCGCCGCGCTGGACGGTATGAACTTTTCGGTGGAGATGGAAACCGGCACGGGCAAGACCTATGTTTACCTGCGTACCATTTTCGAGTTGCACCAGCGCTACGGTTTTTCCAAGTTCATCATCGTGGTGCCCAGCGTGGCGATACGCGAGGGCGTGATTACCAGCCTGCGCTTAATGAAAGAACATTTTCAGACGATGTTCGGTAATGTGGCGTTCGATAGCTGGGTGTATGACTCGAAGCAATATTCCAAGCTGCGCCAGTTTGCACAGAGCAGTACGCTGCAAATTCTGGTGATGAACATCGACGCTTTCAACAAGAAGGATGTGGCGGTCATTCATCAGGAGAAAGACCAGCTTTCCGGGCGCAGGCCGATTGAGTTTGTGCAGGCGGCGCAGCCCATCGTGGTGATGGATGAACCGCAGAATATGGAAACGCCGACAGCGAAGGAGGCGATTGCCAGCCTGAATCCGCTTTGCACGCTGCGCTATTCGGCGACGCATCGCAACCACTACAACCTCGTTCATAAGCTCGACCCGGTGCAGGCTTACGACCTGAAGCTGGTGAAGCGCATCGAGGTCAGCTCGGTGCTGGATGATCCCGATTTCAACCAGCCGTATATCCAAGTGCAAAGCATTAGCGCGACCAAGACCAAGGTTACCGCCAAACTGATGATCGACGTGAACGAGAAATTCGGGCCTCAGCGCAAGAGCATTTCCATCAGCGAGGGCGGCGTGGATTTGTTCGACAAGACCAATCAGCGCGGCAACTATGCGGATCACATCGTTGACGAGATCAACGCGGTGGATGGCTATGTGAGTTTCACCAATGGGCTGGTGTTGAATGTCGGACAGACTCACGGCGGGCGCGGCGACGATGTGATGCGCGTGCAGATACGCGAGACGGTGCGCGAACATTTCGACAAGGAGTTGCGCATCAAGAAGTTGCTGCCCGATATTGCGGGAGCCGATGCGCGCCTGAAAGTGTTGTCCTTATTTTTCATTGACCGGGTGGCGAACTACGCGGCTGAAGACGGCAAGATACGCCACTGGTTTATCGAGGCGTACAAGGAATTATCGGCTTTACCAAAGTACCGCGAGTTATCTCCATTGCCAGTAGAAAAAGTTCACAACGGTTACTTTTCCGCTTACAAAGGCATACCAAAAGACACGCGCGGCGATACGGCAGCGGACGATGATGCTTACGCGCTCATCATGCAGGACAAGGAGCGATTGTTGTCGCCTGATGAACCGCTACGCTTCATCTTCAGCCATTCTGCATTGCGCGAAGGCTGGGACAATCCAAATGTGTTCCAGATTTGCACGTTGAACGAAACAAAATCCGACATCAAAAAGCGCCAGGAGATAGGCCGGGGCTTGCGTTTGCCGGTGCTGGAAAGCGGCGAGCGTTGCTTCGATGCCAGCATCAACCGGCTGACGGTGATCGCAAACGAGCATTACGATGAGTTTGCCGCGAAGCTGCAAACTGAAATTGAAGACGAGTGCGGCGTTTCATTTGCGGGGCGTATCGTCAACAAGAAAAAGGCGCGCACGGCAAAACTGAAACAGGGCTGGCGGCTGAACGAGGATTTCAAGGAATTGTGGAACCGCATCAAGCACAAGACCCGCTATGCGGTGGATTACCAGACGGAGGTGTTGATCGAACGCGCTGCGAAAAATTTGGCGGCGCGCGACAAGATTGCTCATAGTCGCCTCAGTGTCCAGAAGAGCGGCATTGTCATGTCCGGCGATGGTGTGGGTACAAAATTGTTAGGGGTGCGTGAGGCAGAGGCCAAGGATTACAGTGTAATCAATGTACCCGATATGCTCGGTTATTTGCAGGCGAAAACCGAGCTGACACGCAAAACCATCGTCGAGATTTTGATGCGCTCCGGTCGCTTAGGCGAAGTGCAGAAAAACCCGCAGCAATTCCTTGAGCAAGTCCAGCAATCTATCGAAGCGGAACTGAATAATTTGATGATTGACGGCATCAAGTACGAGCGCATCAATGGCCAAGAGTACGAAATGATGCTGTTTGAAACCGAGGAAATTATCGGCGCGTTGACCAGCATGATCGAGGTGGACAACAGTATCTATGATGCCGTGCTGTTCGAGTCGGAAGTGGAACGTGCTTTCGCCGATGCGATGAGCAAGCGCGAGGACATCAAGCTATTTATCAAGCTGCCGGGTTGGTTCAAGATCGAAACGCCCATTGGAACCTACAACCCGGACTGGGCGATTGTGAAGCAGGACGATACCAAGGTTTATCTGGTGCGCGAAACAAAATCCACAAAAGACCAATTCAAACTGCGCGGCTCGGAGTGGGCGAAGATGCAGTGTGGCAAAGCGCACTTTGAAACATTGCAGGTTGATTTTGCGCATGTGACGACTGCGAACGAAATATAGAGGTGGTGTGAACATGACTCCGAAGACGATCCAGATATTCCTGCCAGGCGGCGACCCCCAGGGTATCCGCATTGCCCAGATCACAACGGGTATCGTGCAGGTGATCGAAGTGCCGCGCAGTCTGTTGCCAGACTTCTTGAAAATGTCAGAAAGCGAAAAAGTTGCGCTGTATTTCCTGTTCAGCGAGGAAGAGGATGGTACTGACCGCAGAGTCTATATTGGCCAGACCGGCGACTTGCGTACGCGGCTTGCGAAACACCACAAGGAAAAAGAATTATGGGAAAAGGTGCTGGTACTTATCTCGCTCACCAATAGCTTGACCCAAACTCACACACTGTTTCTTGAGTGGAGCTCCATTCAGGAAGCCAAGAAGGCCGCGCGGTATTCCACAGAAAATGGCAATGGTGGCAGCAAGCCTCATGCACCTGCGCCACTTGAAGCCGAATGTATGGATATATTTGAGTTGGGACATACCTTACTGGCGACGCTGGGCTATCCAATCTTTGTTCCAGTGGCCAAGTCGGCTGTAACTGCAAAGCCAGATGATTTTTTCTATTGCAAAGCATCGGGTGCAGATGGTCGTGGTATGTACACCGAAGAAGGTTTTGTCGTGCTGAAAGGTTCTATTGGTCGAAAAGAAAATGTCGCTTCGCTAAAAGGCACGGCGGGTGAGCGTCTGCGCAACAGACTGATTGATTCCGGCGTGATGCGGGTTGAGGGTGACACGGTTGTTTTTGAGAAAGATCATTTGTTCAGGTCGCCCAGCATGGCTGCTTTGTCGCTGATGGCAAGAACCACGAATGGTTGGGTAGACTGGAAGAACAAGGACGGGAAAACACTGGATGTGGTGAAGCGGCAATGAAATGAGTAATCGGGCTTCGCCCATGTCCTTGCTGGTGCACAAAGCAGACATCCCCGCAGACTGAGCTGACAGCTTTTTCAGGGAATCGCCAGCGTCCTAGGCCGACAAACAGCCGCGTCAAAGAGGCGGCAAATCGGCCGGAAGTGCAGTGTGCCTTGTCGGGATGTCCGCTATGTGCAGGTTAGCCGACCTTACTGGTGTTGCGTCTTACGTCCGCAACGCTCCCATGGACTAAAACAAATATTCTCGAAAAGATCAGAACGCGACGTCCGCTTTGTTATCCGGGAACGCGTGCTATCGACAACCAATGGAGAGATCAATCGAGTCTGCCCCGTCGATTTTTCTTGGTTTAGAATCTTAACCCGTAGTACCTGCTAAAGCATATCGTTGAACTTGTCGCAGGATATTCCATACGGCATCTGCGGCTCCACTTATACAAAGGCTTGTATTAGACAATGCGGCTTCACGAATGGTCTCGTGCATTAGAGCATGTGCGAAGCTTGGACTTAGGTACTTATATTCGGAGAAGTCTAATACAACGCGATTCTCGCTGTGGACCTTCGGCAATAGCGTCTCTATTCTGAATTTTCGTGCTGCAGCAGTATCTTCAGCTAATTTGCCAACTTGGATACCTGGTTCCGGAACAGGAAGACGCTCTAAGACAGAGCCGCCCTCTTTTCCTATCTGAATAAGCGAGTAGATCCTTTCTCGGAGATAGTTAAAGAATTCGTCGTAGTCATCTATTAGGCCAATTTGAAACTCTACAGCCGCAAGCATTCCTGTGTATGGAGGAAGAGCGATTTCTCTTTCCTTCACGCCATCGGCACTCGCCGTATCTCCTATAACGATCCTTGCATGGTCACCACTCCAAAGCAGCATTCTTCCATCACTTTTCTTTACCAGTTCATGAATGAAGTAAAGGCCAAGTCCTGCGTTGTTCTTCATTTGACTGAAGTCTCCTTCAGGAAAGGTTCTCGAAACGAATGGGGACAACGCTGCGGTCATTGCAATGGAATCGGAAGTTACCCAATCATGCATACTAGCAAGCGTAGATTGGATGCCAAAGCCACAGTCTGCTACGGCTACCTGTACTCCATCGTGACTGCGCGCACCTTTACCGGCATGCATGTATTGCGCACAAACGGTAGCTGATGAACCCGAGTGGTCAAGAACGTTGCGTATCAACTCAATCAAGCAATACTTCGTTGCAGAACGTGTCTCAGGATCATCTGGACAAACGCGTGTAGCTACATCTTGCGCGAATTTCTCCATATCGCTATAGCTTCTGACGGTTCCCAAGGCTATCGTCCGTTCTTCTTCAATAGCCGAAGTGAGTGGAATACCTGTCCACAATGCATTGAGACCAAGTGCATTCGCAAACTTGTTGCTCGGATTATCGAATTGAGTTCGGATGGTAGTATTCAAGCCATCTTCTTGAAGTTTCCGCGCTCTTGCCCCTAACGCCGCAAGAGCAAATGGCTCTAGGATAGTGGCCATTGTTATGTCTAGACTAACCTCATTCGTAAAGGCATTGATATCCGGATCGGCAAGCATTGCAAGAGAGCCTTGAGTAATGCCTTCTCGTAAAGTCTCTGCATCTGAAATTACCCACCGCTTGGCAGCTTGTTCAATGTCCGCTGGTGGAGCCCCACTCGGGGCTTTAAGTGGAATATTCGCGGCGGAGGCAAGCTCTATCACTAGGTTGTGCAGAGGTTTCAGGCTAGTAGCAAGATAGGAGGTTAGCCGTTTTGACGCATACGTTCGACTGACCCCCTCTAGATGCTTAACCGCATCCTCCAAATTGCCATCTGCCGCTAATTCTAGCGCTTTTGAGACAATCGTTTTACTCATACGTAAAGGGTCTCCTGCGCAAATATATGCGTCTCATAATTAAAACATTAGTTCATGTGAGGCGTGCATAGCTTCAACTACTCCCATCGGCACATAGTAGACAATGCGCCTCCCGGGATAGTAGTTAAGGGCAAGGGAGATTTCTGCGCCCTCATTACCATAATGTGGTTGACTGCTATTAGCACCTTGTTGCTGGTCACGAGCGTCAGCATTGATTGCTGGATTTTTACGCCTCGACCGGCTGCAAAGGGCCGACAACAGTCAGTCAAATTCAACTATGCGAATGCCTGAAAATGGCACCGAGCGGAAGTCTACACCTCGATATTTACAGCCGCAAAGCAGTCACTGACAAAAGTTTATTTGCATTGCCACATAGCAGACGCTGGAGACAGACAGTTCCCAACACGTTGCTGACCTCGACCAACGACCGCTACTCTACGGGAAACTTAACGCCGAACAGTTTCTTAAGGACTTGTTCTATTGTCTTCCGATAATCATCCACTTGCTCGTCAGTGATGAGTACTGTTGCGCGCTGGTGGACTAAATTATTACGAATCTCATAGTAGTGACTCACCTTGCCGAGCAAAGTTTTAGGGAAATTAACGTGAGCCTGCACTTCCTTGATGACGTTAGTGCGATTGCCGAACAAAGTTGCCAGAAATGCATTGTTGTATTTGTAAGAAGGAAAGATATCTTTTCTATGGACAATAAATTCTTTTAGAGAAATCTCGAAATTGCTGTCTAAAAGAATAAGTGCGACACGGTTTCTTGTTTCATATTTTTGTCGACCAATCAGCTCTACAACCCCCATAGCCTCAATCAGACCTAGAGTCCATGGTTCGTCGTTAAGCAGTTTCTTGTTGCGATCCTTTAGTACTTCTATGTGGCTTGGATTGTGTGATCTTGGGGGCTTTGGGAAAATTTTCTTCTTATTTGATTGTGCTATTGCAGAGTCTAGGGTCTCGATTGTTCCCTTCGTGTAGTTGAACACCGCGCTGTCCCATTCATGCTTCAGGCGACGCGAGAGTACTGAGTAATAACTCGTGAAATCTATTATCCGTCGACGAATTTGTTGAAAGGCAGGGTGACTGAAGTTAATACCGCTCTTGCTGCTGTTCCAAGGCATCAACTCCGCTGGACCATGAAATTCGACCAATACGCGGCACAGGGAGGCGTCAGGGTGAGGAACACCCGCTTCGGCGGAAACGAAATAGCCTACGTCACGCACCTTTAGGTTTTTCAAAATCAATCGGTGATTGCAATAAAAATATACACCGTAATTTTCAGTTTCTGGATTTCGGTCGCGAATGAGCCCACCCGTCAAGGTGACATCTAGAAGCTTGCCAATTTCTGGCACGATCGTGAACTTGGCTTGTCGTGGCAAGTAGTCAGGCGGATACGCCCAAACATCAAACGTTGTCGGCGAAATAGGGGTGCCGTTTAATTCAATTGCACATCCCTGATTGATGAACCAACTGTACGTCTCGGAAGCGTGCAGTCGAAAGTGTTCGACGTCATCATTGTCAAACCCTTGCCGAACCTTTGTGATATCGACGGTTGTGCTTCCAGGTTCAATTTCTGGCACTTCATAGATTTCAAGATCCCAGCTTGGAGATTCAATCCACTCATTGGTTAGGTCGATTTGAATGCTTTTGCCGTTCTTGTAGCGGGTTCTAATTTCGACCAATTCTCCAAGCGCAATGCCGGCACGCTTTCCACCAACTCCGAATACTCCGATGAGTGCATCACCCATATCGTTGCGACTCGCCCCCGGGGCGATGAGTAGTTCGACTTGATCCTCACTCACGCCGCCAGCGTTGTCACTCACACGGATAAATTGTCGATCCGAATCGAGTATGACTCGAATAGTCAGCTTGGTATTCTTTTCGCTGGACATCCAGAAATCGAGAGCGTTGTCGATAAGCTCGCAAAGGCCTGTCTTAAGATCATAGTCGCTGATGATGGACAAAAACATACGTTTCTTCGGCGTTCCATCAATCGTCGTAAAAACAGTTTTCTTGCTAACTTTTACCAAGTGTTCTCCAAGGTCTAGTTGCCAGCTATTTTTGTGAGTCCGACTGGGCATCGATGAGAGATGCCGATACTCAAGCCACAATCTACCACCACTCATTCACCCCGCATAGCGGAAAAAAGCACCAAATTAAAGGGGGCTGCGTGGATTGAGTCATAACTCGATGCAGACCTTCTGTTTATGGCACCTTGTTGTTGGTCATGGGAGTCCGCTTTCTTGTAGGTAATTACACCTCGACCGTCTGCAATTGGCAACAGAGCAGCCGCTACATTGCTTCAGCAAAACAGTCCGCTATGCCGAGAAGAGGAAAGCCAGGTTCTAAACCTAAGCGGACGTTATGGTAACTTCCACCAGCATCTCGGTGCCCGCTGGTGTCTTTGTTAGGAGGTCACTTTGTGTCGTTTGGTAATTGCCATCAGAGACTGCAATGACTGCAATCGGGCAATAAAAATTGCATGCCACAATCTGACGCCTGAGTCTGGCATTTTTTCCACCAATTGTTGATTGTTTGACTCTGCTGCTTACACAGTGCTTACATTGATTTTATTTTTTGTTGTGAGTGAGCTGGTGATGTAGCGATAACTTATTGTTTTGGTGCCCGGAACCGGAATCGAACCGGTACGCTGGTTTTACCCTAGCGACGGATTTTAAGTCCGTTGTGTCTACCAATTTCACCACCCGGGCGGGTATTTGGAGGCGAGACCCAGAATCGAACTGGGATAGGCGGATTTGCAATCCGCTGCATAACCATTTTGCTATCTCG
>Ga0307376_10002318_pt1 | contig 18859 bp, 21 predicted proteins | sample TR2MG_FD_202536 | JGI IMG/M metagenome (GOLD analysis project Ga0307376, IMG submission 202536) | Soil microbial communities from Risofladan, Vaasa, Finland - TR-2 | ecosystem: Environmental > Terrestrial > Soil > Coastal area > Acid sulfate soil | place: Finland: Risofladan, Vaasa | collected...
GTGACTGAGAAAGATTTTGAAAGGTTGAAAACATCCCCTGGCGAAACTTCAAGTGCACTTAAATCTGCTTCGGCGGCAGTTGACTTCACAAAATCGATCCCTTTATCGATCTTGCCCTCAGCGGTGTAAACCTCGGTATTCCTCGGGGCACCTCCTCCAACCAACTGAAGGGTGCCCACGGCAGAGCCAACGGAATCGATCAAATCGGAATTCGGCGCGTCGTCATCCAGTTTCCAATAACCGATACATCCGTTCTCAAGTGTTGGATGTCCGTTGAAGGCGGCAGGAGCATTCCAAGAGATCACTAACTGGAGATAGATATCTCCCGAGACATCTTGGAGGATTTCCGCTGGAATTTTGAAGGCCGCGCCGACGACGGAACCGATTCCGGGCCAGGAGTATTCAGGATCACCGGGCCGGATCGTCATGGGGGTCCACGGCCCTGATATGCTCACGGTTGAGTAGCTCAAGGAGGCAAGAACGAAAGAATAAGACCAAGCGGTGGTATCGAAGATTTTGCCGATCAAGTCCCCGAGACTCTCTCCGGCCCGTTGAGCGAACGAATCAATCCGTGCCGAAACGAGAGAGGTGGAGAAGATGTCCGCGAAGGCCCTCGCTTGATTGATAGAACCGAACGAAGGTTGATGGAAGATCACCTTCGTTCCGAGCACCCTGGCATACGATCCAATCGTGGACATTAAGGCACCTCGGTATCCACGAACAACTCAGCCGTCCCTATTTTATTGGTCCCGAGATCGACTATGTGATCCCAATCAAATTGATGGAGCATACCGCCCAGGCATCTCCGAATCGATCCAGCGCCCGAGATTGCGACATCTGCAATTCCAGGTTCCGAACCAGGGGGAGTTCCAATGGCAGTCCAATATCCAGGCGCTCCAGACGCGGCAATGCAACCCATAATAAGATTCACGGGCTCAGAGTAGGCTGCTCCGCCAGCAGGCGTAATGTCCGTGGGACTGCCATCAGGATCATGGATAATCGTCCAGACATTTGATCCATCCCGTGTGATTCTGATTTTATCGCCATCGGAGCATGCAATCTGGGACGAGAACACAAAGGCGGTATCAGCGGTCATGTAGACGCCTTTGACGTAAGTTGTCCCTGATATGTTATAGGCGAAGAATCCGAAGCCTTCATTCGGAGAAATCCTAAATAGGCAAACCAGCGGATACTGCACAGAAGCCACGCTCTGGAGACTTGAAATGTCCTCTACGGTGATATCGGCCACAAACTCGCCCAGTATCGACCATAGACCCTTGACCCCTTGACCATGATAAGCACCGACCGTTTGAGATGCTTTTCCAAAGCGCAAAACGCCTCCGTTAATCTTCAAATCGGCTGGAGCAAAATCTATCGTGTACCCAGCGCCAAAGTCCCTAAAAGTTGTTGCAGTATTCAAAGATAGGCCATAGGGTTTCCAAAGTTCCGTATTCAGAATAGCAGATGAAAAATCATCGGAAAGATCCGCAAGACTGGTGACGCCGCTTGGCTTCGACGCAAGACTCACTTTGTCGGCATGGGGAGCCTTTCCAGTGCATTCCGAATAAGGAGGGGGTTCGCTGTAATCAAATCGAAATCTTGGATCGATATCCACGGCAGAATTTGCCTTCAGATCAAACACCTCGATCTGCATCTCAACGTGATCCGAGGGAACGGTATCCTGAGCAGACTTGATTTCCGCCGCCCGAGCCTCGGGATCGTATACCACTCCGGACCATGGATATAGGATCTCAGCGCCGCTGGCGATTGATATAAAAGTGCCTTCCTGGAATTCGTACATCTCCCAGCCGCCCGCGAAGATAGAACGAATAAGAAAGACCTGCTCGGTGTTGCCGAGGTCGTCCCTGATTTCGAAGATTTTGCCCGTTGTAGCCGTGGCCACTGTGGTTTGCCATTCACTGGGAAGCCATGAAGTTCTTTCCACGGAACCCCCGGTCACTTCGTCAAATTCGAACAGCCGAAGGCGAGGTTGTCCAATTACGTCCGTATGTAGGGCCAGGAAGAGTTTCCCATTGAATTTGAAGAAAGCATACTGTGTGGCGACCGTACCGGTATAGTTTATGAGGTTGGAAAACGAGGAAGGTGTGCCAATCAACGAAAAAGTCCCACCCGAAGCCTTGTAAAGATCCAGCGTGCCCGTTCCGCTGTTCACCATGCAGCCATAAACCTCTCCGCCAAGTTCACAGATTCTAAAGAATGTAGGCGTGAAGGAGGAGAAAACCGGTGCAGCAGCAAATGGATAGTCCCATGAAAGCAATTTCTTCGCGCTTGTATCCAGGCCGTAGAAGACATCTCCAACTACAATATAGTCAAAAGGGTTGCCCACCGTGGCTCCAGCCGCGTAATCCCGCTCCTCGGCGTCGTAGCCCCAGCCCTGCTTCCCTGTTTCGTAAAACAGCACTCGATCTTTGATCGGGACTATCTGCATTCGAATCGGATAACCCAGGCAGATTTCGATTTTATCCGATTCGTGATGATACTTCCCCCAGCCGCTCGCAGAGGAATCGTGACGGCCAATCGGGAAATAAACGTTTCCATTCCAGCAGAAGCACTGTTTCACATAGCCCGGGTCGAAAGATTGGCTTGATTGGATCATGTGCCTGGATGGGATCAGCGAACTTCCGCCACCCGTGACCTTCAAAGCGCTGGTGAGCCCCAAGCTCGAAGAGCCACGGTAGGTTGGAAGGATGATCGTATGATTGAGAGCCATTGTTTGCTCCTATGGTATCGTCACGATGATATCAGCCCAACCAACCATCTCGGTGTCTTCGTAGAAGATTATTTTGACGGCAGTTTTGTTACCTGAAGACGTCAAACATCCCATCTCAAGAGCTGTCTTGGAGGCGAATCGTTGAAGCAATGTGGATATGCCGGTCCCGGCCGGTCCGGTATTATTGATGTTCGTGAAATTGAAGAGACCTGAAGCCCCAATGGAAACCTTCAAGGTCTTGCCCGTATCGAGCGCCACGCGCGTGAGGACTTCCACGGGATCACCTGGATTAATTTCTGCGGGTTGAACCGAGAGTATTTTCTGCTCCTTGAGATTATTGACAAACTGAGTGAGCCAGTATATTTGTTCATCGAGATCATTGTGATCAGCGGCCTCCACATCGTTCACGCCTTCGACCACGGGCGTCAGCACCCAAGGATAGATGTAGGCCATGACTATTCGCCTTTCGTCTTGACGGTAAAAGCCACATCAGGTATCGGCGTGCCCCCGCCTGAGACCCCGGCTCCAACCGTCACTCCAGAGTGAACATGACTTAGCGCCCACGCCTGAAGAAAACTTTTTTTAGCCAAGAATTCCTGAGCCGCCTGACCAAGTTTAATCTCATTAGTCCCGTCGATCAATATGCTGGCCGAGGCTTTAATCTGTGCCTCACCCTGACACTGAATGTCAACATCACCGACAACCGTTATCTTCAAATCCCTACCAATGGATTCGCTCTTATCTCGCTTTGAGTTGATCAAAACATCTCCGGTTTCAAGATCCAATCTAAAATAGGAACCTTGGGTTGCCCGATCGAGAAGCGTCATTTTTCGTTGGCCGGATCGTTCATCGACCACTAAAGCAAAGCCATCGAATCCGAAAACAACAATATCGGGATTTCCTATTTCGGCCTCGGCTGGGACATCCGAAACACCCTTTGGAGCTCCCCACGGACCAACAATATAACGAGCAGCCGGTGCGTAATGGGAAGCCCCATTCACGAATACAATCACAACATTGGTTCCGATCTTGGGGACCACAAACATCCCTCTTCCCTCGGTGGCGTCGAGAAGACCGAAAGGATAAATCCAATCGGAGTAGCTCGGCGCTTCAAAGAGACCAGGAGACTCCACACGCACTCTGCCGAGACCATCGGGGTCCCTTCTGTCGATCACTCTGCCTTGTCTTGCCTCGGGAGTAAACATGATCCTACTTCCCCCAAGCTTCGCTCAGGAACTGCCGCTTCTGAAGTGGAGTTTGGGTTTTTTGCGCCGGAGACAGTTTAGGATTTTGTTTGAAAATCGGATCATATATCTTTCGATAAATAACTGAAGTTCTACCTGTTTCACCACTGGTCAAGGTCAAGGGGACAAGTTTATCTGGATCATCAGCGGTCTTAGTATTGGGAACTCCAGGTGCCGAAATCATCCCGCTTTGATCCGTGGGTCTGAGACCAACCGCATCCTTACGAAGATCCATTTCCGTGACATATCCGCTTTCTGACCATTTATGTTTGACACCTACAACATAATAATTTCCAGCCAACATCTTGGGCAATCCAGAAATATTGATTATTCCCTGTGGGGAAATTTGTATGCCAGGATGTCCTATCACAGTGGCCTTAGCCTTGATCTGCTCTTCCTGAGTATTCTGATAATCAGAGTCCGCTCCGGTAGAACATTCGTCTGAACTTGTATATGGAGTCACCACCCGTTTTTTGGCCGTAGGAAATTTAGCCGCCCCGGGATTTCCAACCCTTCCGAATCTTCCCGTTTCCCCGCCAATGGCAAAGGTATGATTTATTTCGGAGGAAGCGCCACCGAGATTTGATTGCTTATTAGTATTTTGGGAAGACGCTTCACCGGAGACAACTTTCTTTTCAAGGGGATCATACCCGAGCCATTCAACCTCTTGGGCCATTCCCAATATTGAATTCTCAGTGATCTCGAATGATTTCATCAATCCGTAACCACCGCGCCAAACATATTGCCTGGTGGGCCTAACCCCAAGATCGCGGCGATGAAAATGTAGAGTTAGCATGCCGCTTTCTACTCGTGTGCTTAGTATAAGACCGATCTCAATGCCTATATTATAGAGAAACGCACGATCAGAAATCCCGTCCTGATAATATGTTCCTATTTCATTGGTTCTATCTATAATTACCTTTCTGAATCCATTCTCCTTGGCAAGGTAATCGGCGATTTGACCTCTGGTCACGTTTTTGAAAGTTCTCGTCTTCTCTACCGAATCAAATTCACTTTCTATTACCTCACATTCGACCGTTAGAGTTTCAAATCCTTTGATATTCATAACTCTCGCGGTAATCAACTCCGAAAGATCTACCCGATAACCGAAAGATATGGAAAATTCATCGCCCTTCATCAGAAGAGCATTATCAAAATAAGATAGATCATGGTTCTCAAGGCCAAGCTTGATCTCAGATTTTTCCTTTTCATCCAAAGTAAGCTCGATAGTCTTCAGTCGTTCGGAAAGATCGAACTCTCCTTTGTATCGAACATGCTTGATTCCCGAAGTTCCAAACAAACCGCCGTCTGAGGTCCTTAGCGACCAGCCAAGCGATCGAAAATCATAAGCCATGTCCATCACGACGACCGTCCGATCTCTTCCAGGAGATACCTGAAATCATCCGGTGGCGCGAGGAAGACTTCGCGAATCCACCTTATGGAGGGAATTATTATTGACTGGCCTACTGTCAACGAAAGCGATGCATCGATGATATCATTGAACTCGGCGATTGCTCTCCACAATTGAGCGGCAAAGGGAATTCCTCGATAGTAACGATAAGCCAAGACCTGAAGGGTATCGCCGGTCTTGATCACGTATGAAACATTGTCACTCTCATTGGTGAACCGGAAAGGACCAGGAACCTCAAGAAACCAGAGACCGTCATCATCCTGAAAAGCTCTGGAATATTGATAGCGCGTATCTTTTCTCGGGGCCATAGTTACCTCAACTGGGATCGATATCTTCTTCGTCCCGAAACAAAAGAACCTTTAAGACGAACATAATCCGAGAACCGCTGGGAGGGAACAATTTCCTCTATCGTTACATCGGCGGTCATCGCAATCGTCCTGAGATCCTCCGCTGAGAACCTCTGATGATTGAAAGTCAGCTCAGTGACAACGCAAACCATCCTGATCACTTTGGGCCATACGAATAGAATCTCAGCGGGAGCGGACCAGCCTCCCGATGGAGATTTGGATGGATACAAAAGTGACTGAATAAAGTTCTTGGCATCCGTAAGATTGAATCCGGCAGCATCAACATCCTCGACGGCCCCTATAGCCGTTCCAAGCGCACCTGTTCCCATCTTTAGTGAATGGAGGCGAATCCAATCATATACTGAACTCATATAAATCGACAAAGAGATTTTGTTGTTAGAAGTATTGATGTAATTCATGACTTCATGTGAAAGCCCGGGAACCTGATGCCTCGCATAATTGGCAGACAGCGCCTCGGAAAATTCAGGGGGGTTGAATTGGAATCTCAATTCTTCCCCGGTATCAAGAATAGTGAAGGCTCCCCGTTCCGACGTTACTGCTGGCCATTCAGCCATTTTAAAACCTACCTAACGTATTCTCTTCCAGCTATGAACACAGATCCTTGTCCCTTTTTCTGCTTGGCTTTCCTGCGATCGAGTGATTCCTCTATCATGTCGCTATCGATAATGAGTTGGTTTTTATTCTCTACAGTGATTTGTGGAATTTGCCTCACCGCTCCCGCACCTTCCGCGAATCTGGCTCCTACAGCAGTGGCAGCGCTCGTCTTGGATCCCAATCTCCCCGCCGCCGTAGCGGTAGCCATCCCGGTATCGACGGCAGTCACGGCTTGAGGAGGAACAGGTGTTGCTGACACCGGAGTCTTGGGCTTCGCACCCAACAAAGTCTGTTCTTGGAAGTTGATGATATCCTGCATCCAACCAGCACGCCACGATTCCGGGAGAATCTTCATGATTGCCACGAACGGTGCCAAAAGTAGAGCGAGAGCGCTTTTGCCCAAATTTACAAGGAACTGCACGAGCGCGGAAAATCCACGCTTGAGATCATCAAGCAAAGTCTTGAAACCACCGGTCATAAGAGTTATGGGCCAGAACAGAACCTTCAGGATGATTTTGCCCGTGTAATAGATCATCTTGACGAGCGGACCCAGAAGTTTCGTGGCAATCCTAATCCCGGTACTCAGGTGAGTTAAAGTCGGGATAATCGCTATCTTAAGTACCCAGGCAAGCCCTACGGCAACAACGGTTATCACATCCCCGACGATTCTTCCAAACGTTCTCCAAGAGTCGCTGCCGGTGCTCGTAAAACCTATCAACTCAGCAAACACACCGAATAATTCAGTGATCTGATCTCCGATCGCACTAAACACACCCCAAATAGCCTCGAAGGCAGGCGCTATGGCATCCGAGACATATCCCCAGCCAGATTGCAAAGATACGAACAACACCTCGAAGAAAGCCTTTACTCGAACTCCGGCCATATACACCGATGTCACGAAACCAAGCAATGGACTGTCCATCAACTTCGTTCCGAGGTCTTCTGAAAGATATCCTCCCGTGCTGAATAGCATGATGAGAGAATCCATGACTAATGAAATATCATCGACGATGGGCATTATCAGATCTCTGATACCGCCGAAGTTGGTTTCCCAAGAAAAATACAAAGCAGAACCCGCTGCTGCTACTGCCGCTATTACCAGAAAGACTTCGCCGAATATCGCCAGCAATCCAGCAAGTCCACCAATCGCCGTCATCGCGAGCAGCGACGAAGCGGCGTAAAGAGCCGTCACAAGACCAGTCACCACCGTCGCAGCGAAACCGATGGCCATCGTTATGGCAACTACTTCTTTCAAACCCATGGGCAAACTCGCAAAGGCTTTGGCAATCCTGTTCACTATATTAGCAAAGAGCTCGGTGACCGGCTCCAGCCCTTTGGCAATACCCTCGCCTACGGCTATCATCAGGCCCTCTATCTGGGCCTTGATGACCATCTTCATACCTTTCCAGGTATATATCGCTGCATCACGAAGTTTTTTAGCCGTTCCGGTGGCATTCCGCATCTTGTCACGAAGATTCTCGATAGCTTTAGAGAGATTCTCGCGAGTCACACCCCCAAGTTTGGTCGCGGCGGTTGTCAACTGCCGATATATGGTCAGAAGACCGGCCATCGAACGTTTGCCGAAAATTGCCTGAACGCTTACAGCCCGTTCAACTTCGCCCATTTCAGCAAGACGTCCAGAAAGATCACCAATGATATTGAGAACGGGTCTGAACTTTCCTGTTCCGAGTTCTTCGATCTGGACCCCAAGTGCCTCAATTTGTTTCTTTTCTTTTCCAGATGCGAGTTTTTCAAGAGATGTAGCGAAAGCCGTGGCGGCACGTTCCGTCGTCGGAATGATGTTCCTGACAAGCCCGAGACCGATCAACGTATCTTCGAGACTCGCATTCACGGCAATAACACCACGAGCCGCAACGCCGAGGGCCAACGGTAGTTCCTTGAACTGAATGCTCGACATGACCGTGGCCTTGGCCAATCTATCCATCATGTAAGTGCTCTGATCCGCATCCAATCCGAAGAGTTTCAGACCCGTTACGGCGAGGCCCGTGGCATTGGCAAGACTCAGTTGACCAAAGGAAGCCGCAGCAATATCAAGAGTGGGCATCAAGGCATTCATCGATGATTGGGCCGAGAAACCGGCCTGCGCAAAAATCCGCAAACCTTCTGCGGCATCCGTCGGCGAGAATTGGGTCATAGCAAGACCGGCATCCATGGCCGATTGTCTCAACCTTTCAAAAACTTCTGGCGTGGCCCCGGTGATTTCTCTGACTGCCGCCATTCTTATTTCAAACTCACCTGCTCTATCGGCCAAGTTATCCATGATTTTCAACCCAACTGCGCCGATGGCCGCAATAGCAATACCTTTCCCGAGTTGTTTGAAGCCTTCTCGGAGTTTCATGTCGACGCCTTCAGCATCACCGGCCATGCCCGTGAGCTCTTTTCGAATGACCCTGAAGGTGGGTGTGGCGAGATCGCGGGCGCTGAATATGAAGCCGAGGCCCCATCTGTTCAAGCCCGCCATTGGTCAACCTCTCTATGGGTGCGAAGGTCGCCGCACCCTTGGAGATCGCATCGACCCTTTCATCGATGCGATACTGCCGAGCCCTCCGGTTCCCGAGTGACTCGACTTTGAATTAAGAGCTTTCGCTTCACGTTCTTGTCGCTCTTGAAGCCATTTCAACGCTCGATGACGCTCGGTCCTCGAAAGTTTAATGACCTCATTATACGGCATCCCGAAGCCTCCTCCGAACATCGGAATGTAACAGAGTTCGAAGACCTCGTTCCATGCGGCTTCGGCTCCAAGAAAAGATTCGCTGTCGAGATACGTCCAAGGCAGAATTCTTCTTGGATCGAATCCTTTTACGCTGTCTGCGACCTCCCTCGCGTCTTCGGGAGCAAGAAGTTGTCGTGAAAAGGGAGTTCGACTGCAACCTCTCCATCATCGATGCATTCGATTTCGAACTGGGTCATCAGGCCACAGTCAATATCTTCCTTGGCGTCCCTGAAAAACGAAGCATCGGAAGAGGACAGAATTTCCTTCGGACCTTCCCATTTTTCTGGAAACGGATCGAGACCGAGGAACAACCGTTTCATTTTGATACCATCGATCTCCTTGATCACCAAATTGAGTAGAGTCGAACTCATCTTGTCGAACGCATTTCTTCTCAACTCGGGGAACTGCAACTCATCCTTGAGTGTGAGCAGGCGGTAATGGACGGTTTTGCCACATTTGGGAAGGCCCATCTCGAAGATGCCATTCTTGTTCAGAAGAATTTCCTTCGAGGTCTCGGGCAGGATCTTCGTATATTTTTCGAGATACTCGTTGAGATCCAATTCCCAAGGAATCTTGTGGCCGCATCTCGGACAGTTGACATCGAAGAGGAATTCGGGACCATAGGACTCGATCCTGAGTTTCACGAGCAGAACGAGCCCATCACCCTGCAAGAGTTTCAGGACATCGAAGGCACCACCTCCGAAATCATAGATCCCGGGGTCCAAGGTTTCGACCCAGCAACTCTGGAGAACTTTGTGAAGACTCTTGCCCGATTTGGCAAGTTTCTTGTCGGACAGCATGTTTTCTTCGGGAATCCCGAGTTCTCGGATGATTCCACGAAGACCGCTGGGAAGCAGAACTTCGCTCATGACTATCTCCTCAGATCTTAAACTTAACTTTTGCGGTTCCTACGATCAGAATGGAGTCATGGGAACCCGTTCCGGGTAATCGTAGGACAGCACGAGCCGTTCGATACGGAACTCATCGGCATCGTTGTTGAAATCGCCGAGTCCGCATTCCTTCGGCCAGGCGTTGAAGAGGTGGATCATTTCCACCCATGTCCCGAGGCGGTCCTTCTGAGCAATTGTCGCTCCTCTCTTGTATTGCTCAGGAAATGCAAAGCCCGCTCCCTGGCCGGAAAATCCCGAAGCCAGGGCGGCATCGGAACAGGATTGGAACCAATTCCAGATATCCAGGTTCCTCGACATCCCCCGTTCGAGGGTGATATCGGCGAAGGTGAGCCTTGTCGGTTCCTTGATAGGAATCAAGGAGCCGCCCTGCCAGAGCATAGCCTCCCCGACGCTACCCGTGGGCTCGGAACAAGTCGCGAAGGCCATGTCGCTGAGTCCTTCGATCTGCACTTCGAAATTGTATTTGAGGTCGAAGCGGCGAAGTCTACCTATCATTTTCAGATCTCCTCACTGTGGCCCTTGTCCTTCGAGCCTTCGATCCACGGGATTACGCGGAAGCTATCTCCTCCTCCAAGGCCCTCACGTCCTGGCTGAAGACCAAGATGATCCACTTGTTCGGCTTGTTCGTGGCGAGCGAGACCTTCGCATTCAACTTCCCGGCGTATTCCTCGCTCGGAGGATTGAGCGCATCCGATACATCCACGTCAAAGGCTGTAGCCGGATCCTTCGTGCGGAATGCTCTCCTCCGCAACTGGAGAAGCAGGAAAGAATAGATGGTCCGGTAGACATCCGCCCGAGTTCCGACATCATTCCATGCGTGACGGAAGATTTCCATCCCGCGCTTGATCGTCTGCTCGATGTAGATGACCCCTCTGCGTTCCGGAACCGTTGGAAAGTTTCCGTTGCCCTTGAGGGTGTCGTGGCCGTCCACGAAGATCGGAGCGCCCTGGAAGGTCGTAATCGGGTTGATGCGATGAGGATCCACGTAATCCCTGACGGCCTCATTCAGAACATCTTCCGTTTCGAGTCCCGTCACTCCGAGAAGCTGACCGTATTCGATTCCGGCTGGAGCCCTGTAGACACCACCGGGCAGCGCGTTGTCGGTTCTCACGAACATTCCGGCAATCAACCCGACGGGATCCACGATCAACGTTGAGGCATTCCCGTAGACGACTGTTGATGGATTCACCACCCTGGTTCGCGGCCAGTAGATTGCACCGAATTCGGATTTGCCCTCCAGACTGGCCGTGGTGCCCACGTATGTCACGATCTGGGTCTTGGAATTTCCCGCCGGAGGCCCCAGAATCACGAACATCGAACCAGATCGCATGGTCTCCGCGTAGTCGATTTGCGCATTCTGGACGGCCGATGTGCAGCGATTGGGGCAGAGCGGGCCTATTGCCACGTCCTGGATGTTGTCCAGAGCATAGAATCCCGTGCCCCCAGCCTGGGATCCGATGAAATCGATGTCCACCAAGCCAGTCAGACCGTCATCGCCGCCCGTGGGCACGTAAGTCCCGAGGGACGGAAGGTCGTCAGGAGAGGAAGCCGGAGAATCGAGATCCAGACATGCAATGAAATTTGAGCCTGTATCGAGATCATTGACGATGTCCTCGACGTAATTCAGATCGGTGTCCGTCATGCTCAGGTTGGGAAACACCTCCCTGAGCACTCCGTTCTCCTTGATCTCCATATTGAATTCATCGGCATCGCCACTCGTCGCATTTCCAATCACGATCGAGAGGCTATCCGCATATGCTCCTGGAGTTTTACCCGACACCCGAAGGGTAGGCGTCGTCCCCGCAGCGGACCCGAAATAACTGCCGACCGTGAATATAGTCACGCGCTGGACCGTCGAACCGAGGACGTCAATCTCGGCCAATGCACCCAATGCACCTGAAGTCAACTTGACCTTGTTGCCGACGATGGTTGCGGTTCCACCGCCCGATGGAGGAAGCGCCGTGATGATGGCCGCAAGTTCTGTGGGCGTGACATTCCTGACATCGGCCACATTGCCGGTTCCCTGAATTTCCGATGTCGGGAATCCGAGGATGACGTTCGCCGATCCTCCGGTGATCTCGACATAGGAACCGGTTCCAAGCTTGTCCGAGAAGATCGAAACTTTCGTCCCGGTCATGGTTACCACGGCTTGACCATCGACGATTTGACCGTTGATCACCGCCGCGACTTCCTCTGCCGTTCCTGCGGCTGGTGCCACGAAATCGCCGGTCTGAAAGACCACGGTCTGGATGAAGCCCTTATTGATCTTCAGAGTCAGAGCCTCGCCGCCCACCGAGAAGTTGTAAGTCTCGGCGCTCCCGCTCTCCTCGCCAGCAGGAGTTCCGGAAATTGAGGCCACCTGCGTGCCGCCTCCGTCGAAATCGAGGTCGATGTGATCTCCATTGTCGAGATGCCACGGCCCATCCGACGAATTGACGATGGCAGGTGTCGCAGCGCCGCCCCGGTCGTCGATGTCCACCGACGATGTCAGGGCCGTCTGCGAATTTGGATTCGTGATATCGGTGTAATGGTTGGTTCTGGTGCAGAAGCAGGCACGACCACCGTTTTTGAAAAAGTGCTCTACGGCAAAAGTCATGTCGGCATTTGCATCGTAAGAACCGAAGTATTTCGTATATTCCCCGAACGAGGTCACGAGTGTGGAAACCCCGATGGGGCCGCTCTTCGCGATGCCGTGAAAAGCCGTCAAGCCGGTTGGGACGGTGGGGAGGCTTCGCGTGCTCGGCGGGGCTTCGAAGACGACGACTTTCGAAGACAGAAGTTCTGCCATCGTGATTTCCTCCTCGTTATGGACGCGGACGAGTTACACCAATCAATTGGCATCAACCGTCTACGTCTGACTGTCTTCGGATACAGAGCGTTTCACTGACTTCGATGTCTTGGCCACGGAATCCTTTGAAACCGGCGACTCCTTCACCCTCGGAGTCTGGGGCGTCAAAACCCGGAGATCGCCGATGGCGAGAGCCGATTGAATTTCAGCGCACGACTTCACAGCGTCGTCGACTTCCTTTTTCTCCAACGCGAGAAAAGTCAGAACGCATGGTTTCCCGAAGGGTGTCTCGTTCTGATTCTTAACGAAGAACGGCGAGTCAAGATTGTAGACCCGCATCGCCCGACGTTTGTTCTTCAGGATCAGCATCAGAAACTCTCCTACATCGGAAGAACGGAGATCCCGCTGTCAGTGTCCGTGATCTCCCAAACTTCATTCCATGTCGTCCCATGACCCACCGGGATACCAAATAGAGTAAACACCCCGGAGAAGATTTTCAAACTACTTTTATTTCCAGATGACAAAACCCTCCATTGTTCCGGCATGGGAGGATGCATCTCAATCTCTTCGAGAATTGAATTCGGATCCAACGGATCCCTTCGTATTCTGAGTATTTCGTTACGCCTGAAGAACGAAATAACTTCACGCAAAAGATTCAACAGCCTTATCTTATGGTCATCAACCCCACTGAGAGTGAATTCAAAATTACAAATATCCTGGGCTATTATTTTCCTTCCAATTCCAGGGGAAACCTCTTCGATTTGTTCCCCGGTTCTATGGAAAGGACCTCCACTGCTATAAATTCTTGGGCCATCAAGAACTATCGCAGGAACCTTGGAAAGCCCAACAATATGAAAACCTTCATCGGTGTCGGGATCATAATCGACCGAAGTTCCTACGATTATCTCCTCGATGATTTGACGTTTCATTTCCGTGACGAGAGTGTCGATTACATAAACAATATCCGATTTCACGGCTTGGTCACCGATCACCGGTCTCCCGAAGTCGAAGCCATCTACAAGCACGTCTTCTACGACCGCGTCCAAATCTTTCACCTTCACATCGTAGGAACCAGGATCATGAATTGGAGTCAGGCAATCAAGTTCAGTAGCCGATCTCACCCTTACTCGCGTGGCCAGTTCCGTTCCGAAATAAACTTCCATTCTTGAATGGCCATCAACATCGACGCTTATGTTGAAATCAGTCCCCTGGATTAGAACAAACTCTCTCCCTCCGGTCAAGCCGGTAGGAGGTGTCACACTCGTAACGGTTAAAGCCATTACGCTTTTCTCTCAATTTCTGCGGCTGCACCCTTGAGAATATTGAGAGACAGATCTTTCATGATACGCTTCACCATACCCGGTTTCATCTTTTCATATACAGGAGAAGCAAACGGTCGACTGGGAGAATGGGGCCTCACAGTGGAACCAATGGCCGGAATCATAGCCATTAGGCCAGCCTTTTTAAGTTTTGCGAACATTTTAATCTGGGAAGATTTTACCGTTTGAACCAGATTGACATGACCGTATTCCATTGTTGCAGCGATGTCTGCGTAACTATCGCCTCTGGCATTCCTGGCTGAGGTGGGAACTCCACAAAACCATCTACCCCAGCCCCTCGAATAAACATTAATAGCCCTCCGCAACCCTCCACTCCAGACCAATGGCCGACGAGAATGCTTCCAGTAAACCGTTATCTCGGAATTTTCAGGCCAATAACCCGGGCCTCCACGGCTAATCAGCATGATCATTTCACGCGCCCATCTGTAGGCTTCTTTTCTGATGGCGGCGTTGAGACCCTTCTTGGTATCGCGACGAGCACGTAATAGAAGTTTCGAGACGCGGCCCCACGGACCGGACAATTTCAAAAGTTTCCGTTTCGGCATTGTTAACCACCAGCCCGTGAATCGCCCTTGGCCCTGTCACCTATCGCGCAGACGATCAAATTTTGGGTTGACAGAAATCCAGTAGGCATAATCTCTTCGATATACAAGCCCGGATTCTCTGGAACATTGAAAAGTTGCTGGTTGTATCGATCTTTAAAACCAACGACACGATCTCCAACTTTCAACTTGGCACGTCCTCCCCATTCAGACGATTCATCCCACAAACTCAAGCGTTTGAGATCCGACAGATGAAAAGTCAACAGAATACGAGAACGAGGAGAATTTCCCTGCTGCACCATATTCAGCGCTTCAAACATGTCCTTGTCTTCGACTTGACAAGGAATCGTCACCTCCGGTTTATCGGTTCTGCCGTCAGCTCCTATTCCATCAATCGTAGGCGATAGCGTTGTCTCACGGAATATCTGATCATAACCCCCAGCGGTCTCCGTAGCCACCGTATCGAGCCTACGAATCGTGACATATACCGGAAAGATGAGACGTCCGCGTTGAAACACCTAATATGCCCTCATAATTGAAGTCTTGGAAAACTGAAGCAACATCATATCTATCCAAGGATCACCCGTAATCACTCCCGTAATGTTGCCATCATAGGAACCCGGTGCAGCATAGCTTATTGATTGATCCCTGACTTTCTCCTGGGTCACCCTTCCCTGAGATCTCATCCAACGTTCATACCAGGATGGATCATTCGGACCGGCGATCGCCATTCCCGGCGACGATGGAAGATCTCGAAGGCAGAGCCTCTCACAAAGTTCCCTGATCATGGGAGGCGTGACACCCGGAGGATTCAATCCGCCGAGACTCGGATCGTAATCGGTATACCCAAAAGATCCGGTCAGCTGAATGTTCTGGAAGCCTTTCGGCCATGCAGCGAGCGAAAGGGGATGAGTCCCATATGCCGATGTCACGAAAGTGAGCTTAGGATTCTGACGATCATCTGGATTCGATAGATTTTGTGTAAGATGACGATTGTAGACTACCACGGAGGTAATCTCTATCTCCTCCGATGATGGAATGTAATAAGGATCCACAACTTCTATTTTTGTAACATCTATGATCGGAACTGGAACTTGCAGGATCTGAGTTGCTCGACCATCGAGCTTCAAGACAAGATTCCTGGATTCGAACCATAGACCGGTAACAAATTCAATGAAAAGCGAAGCGGAGTCGATGAGACGCTGAAGGACCTTATCCTCATAGCCCTCGCCGCAGCTATCGAGTCTCTCGCGAAGCAAGCCAGTCGTGGTATATCCCATCTGTCACCTTTTGAGCAGATGCAGTTCTTCTTCTTCTGACAACGTTAGACCCCCGTTGAGTTTCTTCAGGACCAATGTCCTGACGCGAAGATCTTTCATCTTTCTATTATGCAGTTCAAAAAAATCTGACTGCACATCGGAGGAAGCCTCTTCGATGTTTTTTATACGGTCATCAACGCGCCTTTGCTCTTCGATGACTTCGTCCGCAGACTCCCTCGATGCATGAGCCTTCCCATTGTCAGGCTTATGCATTGTGTCCTCCTGAAAGAACCTTCTCTACCGTCTTGGTGAAATTGTCAAGGTTTACAAGCGTTTCCTTGATCTTATCCACCAAGGCGTTATGTTTTTCGGACCAGTTCTGCGCATCCTGAACGCGCTGCTCCTGAACTTCTTTCAGGCATTGACGGAGGTCATCTTGGGCCACTCGACGTTCCGTGATATCAGATCTCCAGGTCCTCCAGACCACAACCAACCCAATGGCCAGGATTAGCGCAGGACCGCCGTTGACAACCGCCTGGAGGAGCGAAATTTCTTCCACGTTTCACCGTTCCAATCAGCGCCATCACACCAAATTCGGATGAACTTTAAAGGTATCGATATCAGATTTCCAATCCCCTCCAGGAATCGCAATGTGAGCTTGTATCTGCCAGCACCCCGTCTGATCAAGATCGGACAAGGCCGTAGTAGTATAGGTTACAAGACCCTGCGTCTCGGGCACAGGAACGACGCCCGGTTTAGTCACGATGGTCCCATCTGGCTTCTGAAGAATGATGTTAGCAATCGTGTAGCCCGTGAGGGGAACGATGACGACACCATCCTTGATTAGACACTCAAGAACGGTGCCAATGTCGCCTTTACGAATTTCGTCCTGCGCCATCTCAGACCTCTATCGGATCGATATTCAACGTAAAGCGTGGCCTACGTGTAACATAAGAAACAAATGTCGCCTTTCGGTCTATTTGACATTCAAAAAATACCGATCGATTAATTTGAAGTTCGAACCGCACGGCTCTCGGATGCTGGAGATCAAACATTTTCCTTCTCGTAATGAAGAGGACAAACTGCTTGAGTGCCTTATGCATCATGTCCAACTTCAATATCTTGAAAACAATTCCTGGAGCCGCGTTCGCAACGACCAGATTTCCGGTCATCGCTCCAAAAACCATTGATCAGTAAAGACTGAACATGATCGTAGTCCGCGAGACCGCCGAGTTCGCCATGGTCGTCCACTACACGAAAATCTGTTAGGACAACCCTATTCCTTTGGTTTATCTGTCTCATCATCCGTCTTCGGCTCCTCGGCCTTCACCTCGAAGGTCTCCGCGCCCTCGAACGCGTCGATGAACGGGAGCATCTGGAAGATGATCGGAGGGAGCCACTGTGCGTTGTCGATGCTCTCACGGATGGAGTCGTAGTCAGCGTTCTCCAGGACGATCGAATCTCCATGGCAGTTCTTCTCGATGATCTTGGAGAGCGCCATGCCGCGCTTTATGTTCGCCAAGCCCTTTCCGAACTTTTCGTTGGACTCGATTGCGATGGTCAGGAATTTCTTGAACGAGTGTTCCCTCTCGTTACCGTCCACGCCCTTGATCATGAGGTCTGTCGGAATTTTGATGCGTTTCATAGTCTTGCGCCCCTTTCTGCGCTCTGCCTTCTTTCGCTTGCGCCGCGCCCGGCGGTCCATCTTCTTCAGGTTTTTTCGGTCGCTGGGCATTGCTTGCGCCGCGTCGGCGCGCGGCCGAAGGCTACTTTAACTTCCCCGGGACTTGAACATCGCGCCGGGCACGTTCACCGGCGCGCAACGGATACGGTCTTGGGCATCTAAAGCCGCCCTCAGAGTAGCGCGTGTTCTACAATTTCTCCACCAGGGCAGTCATGGCCTGGAGGGTCTTCCTCAGCTCCAGCCCTTCGAGGGCCACGGCGTTGTTGTCGTCCGCAACCTTGGCGTTCGCCTCGGAAATCACGCGATCGCGGACGCCGTTGACCACGAACACGTTCAACCACTGGAGGCCACGCCTCTCTGTCTCGGCGACGGCGTTCGCCTCCGCGGTCGCGATGTCCTCGACGGACGGCTTCGAGAGCGGAGCGCCCTCGGAATTGACGAGGTAGTCTGCGGCCGTGGCCCGGAACGAGTTCTCGAAGCGGGTCCAAAGATCTTCGGGAATCCCAATCTTGAAGAGCCGCATGGTCGTCCCTTTCATGTTTAGGCCGCCGCGAGCAGCCCGTAATTTTCAATCGCCGTCAGAAGTGAAGCGATTGCCGCCCGGGCTTCGGTATCAACCGTTGTTCCACCAGTCGGATCAGCGATATGTCCTGCCTGAGCGCTCGCCGACCCGAAAACCCCGAACTCCGCATTCCCGAAGGTCGCAATAAGAACCGCTCCAGAATAAACGTACATGATTCCATCGGCCCCGGTCCCGTGCTTTGCACCCAACTCGAAATAAAGATTACCGCCGCGCTTGTCGTTGTCGAGAGCGGATTGAGTAGCGATATAGGTATCCGATCCATCCACATTGGTAAGCGCCTTGAAACCCTGTCCGATCGTGGTGGCGCTCGAAAACGCGAGACGATCTTTGGCCGCAGTGCCCACCGCCTCCAGCCCGAGGATCAGGCAAGCCGCAGGGTAGCCCGTCGCGTCCTTGTTGTAGCGGATGCGCGCTTCCTGCGCAAGGCCGAGGTAGAGGCCGGAGGTGGAGCAAGCCGTTGCGGTGCTACGATCTTCGCCGATAATCACCGACTGCATTGAAACCGCCGCCGTTCCAACAGAATGCGTATTTGCCGTCAACGGGTAGAATTGCGTGCTGTTGTAGAACCATCGAGAAGTGGCGGTCGTACCGTTGACCAGAGCAACCGTCGTTCCTCCGCCGCCTAATATGGCATTGGTTCCGTTGTGCCCAACCGTAGCGTAGGTTCCCG
>Ga0307376_10002322_pt1 | contig 18846 bp, 15 predicted proteins | sample TR2MG_FD_202536 | JGI IMG/M metagenome (GOLD analysis project Ga0307376, IMG submission 202536) | Soil microbial communities from Risofladan, Vaasa, Finland - TR-2 | ecosystem: Environmental > Terrestrial > Soil > Coastal area > Acid sulfate soil | place: Finland: Risofladan, Vaasa | collected...
GTTGATCCCTTTACAATCATAATTCTGGCGTTCATTCTTTATAATTTCCGCGCCAGGCTCATGGAGCCACCGGATCCTCTCTACAACCAAATCGCCCTGCCGGCCAAGTGGGGTTTCGGAATGTTGTGGCTGTTCCTCTTGTCGCTGTCCATCTGGGGATACCTTGCCGTTCCTTTGCGCGTGGGGATCTAACAAAGGAGCAAATTACCGACCACAGCATCTCTTGTACTTCTTCCCGCTGCCGCAGGGGCAAGGGTCGTTGCGGCCTGGTTTCGGGCCCACCCGCACGGGAGTGCCGGCGCGGTTGAAGTCATCCGGCACGCGCAACGTCATGGCCCCGCAATCCGGGCAAACCTCGAACGGAAGCATCCCCTCCATCATCAGCGTCTCATTGACGCCATACTTATCGAATTGGGCCATAAGAACATCCATGGCCTTCTCGTAAGCCCCGCTGCCGGCCAGCGGGTTGCACCAGGCGAACAAGTTGCTTATGTTGGTCCGGCCAGCGTAGATCGCGGCCCCGATGCAGTCTACGGAAGGAGCCAGCCCCGGCAGGTGGCTGAGCACGTTGATAACCGCCGTAACGTCGGACGCCTTGCTCACCACGCCGGTCGGCCCGCACGGACGGCTCGTTTCCAAAAACACATCGGGCATCGGCTCGAACCCGGTGACAACGGCCGACCAGGAGCCAGGGTCGTCAGGGTCCAGGCCCATCTCCCGGAACAGGTGCTCCGCCTTTTGGACGCTGCCAACCGTGATCTGCGCCGACTGCTCCCTCTGGCGGTGCCAGAGCAGCATGGTGCGTATTTGCCGCAGGTGCCGGGCGTATTCGACCGCTCGTACCCCGTAATCCGTGCCGGCCAGGTCGGGCCTGGCGTACCACTCGCCCAGGGTGTAGAAAGGATAGGTAAAGGTCTGGGTATTATACCGCCTGAGGTCGGCCACGATCTTCCTCATGGCCGTCCATGTCGGTTTCTCGGGCCACCAGCACAACAGCCGGTCCGGGTCCGGCAGCGTGTCTTCGTCTTCAATATCATTCATCTGCTGGCGGAAGGTCTGGAGGGCTCCCCCGTATTTCTCCGTCTGACAGGCGGCGACAATCACCTCGTCCTCCCATGACGCTACCAGCGGGGCCAGCTTCAAGTCCTGCCTGAAACACGTGAACACATGCCAGCGAAGATCAGCGATATTGGTCAGGTCTTCCCGGTCCAGGGAGTTGTCCATGCGAACTTCCAGGACCTCGAAGGTCTCATTCCCCTTGGGCCTGGCCACCACCTCCACCTCGGTCTCCACGCCGTTGATGATCTGTAGGTCGACGGTAAAAACACTGCCCTGCTCTTCAACCTCATCGTCGGACAGATGACTGAACTTAGCCGAGATACAATCCTCGTACTCCACCAGCTCCATGGCCCGCACCCCCCTTGCCGCAGTATATTTGACCCAATCGGGCTTTTCCCTGCCGCCCCCCACCCAAAAGAAAACCGGCCCTACATGGCCGGCCCGGTAGGATAAATCCGGTTTTTGGACCCATACAAGGCTTACCAACCGGCCACCGGATAGAAAAATGTCCTGCAACTCCCTTCCCATTTGCGTGTAATCCCGGCCGGGTTCCCTATCTTAACCAACGCAAATTATATGCCAGCTTTGTTAGATGGGCCGCCGCTCCATAAAATCAAGGATGTGCCCGGCGATTTCGTCCCCCTTATCCTCCTGCAGGAAATGTCCGGCGCCCCGTATCACGATCTCCGGCTCGCCGACAGCTGTTGGTATAAGTTTGCGAAAGAAAGTGTCGCCGCCGGTCATAATGGGATCCTGGTCGGAGAACAGAACATAAGCAGGCTTGTTCCACCGGGACAGGGCTTCCCTGGTCCGGCGCATTTCGGCTGCTCCGGGGTCGTCCGGCTTGACCGGTACCAGCAGAGGCCAGACCTGGGCCCCGGCCTTATATTCCGCCGAGGGAAACGGGGCGTCAAAGGCCGCGATTACGTCGTCCGGCACCTCACTGCGGAAACTCCCCCGGATGAGACGCCCAATGGGAAGGTCAGCTGTTCTTTCGACATACCTCCGCCAATTGAGAAAGCCCTCGGTCGGCTTTATGTCGCCGGTGGGAAGCCCTGTGTTGAGGATGACCAACCGGCTAAACAGGTCCGGCAGTTCGCCTGCCGTATGCAGGCCGACCAGTCCGCCCCAGTCCTGGACCACCAGGGTTATCCGTTCCAGGGACAAGGAGCTGATGAATGCTTTAAGGGTATCGCAGTGCATCTGCAGGGAGTATTCGTCCTGCCCGGTGAATTTGTCGGAGCGGCCGAAGCCGATGAAATCCATGGCAATAACGCGGTGCCGGGCCGACAGAAGGGGTATCATTTTCCGGTACACGTAGGACCAGGTCGGTTCCCCGTGCAGGCAGAGTATGGTTTCCCCCTCTCCTTCGTCAACGTAGTGCACCCGCATTCCGTTAATGTCCACGTACCTCGGTGCGTAAGGAAAACCCGGTAAGGTTTTGAAGCGATCGTCCGGGGTCCGTATAACGCCCATGTTTTACCCCCTGAAAGATATTTGGCACCCGATCATTTCCGGGCCAGTCGCAAAACAGATCAACTATCGACCGCAGCAGTTTTCAAACTTTTTACCGCTCCCGCAGGGGCAAGCGTCGTTACGCCCCGGCCCGGATCCCGCTCGCACGGGTCCGCCCTTCGCGTTTAAGTCACCCGGTACGCGCAGGGTCACTTTCCCTTAAGTTCCCCGGCGGAACACCCGGCCGCCAATTCCACACTTCCGCCCCACCCGACATCTCCGGCAGGTAGCATCCATCCTCTTTATCCGGACGGACCCACTTGGCCAGGAAGTCCACCTTACCCTGCCGTTCCACCCGCCACACGGCCCCCTCCGGCCCGTCCAGGGCCCCATGGCCACCGCCCCGGCCCAAGAGCAGTTGCGCCCGCTCGATGGAACACGGGCCGCCCTCGTGCAGCAGGAACGGCATCACGAAGCAGCCCGCCAGACGGCCGGTGAACTCGGCAAAAGGAGCGCGCGTCTGCCCCCTCATCAGGTCGAAGGCTACAAAGGGCTCGTGGGACAGGGCGTAGCGCGTGCCGTGGGCCTGCGCCAGCCATTCCCCCACCAGCCGTTCCCCTTCGTTCAGCAGAGCGTCGAAGCGGGCATAGTTCTCATACACCCAGTTGGCAAACAAGCGGTGCTGCTCGAACCGGGAGGACACGGCCCGGTAGCCGGCCCGGATCAAGGGAACGATGACACCGCCGGTTTTAGCCGCCGCAACATTGGATCCGTCTACCTTCTCTTGCAGAATGATCCGGTCATGCCGGTCCCGTGCCTTCTCCAGGCAGATGCGGGCCTGGCCGTCGGTTACCTTATGGTCACCCGGCCCCAGCCGGCTACCGGGCAGATGGGGTATGGACCCGTAGGCCTTTATGCCCAGCGGTTTGTCTGTATGCACGTTGAAAACCTTCTTTAGCCCAGCACCCGCCGCAACACGTCATCCCGTTGCCGGGCACTGAAACCGTCTACCTCCACGTAGGCCAGCGCGCCGGTGGGACAGGCGTTTACAATGGCCGGCACGCCTTGCACATCCTTACACTCCCGGTAGCACTTTACGGCCGTGGTACCCGCGGCGTCGCTGGCCACCAATAGAAGCCGGCGCGGGAGCCCCTGGCTTTATCCTGACTTCAGGCGTGGGGTGGTTGACCGCCCCGTACGGGCAGACCATGACGCACATCAGCAGGCGGTACAGGCTTGCTCCCCGCCGGAGTTAGTAAACGTATTATCGTCGCCGCTGTTTTCGATAAGCAAAAAGCGCAAGACCAGATCACCACTTTCCAGGTTGTCAAGATAATTCGTGATCTGGTTACACTTTCCTGCCGAAGTTCGCACGGCACCGGACCCATCCCGTTGAATTTTTGGGGTGGGTTTGGCCGCCAGGCCCGGTTTGGTATATCTTTAAGGATTTTGACAAAGCCAGCAGCAGCCTATTCCTCTTATAGAGCTTCTTCATCCTGGCAATAATTTTGCAGATTGGCTGGCTGGTAGCCGTACGTCCTGGTCAGGGAAAGAAAATATTAATGCTTTATATGGAGGAGTTTTCGTAAATTCAGAAAAACAATAGATATGTACCACGGCCTTCTTCAGGAAAAGATCCCGGCGGCCATGTGATAAGACGCATAGGGGAAAAACCGTCCGCTATGTGGTTTGTTCTGAAAGCCATGGTGGGCCGGGCCGGATTATGACATTCAAAATAGGGGGGAATAGTTATGTTTACCATGAAAACCGATGAAGGCTACCTATCTATCGCGGACGGGATGAGAAGGAAAACCCTGGTCCACGGAAAAAAGACATTAATGGCTGAATTCCACTTAGCCAAGGAAACGGTTCTTCCCAGCCATAGACACCCCCACGAACAAACCGGCTTTCTGGTAACGGGAAAGATTATTTTTTCGCTTGGCGGGAAGGAGCATGAGGTCAACCCCGGAGATAGTTGGTGCATACCCGGGGACACGGAACATTCGGCCAAAGCCATCGAGGATTCCGTGGCCATTGAGGTGTTCGCTCCGGTCAGGGATGATTATTTGCCGTAGCGGGGGCGCGGTGGGGAAGGGCCCGGGGACAGGAGACGGCGCCACTCGGCCCACCCTTTGACTGCTCGCGATCGCGCTTTTTGTCGACAAGTTGCCACCGTGCGGGAGCTCAACTTGATGTAATATTAGACCTGGTGCATTAATCAAAGCACCGGGTTTTTTTAGGCCAAACCTCAGATCATTCCCAATGGATAACGGGAAGTTATCCATAATCAGAATATCCTTCACTCTATAAGAATATTGTGTATCATTGCGACTTGAATTTTCATATGTCTGTTCTTAGTAAAGTCGGTGGTGTTTCTAATTCATGGATTAAAGATGTCATATCGGCTGGCAGAGGAGCCTCCAGTTGCATGTTTTCCTTTGTGACAGGATGATTAAACTCCAAACGCCAACTATGTAACGCCTGACGATGGATCAGATCTAAACTACCCCCGTATAGATCATCTCCCATTAAGGGATGGCCCAAATGTCTCATATGAACTCTTATTTGGTGGGTACGGCCTGTTTCTAACCGCACTTTGACCAGACTGCCGCTGGCGAAACGCTGTATTACGGTAAAATGAGTGATCGCTTCTTTACCATGGGATGTTACTCCGAAGATAAGGGAGTCATCATAGGGCCGACCGATAGGGAAGTCAATTATTCCTGAATTCATAGTTATTCGGTTATGCACCACTGCAAGGTATTCCCTGCGGCATATCCCCTTTTTCATTTGCTCAGCAAGTTGATGGCAGATGTAACTGCTTTTGGCGATTAAGATAACTCCAGAAGTATCTTTATCCAACCGGCTGACCGATCTGAATTTGCTGTTATGCCCTTGTAGCTGCCAATGGTAAATAACGCCGTTAGCCAAGGTGTTCAGAACATGATAGGAGAGCGGGTGCACCAGCATATTGAATGGTTTGTTCACTACCAGGATATGTTCATCCTCAAAGAGAATATTTAAGGGTATGTCCTGGGGTATTACTGGTTGCTCATCATCATCCTGAATATTTACCCGTATTAAATCGCCGTCTTTTACCAGCGAATCCAAGCGAACTGTTTCATCGTTCACCATAAGTCCGGCACAGCGTTTAATCCTTCGTATTTCACTACGGGAATATTTCAGATGGTCCTTGAGTATCTGAGAGACCTTTCGATTACCATTATCGTTTGTTACCCTGTATTCAATGTGCATGTTACTTTAGTATACTCCATTTAGTTATCATATCTTCCAAATATATTCACCTATATCAGGGGGCAGAGGTAACGAAGATTGATTTTGGCTCCATCATCACGATTAACGAAGATAGTAGGCACAAAAGGAATACTCTTTCTTACTATCTACCTCAGGAGGCCTGAGTACACGGCCGGCGCTGGGTATTATCGTCCTGGCACATTGCCCCGGTAGCGACAACATGAAAGACTCCGGAAGCCGTTTCTGTGCAAAAAGCGCTCCATGCTATCCCTGCTGTCGGCATCGCTTAGGCCCATTCCGGCAGTCTTAGACCAAAAGCTAAACACTTCGTCATAATCTTCAATGCGCATTCTCCGTATCAATGCTTAAACCCCCTACAGCACCCTGGCCGGGCCCCGGTAAATCAGACCCCGGCGGGCGTCGACGGTAACTGTGACACCGTCGGGGAGCTGGGAAGTGGCATTTTCCACTCCCACCACGGCCGGTTTCCCGTACTCCAGGGCCACTATGGCCCCATGCGAGGTCAGACCGGCGGCTTCGGTAACCAGTGCCCCCAGTTTGGCCATCCCCGGGACGAATTCGCGGTCGGTGGACGATACCACCAGTACGTCGCCGGTCTGCACCCGGGACTCGGCTTCCTGGGCCGAGCGGGCCACCCGCACGGTGCCGGTGACCGACCCGGTTCCTATGCCCACGCCCCGGGCCAGAATGTCGCCCACGGTATGCACGCGCACCATGTTGGTGGATCCCGGCACGCCGGCGGGCACCCCGGCCGAAACCACTACCAGGTCGCCCGGCTTGATCAGGCCGGCATCCAAGGCTACGTCGAAAGCTTCGGCGATCAATTGGTCCGTTCCCTCCATAGGCCGCGCGGCCAGAGACTCGACCCCCCAAACCAGCGCCAGGCGCCTGCGCACCTCGGGGATGGGCGTTATCGCAATGATGGGGGCCCGGGGCCGGTAGCGGGACACCATCTGCGCGGTGCAACCGGACTGGGTGATGGTGATGATGGCCGCCGCCCCCAGGTCATCGGCCGAAGTCACTGTGGCGTGGCTGATGGCCCCGGTAACCGTGCCGGACAGGTTCCTTCTTTGCCGGTCCATCATCTCTTCGAAGGGCAGGGCCGCCTCGGTACGGCGGGCAATGCGGTCCATTGTCCGCACCGCCTGGACCGGATACTTGCCGGCAGCTGTTTCACCCGACAGCATGATGGCGTCGGTACCGTCCAGGATGGCGTTGGCCACGTCGCTGGCCTCCGCCCTGGTAGGACGGGGGTTGTGGATCATCGACTCCAGCATCTGGGTAGCGGTTACCACCGGCTTACCCGCCAGGTTGCAGCGCCGGATGATGTCCTTTTGCACCAGGGGAACCTCTTCGACGGCTATCTCCACCCCCAGGTCGCCCCGGGCCACCATGACGCCGTCGGACACACTTACGATGTCGGCAAGGTTGGTCACGCCCTGGGCGTTTTCAATCTTGGCAATGATGTGCTGTTTCCCGTTGTTCTCCTCGATAATCCGCCGGATCTCCAGGACATCCTGGGCCCTGCGGATAAAGGAGGCGGCAATGAAGTCCACACCAGCACTGATGCCGAACATGATGTCTTCCACGTCCTGATGAGTTACGGCGGGCAGGCTTGTGGCCACCCCCGGCAGGTTTACGCCCTTTTGGCTGGTCAACTCGCCGCCATTTTCCACGAGGCAACGGATCTCTTTCCGGCCGTCGGTGGATACCACCTTGAGCCCGATCAGTCCGTCCGCCAGAAGGATGGTGTCGCCAGGGTGGACATCGGCGGGCAGCCCGGGATAGCTGACCGGCAAAAGGTCCGCGTTGCCCTTGACCGGCTCCGTGGTCAAAACCGTGTACTTGCCCTGCTCCAGGACCACAGGCTCTTTTTCCAGGTAACCCAGCCTGATCTCGGGGCCTTTGGTGTCAAGCAGGACGGCCAGGTTTTTCCCTTCTTCCCCGGCCAGGCGGCGCAGCATGCGAAGACGTTGACCGTGCTCCTCTCTGGTGCCGTGCGAAAAATTCAACCTGGCCACATCCATGCCGGCTGACAGCAACTCCCGTATGACCGCCGGATTGTCGCTGGCCGGTCCGATGGTACAGACAATCTTGGTGCGCCGCAAAAGGCCACCCCCCTACATCGACAAGATATCGGCCATCTGGTACATCCCGCTGTCCGCCGGCCGGGGCTGGGCCAGCACGTTTTCCAGCTCATGACTGACGGTTTCGCCTCTCAGCCAGCCTACCATCTCCAGCCCGGCGCCGTTCATCAACATCTCCACCGCTCGGTAGCCGAGGATGGAGGCCAGGTTACGGTCAAAGGCACTAGGGGTACCTCCCCGCTGCAGATGGCCCAGGATGGTCACCTTGGTGTCGAAGCCGGTCCTTTCCTTGATGGCCAGCCCCATCTCCAAGGCACTGGCGACCCCCTCCGCCACGATGATGATGCTGTGCTCCTTGCCGCGCCGCTGACCACGGATCAGCCGGGCACAGACTTCGTCGATGTTTACCGGACGCTCGGGAATGAGAATGGATTCGGCCCCGCCGGCCAGTCCCGCCGCCAGGGCTATATGGCCGGTGGAGCGCCCCATGACCTCAATGACAAAGGTGCGCTCGTGCGAAGTTGCGGTATCCTTGATCTTGTCGATGGCCTCCACCACATTGTTGACAGCGGTGTCAAAACCGATGGCGTAATCGGTGCCGGCAATGTCGTTGTCGATGGTGGCGGGTATGCATACCACCGGCAGGCCGTATTCCCGGTGAAAGGCCCTGACGCCGTGAAAGGTACCGTCACCGCCGATGGCCACCAGACCCTGCAGGCCAAAACGTAGCACGCTCTCCCAGGCTTTTTTGCGGCCCGTTGCCGTAGTGAACTCGGGGGACCGGGCGCTGAAGAGTACGGTGCCGCCGCGCTGAATGATGCCGCCCACCGAACCGCTGTGCAAAAGCACCATATCGCCCTCAATGAAGCCGTTGAAGCCCCGCCTGATACCCATGACCTCGATGCCGTGAAAGACCGCCTTGCGCACTACCGCCCGGATGGCGGCGTTCATGCCGGGGGCATCGCCCCCTGACGTCATGACCCCTATGCGTTGCAAGGAATGCCTCCTTCCACCGGAAAGTCCTTTTCCCCGGTCAATCCAGGACCTTCTCGCCATGAATGACTTCCATGGCCTCGCCCGCTTCCGACTCGGGAACCATGATACCTACGGGACCGTTGCCCTCACTACCGACGCAAATCTTTTTCATCTGGACTACAAAACCTTCCGAGATAAGGACATTCTTCACCCGCTCCGCTTCCCGGCAGTTGGGCGCTAGATACACCACTGTCCACATGCGCAAACGCCCCCGTCCCCGTCCCCGCGCGAGGCCTCATTCCGTCCGTAGTATAATATGCCCGCCAGTACACTGTTTTTTGCGCCTGGCGGGCCTTACTCGTTGTTGGCAATCCGCCCGTGCCTGGTCAGCACCTCGGCGCGGCCGCGAATCTTGATGGCCGAAGTATGTTCGGTAAACTGGGCGATCATGATCTCACCCTTGTCCAGCTTTTCCGAGTGATGGAACTTGGTATCCCTGCCCCTGGTCAAACCGATGATGGTCACCCCGTTCTCCAGGGCTTTAATAACCACGTATTCGCCGACCGTCTCCATCCACTGTTCCGGCACCTTCAAACCCCCTACCGTATTTCTCCAGTCCCATTATATCCTGTGCGCCCGCAGCAAACAAGCCGGAATGCAGAACACGCTCCTACAAATCCAACAGGGAGCGATAAGGCAACCCTTGCGGAGGCGCGGGAACCCGCTCAGGTTCCCCTGCCCGAGGCTCCTGCTCTTCCCGGTGCTCTTCCCGGGGCTCATCCCGGGGCTCATCCTCGGCCGGAGTACACAGTTCCACCCGGTCCGCCCCCAGAAAATCCCGCAGGTCCTTCAAAAAGGGAGCGGTCACGGTCACCCGCAGATTGTCGCCAGCCAGGTAGAGCCGGTCCTGGGAGGCCAGGTAAAGGTATACCGCCCGGGGTCCGGGACGCTGTTTCAGAAGGAGTTGCAGGGTGGCCAACCGGTCCACCGTCAGGTTGTCCACGGTCAGGCGCAAATCGGCCCGGTAGTTCCGTAAAAGGGGGGTAATTTGATCGGCCAGCACCCGCAGGTCGTCATCATGACCGAGCTTGCCCCGCACCACCACCACCGCATCCTCGGTCAGGCGGTCCCGGCACTCCTGGTAACTGTTTGGATAAAACACTACTTGGACACTTCCAGTCAAATCCTCCAGGGTGCAGGTGGCATAAGCCCCGCCGCGCTTGGAGATCCGCTTCTTGATACCGCTGATCATGCCGCCCATGCTTACGGGCCCGCCGTTTGCCTCCGCGAGGTCAGCCACCGGCGTCAGGCCCGGCTGGTCCAGTTCACTGCGGTATTCGTCCAGGGGATGGCCGCTGATATACAGGCCCAAGGATTCCTTCTCCAGGTTGAGCAGGGTCTCCCGGGGAAACTCCTCGACCTCCGGCAGGGTCAGTTCCACCTGCGGCCCCGCGGTAAAGAAATCGAACAAAGACACTTGACCGCTCTGCCTCTCCCGCTGCGCCCTCCCGGCCAGGGCTATGGCCGCGTCTACCGCCCCCATCAGGGCGGCCCGCTTGTGGCCGAAGGAATCGAAGGCGCCGCTCTTGACCAGGCTTTCCACCACTCGCCGGTTAACCACCTTGGTACCCACCCGCTGGCAGAAATCGGCCAGACTGCCGAACGGCCCACCCTCCCGGCGGACCTGAAGCATCTCGTTGACCGCCGCCAAGCCGACGTTTTTCACCGCAGCCAGGCCGAAGCGCAGGTTGCCCTCCACCACCGTGAAGCTTTCCCGGCTCTCGTTGACGTCCGGCGGCAGCACGTCCAGCTTCATACGCCGGCATTCCTCCACGTAGGCGGCCACCTTGTCGGTCACGTCGCGCACCGAGGTCAAAAGCGCCGCCATATAGTGGGCCGCATAATTGGCCTTCAGGTAGGCCGTCTGGTAGGATACCATGGCATAGGCCACCGAGTGGCTGTTATGGACTATGAAGTCGTTGGCCACAAAGTTATGGGTGCCGTCAACCGTCAGATCATAGGTCATTTCCCGGCCGGCGAATTCGATTGAGACAATCTCGTCCCAGAGAATATCCCCGGCCGTTTCCAGGGCAGGCCCGGTGGTTTCCCCTCCCCGGACGACGGCGACACGCTCACCTGTTTCCAGGGATCCAACCTGTTTCCAGCCTTCAAAGGCAAGAAACGGGTGATTGCCTGTGGCCTTAATCACTCTACCGGTCCTGGTCCTTATTTCAAAAACGTCTTTAACGCCATTTTCCTGTACTCCGGATATTTCGCCTTTTACCAGCCTTAAATCCTCATTCAGAGTGAAAACTGTACCAAGATCCTTAGAGTCATAAATCTCCTTGATTGTTCTCATTCGGCCGTCAAAACTGATGACTCTTGTATCACCGGCCAAGCATTTGTTGAAGCCGTACCCGGCAAAGAACTCCATCAATTCGAAGACCTGGCCGGCGACTTTCTCCTCCACCCCGTTTTGGACGGCCCCGGCCACAAACTGGGTCCGGAACCCGGCAAGGAGTTCAGGCTTCTTTTTGCCCATGGCCTTGCGCAGGGTGTCGGCCTCGGCCATGGAGAAGCCGCCCATCCGGCTGGCTATTTGCATGACCTGTTCCTGGTAGAGAATTACGCCGTAGGTATCCCGCAGGACCGGTTCCAGAACCGGGTGGAGGTAGGTTACCTTCTTCTTGCCGTGTTTGGACTTGATGAAGTCCTCCACCATGCCGCTGCCCAGCGGTCCCGGGCGGTACAGGGCCACCAGGGCAACGATGTCCCCGAAAACCTCGGGTTTCAAGTCACGGAGGATGTTGCGCATGCCGCTGGACTCCAGCTGAAAGACCCCCGTGGTCTCGCCCCGGCAGAGCATTTCGTAGGTGGGCCGGTCATCCAGCGGCAGTTTGTCCGGGTCTAGGGACGGCAGGCCGCTGTCGGCCAGCATCTTCACCGTGTCGCCGATGACCGTCAGGGTACGCAGCCCCAGGAGGTCCATCTTCAGAAGACCAAGTTCCTCCACCGTGGTCATGGCGAACTGGGTGGTCACCGTGCCGTCGGTGGAACGGTACAGGGGCAGGTACTCGGTTAGCGGCTTTTTGGTGATCACGATACCGGCGGCGTGGGTAGAGGCGTGCCGGGGCATCCCCTCCAAACCGGCCGCGGTGTCGATCAGTTTCTTGATCTCGGGCTTTTGATTGTATACTTCCCGCAGGTCCGGCGCCGTTTCCAGGGCCTTCTCAATGGTCATGTGCAGTTCGGCCGGCACCAGCTTGGCCACCCGGTCGACGTCACTGTAAGGCAGGGACAGGGCCCGCCCCACGTCGCGAATGGCCGCCCGGGCAGCCATGGTGCCGAAGGTGATGATCTGGGCCACCCGGTCCGCGCCGTACCGGTTCACCACGTAATTGATAACTTCCGACCGCCGCTCGTAGCAGATGTCGGTATCGATATCGGGCATGGAAATGCGCCCCGGGTTCAGGAACCTTTCAAACAGCAGACCGTAAGCCAGGGGATCGATGCTGGTGATGTTCAGGCTGTAGGCCACCAGGCTGCCGGCCGCCGAACCACGGCCCGGCCCTACCGGGATGCCCTGGCTGCGGGCAAACTTGATGAAGTCCCAGACGATCAGGAAATAGGCCGCGAAGCCCATCTTCTCGATGACCGCCAGCTCGAATTCCAGCCTCTCCCGGACCTCGGGGGAACAGGTGCCGTAGCGCCGTTCGACGCCGCTATAACACAGCTCCCGCAGGAAGGTTTGCGGAGTCTTGCCCGCCGGCACCGTAAAATCCGGTAGGATATTCGTTCCGAACGACAATTCGACATCGCATCGGTCGGCAATCCGGACAGTATTGGCCAGGGCCCCGGGGTAGTCTTTCATCAATTCGGCCATTTCAGACCCGCTCCGCAAATAGAGCTGGTCGGAACGGAATTTCATCCGCCCGGGGTCGTTGACAGTCTTAGCGGTCTGGATGCACAAAAGGACATCCTGAATCTCGGCGTGCTCGCGCCGGATGTAATGGACGTCGTTGGTGGCAACCAGGGGAATGCCGAGCTCCGCGCCCAGAGAGGCCAGAATCGGGTTCAACTTTTGCTGCTCGGGCATACCGTGATCCTGCAGTTCCAGATAGTAGTTTTCGGGACCGAAGAGATCCCGGTAGAAGGCGGCGGATTGCCGGGCCTTCTCCATATTGCCGGCCAGGCAATGGCCGGCCACCTCGCCGGCCAGGCAGCCGGAAAGAGCAATCAGGCCCCGGTGATTCCCGGTCAGGGCGTCCTTGTCCACCCGCGGCTTGTAGTAGAAGCCCTCGGTAAAGCTCAAGGAAGCCAGGCGCAGGAGGTTTTGGTACCCTTCCTGGTTTTCCGCCAGGAGAACCAGGTGGGTTGGGCGGTCGTCAACCTGGGGGGTACGGTCGCTCATGCCGCGGGGGGCCACGTAAAACTCACAGCCCAGCACGGGCTTGATGCCCGCCTTGCGGCAGGCCTTGTAGAAATCCACTACGCCGTACATGGAGCCGTGGTCGGTGATGGCCAGGGACGTCATGCCCAGGCGCACCGCTTCCCCTGGGACCGACCGGATTTGGGCGGCGCCGTCCAGGAGACTGTATTCGGTATGCAGGTGCAGGTGGGTAAAATCAGGCAAGCCCGCAACGACCCCCTTAGCCGGTTCGTCCTTCTTATCCAAGATTAGCCGAAAAGAGGCCGGGGAAGCAAGGGAGAAAAGTACTCTTTATCGGCAAAAAAAGAGGTTGTAGAGATCACTGGGTGCGCAGAGGGCGCCCCCCGGCAGGGCCAGGTTTTTTTCGGACAGCCCATAATCGCCGGCCCATTCTGTGGAAGGCCCACCCCGGGGAATTACCTCTGCCGGTGGTTTGGGGTATAATCAGGGAAGGGAGTTGAGGTTTTGGCAGCAGAGAACCACGGCCGGCAAAAGGCAAACGAGCCGGCCTCGTTGCAACAAAGAGGAGCCCAAAAGGTTGCCGGTGACAAAAAAAACTTGACCCTGTTGGCCTTTATCATGATGGGCCTGGGTGGAGCCATCGGTTCCGGAATATTTGTAGTCAGCGGGACCCCCATCCGCCTGGCCGGGCCGGCAATTTTGCCGGTGCTGCTGGCGGGCGGTATCGCCACCGCCTTCATCACCATGATGTTGGCGGAAATGGCGGTAACCCAGCCGGTCGCAGGATCCTGGAGCGTCTATGCCGACAAGTATCTAGGCAAAGGGGCCGGCTTCCTGGCCGGATGGATGTATTGGACTTCCGGCGTCCTGACCATGGCTACCGAGGTGGTCGCTGCGTCCGTCCTTGTCAGGTGGTGGCTACCCGGCTCACCCCTGTGGGTTTTCAGTCTCCTTTTCTCCTTTCTGGTGACCGGCCTCAATCTTTTGGATGTCCGGGCCTTTGCCCACATCGAGGCCTGGCTTGCTTTCATCAAAGTGGCCATCCTGATTTTTTTCGTCATCTTCGGCGCGGTCGTACTTACGGGACTTATACCCGCTTTCCCGCCCCCGCAGGGAGGCCTCGATACCGCTTTTTTTGCCGGCGGCTGGCGGGGTACGGCGGCGGCCTTGATTCTGGTCATGTACGCCTACGCCGGAGTGCAGATAATCGGGCCTTCGACGGGCGATCTGCAAAACCCGCAAACCAATGCTCCCCGGGCCCTGCCCTTTATCAACGGAACCCTCTTGTTCCTCTACATCGCTTCCGTAGCCGTTCTGATCAACCTGGTTAAATGGTCTGTCGTTTCTGTAACCGGCAGCCCCTTTGTCGCCCTATTTACCAACCTCAACCGGCCGATAATCAGCAGTGTCCTGAACGCCATCATTCTCAGCGCCGTTTTTTCCGCCATAAATTCCAATATGTACGGCATACCGAGGATGTTGATGTCGTTGGCGAGACGAAAAGACGCCCCGCGATTCCTGAACCGGACTGACAGAAGGGGTGTGCCCGTAGCCGCTGTTTTAGCTTCCGCCGTATGTCTCCTCCTAGTGGTAGTCTTGTCCTACTTTTTCCCCAAGAACATATTTATTTACGCAGCCAGTGCCGGCGGCGTGACCTCCATGTTCGGCTGGCTCATCATCAGCATAACGCACCTTGTCTTCCGGCAAAAGGAAAAGGGCAACTTAAAATTACACTACCCCGGTTTCCCGTATACCACGCTGTCTGCGATTATCATTCTCCTGGCGGCCTTGGCCGGCGCCTTTCTAACTCCCCAACAGGCGGTAGGCATGTACGTCAGCTTGTTCCTGCTGGCTTTGTACCTGGGCCTATACTTCAGCCTGCATCCTGGTAAGCAAGGGACCAGGATTTCGTAGGGGAAAACACCGGTGTTGCCCAACCCCGGAGTAAACAGTTGGACTGAAACAGATTTTGTAGTATCCTTGTCTTACCTTATAGAGGAGGGTCAAAAATGAATGAGATCTACAAGGTCCATCTCAAAGTGCGCTGGGGAGACCTTGATTCCAATGCGCATATGGCCAATACCGCATACCTTAACGTGGCTGCTGATGTGCGCCTGATGTACTTTGAAGAGAATGGCTTTTCCGGACGGGACTTCGGCAAAATCCATATAGGGTCGGTGGTTATGAAGGATGAGATCAAGTACTATAAGGAGTTGCGTCTTCTCGAAGATTTCGAAGTCCATCTGCTGATTTCTGGTATTAGCGAAGATGGCTCAAGGTTTCGGTTGCATAATAGCTTCTACCGCCAGGACGGCAAAAAGGCCGCATCGGTTACCACCACTGCGGGATGGCTCGACTTAACTGTAAGGAAGCTGATTGCGCCGCCCCGTAGTCTTTACGAAGCGATGGAGCGACTGGCAAGAACCGAGGACTTTGCAACTCTGCCGAATAGTCTGAAATAAGCCCCCCCTCCCCTTCCGCCGGCTTTGGTCAAACCTCCAGATCCATGTTCTTGATCCGGCCGATGGTGACGGAATCTTCCTCGTGGATTCTGACCAACTTCCAAGCCTCATCCTGCCAGACGAACTCCCAAAACTCCCGGAAGTAAAGCTTCTTGTCCCGGTTGCCGGAGATGACCTCTCCGGCGGGATTGGTCACATAATCATACATGCTGGCGAAGATCATCGCGATGAAGGACTGGCGTTCTTCGTCCATGCGGCTGTATATGAAACTGATGTCCTGGTCGCGCAGGTTGATGTCCCGTATGATGTCGCGCTCGCCCCGCTCCCGCATCTGGGAAAGCTTTTCCTCGTAGAGCGAGTATAGATCCGCCGTCAGGTAATCCCGGCTGCCGGACAGGTCCAGGCGTGACCAAGAGTCCTGGAGAATGAAGAAGGCCTGTTTGACCCGCCCGACCAGCATGCCACTCTCCCAGTACGGAAAACGGGTGCCGTAATACTCCATGTTCTGCCGGGCGTAGTCGATCGCCTTGGCAAAAGCCTGCTCGTAAGCCAGGTTGGTCGGCTCCATGGGCAGGACCCGCTGCTGCGGGTGCCCCCCGCCCCCCTGCCGGCCGGAGGACCGCCGTCTGCCGCCCCCGGTCCGGAAGCCGGAGTTACGCAGCCAGTTCAGCAAGAGAATGACAATGATGATGAAGATAAAGGTTCCTGACGACCCGAAGCCGCCCCCCAGAAAAATGGGGAAGAAGCCGAAACCGCCCATGCCGCCACCGCCGAAGCTTCCTCCGCCAAAGGACCCGCCGCCCCCAAAGGACTCCCCTCCCCCGCCGAAGGACTCGCCGCCCAGGCCGCCGCCGCCGCGGGCCCAGGCCGGCATGGCCGCCAGGAAAAGAACGGTCACCAGAATCAGGATTACGATCAAGGCTATTTGCCTTTTGGACATAAAAATCACCCTTTTTGGGAGTTGCTCCCAATTCGGATCCAAAAATACGGTTACCCGGTCCTGAAAGATATATATTAGTGCTCCTGTGCCTTTTTCCCTGCCGATAGTAAGAATTTCCCCAAACCGTTACAAAAGCCGGCAACCGGCTTGACAAGGCCGCCAGGTAAAACAATAATAAAAGGGTACGTCTCGGCAATACGGTTGGCGGAAGAGGGAAAAACATGTCATCCGGGACTAAAACTTCCTGGCGCAATATCTTCGCACCGGCCGTACTGGCTACCGCCTTCGCCACCCTCATCGCCTTTACCGGCATCGGCGTGGTGGATCCACTCCTGTCTCTCATCGCCGGGGCCATGGGCGCTTCGCCGGCCCAGGTGGAATGGCTTTTCACCAGTTATATAGCTGTAATGTCCCTGGCCATGCTACTCTCCGGCGTGCTGGCCACTCGCATAGGCAGCCGCAAGACCATGCTGTTGGGCCTGGGCCTGGTGGTGGTCTTTGCCAGCCTGTCGGGTCTGGCACCCAACCTTCCAGTCCTGTCGGTGGTGCGGGCGGGCTGGGGCCTGGGCAACGCCTTTTTCACCTCGACCGCCCTGTCCATAATCGTAGGGTCGGTCAGCGGTAATTTCGGGGCCGCCATCACCCTATACGAAGCGGCGCTGGGTCTCGGCATCGCCTCCGGTCCCCTCTTGGGCGGTTTCCTGGGCGGCTACAGCTGGCGTCTGCCGTTTTTCGGCACTGCGGCACTGATGCTGGCCGCCTTTTGGTGGACCTTTTTCGCGGTCCGCGATCCGGGACGGGAACCTCCCCGCTCCGCCCGGCATATCTTCGAGGCCCTGCGCCACCGGGCCGTCCTGCGCCACGCCCTGATCGGCCTTTCCTACAGCTACGCCTTTTTTACCATCCTCGCTTACTCGCCCCTCACCCTAAAGGGCCTGACCGCCCTCACCCTCGGCTACACCTATTTTGCCTGGGGTATTTTGGTAGGCGTTTCCTCGGTCTTCGTGGTCAACTGGTTAAGACCCATTCTGGGGCCCGTGAACCTGCTCCTGCTGGACCTCGCCGGCCTCGTGGCGGTCTTCGTTCTGGCCGGCTTCGCCCCCGGGCGGACGCTCCTCGATTTGATCGTCCTGTCGGGTTTTTTTTGCGGCATCGCCAACGCCGTCTTCACTTCCCTGGCCATGGAAGTGTCCCCGTTCATCCGCTCCATCTCCTCCGGCGCCTATAACTTCCTGCGCTGGGCGGGAGCCGCCCTGGCACCGGTGCTTTCCGGACTGGTCGGGCAGCGGTTCGGACTAAACGTACCGTTCTGGCTGGCTGCGGCCATCCTGCTGGCAGGTCTGATCGCCCTGCTTCGCTCCCGGGATGCCTACGACCAGGCCCTGGCCCGGGTGTATCACACGGTCCGGGAGCCATAGGAACTCCGTAAAAAAGAGACCCCCCCGGGCGGGGTCTCCCCTTATCGGGCTGTCGCCTAGGCGGCCCGTTTTTTTAGCTCTGTCCAAATAGTATTATACCCGGCCGCACAAAACCGGATTACGGTCTTTCCCCTCAGCCATGGATCAGGGCCGGCAGGCAGCGGGTGCAGACCCACAGGCTCTCGCCCCCGAAACGGCAGGGCAATAGCACGGCCTGGTCCTCGCCGGTACCGCATCGGTGGCAGGTCTGGGCAATGTAAGTGCGCGGCCGGGATTTCTGTAATTCGTCCACCGCCTCTTCCGAAAAGGCCGGTGCTTCCCGGTCCTCAATGGTCAGGGCTCCCGCGGGACACACCCCCAGGCAAAAGCCCGCCCCGTCGCAGAGTTCCTCTTTCATCACCCGGGCCTTCCCGTCGACAATCTGGATGGCACCCTCGGCGCAGGGCGTCACGCAGACACCACAGCCCGTACATTTCTCCTCGTCGATGTGCACTATTTTGCGTTTGGCCATTGGTCATCCCTCCTACCCTCTATTTTACCTGCCCCACGCCGGAGCGATGTAAACAGCCGCAAGTTATCCGGGTGATCTTGCGCACAGCTCACACCAGCATACAGCTAACGCACCGTCAGCCATGGCCACCGCCTTGAGGGCCCGTCCCAGCAGCGGAGATGCGGTTTCCTCCAAAAGGATCAGCGGCCTGCAAGAACAAAGTTTACCTTTTTTCATACTATAAATTGTGGACTTTCTGGTGACATATGGCTAAAGGGGTGACCCCGATAATGA